>ERZ869921.314-NODE-314-length-32801-cov-6.599646_pt1 | contig 32801 bp, 58 predicted proteins | sample MGYA00579310_ERZ869921 | MGnify/ENA primary metagenome ERZ869921 (study PRJEB32216, sample SAMN09231816) | wastewater metagenome | place: USA: Maryland | collected 2016-06-21 | study: EMG produced TPA metagenomics assembly of the PRJNA472060 data set (Reclaimed... | reverse complement strand
CGCTCTTCCGATCTATACCGAATTTCTGGGCGCAACTTTGCCAAGCAAAAACAGAACAGGGCGATGTTGTGATAAAATAAGCAATATGAAAGGCATCACTCTATCGTTCGCGAAGCAAGTCCCCGGTACGCCCGACGCAATGGGTAATCCGGTTAATACGATTACGAACATTGAAGTTGCCGACTGCCTTATTGCACCAATTACTGAGCCGGTAAGCGCCCGGGAGCAGCAAGCCCTCGAGCAGAGCCGCGACCAGATACGCATCCATCTGCCGAAAGCCTACACCGGCGACGTAAGCGACTCTGATGTCGTATGGGACGGCAAGAAGTTTCACCTCGACAGCGACTCGGTTGTCTTTATGGCTGAGAATACGCCCACGCGTTGGAATCGCTATATACGAGCGGAGGCTGTAAATGGCTAATGTTGAAGTAATCGTTATTAATTGGCTGAAGACCTTTGTTGGCGTGCCGGTCAGCGGCGAAAAAGCAAAGACCCCGCCAGAGAGTTTCGTATTGGTAGACCGCACCGGCGGCGCACGCGAGGCAATGGTACTCGACCGGGCTGAAATACTAATCGAGGTATACCACAAGTCCTCCCGGCTCACTGCCAGCGAGCTAGCAAACCTTATCGGCGACAAAATAGTCGAGCTGGAAGCGGTCAGCGACAACATAACGCACGCAGACGTAAACTCGATCGTATCATTGGACGACCTGATTGGCGGCTATCGTCGTTACCAGGTGTATTGCGACGTTTACCACCGGCGCTAAACGCCTGTATAACTAACTTGCTCAAAATACTTGTTGTAATTAAGTGGCTTATGTTATATTTAGGACAGTCAGAAAAAACGGGTTACGCCCCGGAAAGGAAAAGCGGAGATGACTAAATACTTTACAAAAGATGGTGATGACTTTAAGCCGGTAGAGGATACACTCTTTACCCAAGCTGAGATCGACACAAATATCATTCCTAAGCGGCTCGAGCGTGAACGCAGCAAGTATGCGGATTACGACACCTTGAAAGAGAAAGCCGAAAAGGTCGATACGATCAAGTCAGAACTTGAGAGCAAGCTAGCGGAAAAGGACGTCACGATCGGCGACCTGACCACCAAAGTGAAAACTGCGGAGCTAGGGACTGAAAAAGTCAAGATTGCTAGCAAGTACAAACTATCTGATGATGCACTCGAGTTCCTAGATGGCGATTCTGTCGAGGCACTAGAAGCGAAAGCTGAAAAGCTCTCAAAGCTAGCACCTGGAGGAAAAGTTGTCGTAAAGAAAACCGGCAAGCCTGAAGAGGGCGAGGCGGACGGAAACAAAAGCATCGCACGTAACCTATTTGGTCGCAGCAACTCTGACGCTTAATTAACCGATTAAACGAAGGAATATAAAGCTATGGGTAATCCGCTTTACACAGACGCACTTGACCTAGCCGCTCACCAGGGCGAGGCATGGCGCAAAAACATCCGAGGTGGCGTCCTCTCTAAACTAGCCGCTCAAGATCCAACTATTAAGGTCGGATCGACTGACCACTTTACCTTTACAGGTACTCCGAAAGCGGAGTTGGTCGGCGAAGGTGCTGATAAGTCCAGCAATGATGGCACGCCTACTAAGGCAACTGCCAAGACTTACACGGTTCAGGTTACTTACCGAATGAGTAACCAAGTCCTATGGGAAGATGAGGACTACCAAACTGGCATCGTTGACAAGTTGGTAGAAAACATCGCCATCGCTTTGAGCCGCGCGCTCGACTTGATTGCGATCCACGGCATCAACCCTAAGACCGGTACAGTATCGGGTAACGTTACCCAGTACTTTGCCAAAGCTGGAAACGACGTCGGTCGCGTTGTCGCAACTGCTGATCCAAACGCGGACATCGAAGCGCAAGCTGAAGATCTCCAAGAAGCTGGTCACGTTGCAACAGGCATCGCCTTCGACCCAGTCTTTGCAGGTAAATTGGCTCGTACTCGTGATGAGAACGGTGTCAAGCTTTACCCAGAGCTTGGTCTTGGATTCAACGTTGACAACTTCCAGGGTCTGCCTGCCGCTTCTAGCGACACAGTATCTGGTCGTCAGGAACTTGGTGTGGAAGCCGCACGAGTTCAGTCGCTCATGGGTGACTTCAACGCCTTCCAATGGGGTGTTGCTCGCAACGTTCCTCTGGAAACCATCGAGTATGGTGACCCAGATGGTAACGGCGACCTTAAGCGTACGAACGAGATCGCGATTCGTGCGGAAGCCGTCCTCGGCTTTGTCATCTTCGACGAGACTGCTTTCAGCCTCATCGAAAAACCAGTTGCCAGCTAATCTCGGCTATCAACAACAGAGGCGCTCTACTTCGGTGGGGCGTTTTTGTTTGTTGTGATAAAATAAACGTATGAAGAAAGCTCAAATATACCTATACAACAACCGCTTCACTGGCGAAGTCTTACCGCTCACAAAGGCGCAGGGTAAGAAGCTATCAGAGGACTGGTCACGCGTTAAGCCAGCAATAAACGACAAGGGGCAGCGCGTGCTCCGCATGAAAATGGAAGGCGCGACGGTCGATATATTAGAGACGGAGGTGCAAACAAATGTCGTCCCTGGATCAAAGTAAATATATCGCCGACCTGGTGGTGCTCAAGACCAAAGAATTCAAAGAGGTCAAGGAGCTGCTATTGTCAAATGAAATCATAACCGCCGATGCCGAGATTGTAAAAACCGCCCAGAGCATCGACGAAATTACGCACGCCCTGACCGACCAGCAAGCCTCCAGGCTCATAGACGTATTAGTTGCCACAAAAGAACCGGCACGCGGGCGTGTGTACTCCAAAAAGCGCGTGGAGCAGGCTTCTGGATTGGTAGAGGACATTAAAAGCACTATTGCAGGGTGGACGTTCTAATGGACTACGCAGGACTCAACGATACGATCCAAAAAAAGGTGATGGCGGCACTCGCTATTATCAACAACCCGGAAGTAGCGCCGGACGTGCGCCAGCTCAACCAGGAGATACTATTCCGGGAAGTGGGCGCGGCGGTATACGCTAAAGTCTACAATATGAATGCCTTTGATTACGAGATCGAGCATACGACCGGTCCAGGTATCGACGACCGGCACTTCGGTTTGGCAAAGGTGGCTGCAGCCAGTGTATCGGCGGGCGCTCTTGGCTTGCCGCTGCTGGTCCGGAACTACCTAGACACTATGGCGAGCAAGGCGCAGGCTGATGCCACGCACAATGCCCGGCAGTCCGGCAAGCGCACCCGCGTCATACGAAAAATGAACGGCGAGACGTGCGGTTGGTGCGAATCGCTAGCCGGAACGTACGAGAACCCGGACAGCGAGGTATTCAAGCGTCATCGTGGTTGTGACTGCTCGATTATTACTGAAGGATACCGCACCCGCAACGGTTTGCTCAATAACTACTCTAAATAAAGGTATATGAACCCAACTAAAGGGTAAAAAGCTAATGTCGCAAAATATCATAGAACTAAAATTGGCTGGAAATATACCGGCAAAGAAAAACTCTCGCATAAATCGCGGCGACGGCATGAGCTTTCCTAGCCGGGCGTTTGAGGACTGGCAAAAAACCGCCATTGCGAATGTGCGGCTGCAGACCAAGCAGCAATTTACCGGTCACGTTATGCTCGAGCTTATTTTGTACTTTGGCACGCTCGGTCGCGCCGATACCGACAACCGAGTCACGAGTATACTCGATATGCTGGTCAAAGCCGGTGTGTTCCCGGACGACTATTGGGAGAGTATCGCCAAGACGAACTACGAGGCGGCGTATCGCCCGGGCAGACCCGGTGCATTTATCCGCATTACGCCTTTACCAGATGACTTTTTTGGTCCGGAATATGCGGAGGCTGCAGCCAAGCGCGACAAAAGGAATGCTGCAAAAAAACGCTAACGCCTTTCGTATGTTACAATTACAATATCTGGTATAATATAAACCAATAACAACTACGCTTACGGAGCGGCAAACCCGGCTAAAAAGGAACAGCAATGCAACCACAGCCGGTAATCGATCCACGAGAAAATGAAGCCATCGCAATCGCAGCTCAGTTATTGCGCCAACTTTCTGTATACGAACCGCAGGTTGCTAATAAATATGCTTACTACGAAGCCGACCACGACACCCGCGACTTTGGTATCTCTACCCCTCGCAAAATGCTCCACCACCGCCCGGGCATTGGATGGGCTAGCCGCGCCGTCAATACTCTTTCAGACCGCGTAAACTTCGACGGATTCGCGCACGATACCTTTGGTGTGAATAACTATTTTACTCAAATCAACGCCACCAGCGTTATTAGCCAGGGCAAGCACGACACTGCAGTTGCCGGTTGTGCATTTATCGCGGTCGCCGACAACCCGGACAATGATCCACTGCACCCTAAAATACTCGTGCCATTTACTGCAGAGGAAGCCACCGGCGAAATCAACCAAACGACCGGCTTGCTTAAGTACGGTCTGGGCGTTACTCGATGGCAGAAGCCAAAGCCAGATATATCTACCCCGAATCGCCGCGTACGCTTCGCTCCTGCCGACTTCATAGTATTTACCGGCGACTATACCGCTATCTTTGAGAACCGCGCCCTGGTGCAGCTTGTGCCGAACCCAACGGGTCGCTGCTTGCTATTGCCACTCACGCACCGCGCCACCGCCCGCCAGCCGCTTGGTAAATCACGCCTTACAAAGACTGCCCGCCGGATCATCCAGGAGGTCGGACGCCAAAAGCGCCGCGAGGAAATTGCCGAGGAGTTCTACTCACTGCCGCAGCGCTATATTACCGGTCTAGCCGAGGGCGCTAAAAAAGACCCTAAGCTCGACAGTTCTATTGGTATCGTCTGGGCAATTCCTAAAGATGAGGATGGTAACGCGCCGGACGTCGGTCAGCTGCAGCAAATGTCAATCGACGGCTTCGTCGGTGCTAAAAAAGACAAAGCCCGCGACTTCTGTGCGGAGACTGCGCTTACGCTTCGCAACCTCGGCTATGAAACCGGCAACCCAACCAGCGCCGAGAGCCTATCGGCTATGTCAGACGACCTGCTCCTAGAGGCAACCAACTGGCAGGACGAGCTTGGTACTCAGATCAAGAATATCGCTATTACCCTCCGTATGAGTATCGACGGCATCAGCGACGTGCCGGACGCTATGAACGAACTAGTGCCAGCATGGAAGCCTATATTCCAGCTCAACGTGGGCGCTGCAGGCGACGCTATCGGCAAGATCCAAAGCGCCATGCCTGAATTTATCGGCAGCATTGCTAGCTATCGAATGCTCGGTGTGTCCATTCGCGAAGCTGAAGAGCTCGTCGAGAAGCGTAAGGCTATGGCTGGGGCGCAGGGAATTATAAACGGCGGAGGAGGTTCGTAATGGCTGGTGTAACTGTACCTGTAGAAGCACCCAACGCATACGCTGATGCAGAGGACTTGACGAACTTCTGGAAAGCGCCGGACAGCGAAACCCGCGCAAACTACCTGCTCAAGCTCGCCAGCAACCGCCTGCGGCTCATAGCGGAGGGAGTTGATATTGACCTGGACGACAAGGCAAACAACAGCCCTGCGTACTTCGACACGCTCCAGTGGGTAGTCATGGAGTCTACTAAACGCGCCCTGCAAGCACCACTCGATCAACAACCGGTGGAGAGTTTCCAGCAAACAGCCGGTCCATATAGCGAGAACCTCAAATATACTAATCCAACCGGCGACCTATGGTTCAAGAAATCAGAACTGTCGGCTATTGGTTTAAATGGTAACCCACAGCTATATAGCATAAGTACCAGTCGTACAGATATATATGGATCGTAGCTATGGACTTTGGTCAGCTGCTCTCCGCGTATGGATTACCCGGCATAATCATATTTGCTATGGGTGTTGTAATAGTCGCACTGGTTCGCCATATCGTTAAACTATACGACCGCCTCTTTGACGTACAGGAGTCGCGCCGCCTTGAGGGTTTAGAAACCGCTAAAGAGTTAAATACCACACTGCAAACTTTCTCGGAAAGTACTAAAATGTTGATTGATAAAATTAAGATTGTAAGAGGTGAAAAATAATGAACCTGTTATTTTGGAGGAGGCACGGTAGACGACCATCGAAACAGCTAGATGCTATTGATAAAGAGGTCGAAAAAACGCACAAAGAGAACATAAAAAAAATTGTGAATACCCGCAAAGATGCTGTTAAACTGAATACAGTGTTAAAACAAAACAACATCACGATTGAATTAGCGAAGGCAATAGGGCATTAAATGGCGACCTCAATAATAGCATTGTTACTCTTACTGGAGCGTTTAACCGCTGCCGGGTTTTTGATTGCTGTCATCGTGAAACAAATTCGCCAGATCCTAACTACTGCCACTGAATACAGCGCCCTCCGCATAACTTTGATGTTACTTACGGTAGTAGTTCTGATGGGGCAGTTTGTGCCGATACTTTTTGATGCGACCGTAATGGTCCAGGAATGGGGAGACCCAGACACGCCGGACGCTTTGATAATATCCTACACCGCCAGCAACGCGACCGCCTCGTTGCTAGTATCTATCCTCCTGTTCGTAATATACTACCGCCGGAATAAAAACAGCCGCTAGTATTTGGTTATGTTACAATAATATCAAGCAGAGCACTCCCAGCGAGTAGTTGTGCCGACAATCTTCAGAGGAAACTACCATGAATGACTCCAGTAAAGTCTCGTTCGGTAAACCAAAAGCCACCGGTGCGCTATTCGTAGCACCTGCCGGGACTACTCTCCCAACTAACGCGAGTGCTTCACTCGACCCTGCCTTTAAGGGGCTGGGTTACGTTAGCGAAGAGGGGTTGGTAAACAACACCGAGACCGACGTAGAGGACACATTCGCATGGGGTGGCGACAACGTATTGTCGGGTCAAACCACTTATGCGGAAATGTTCACGTTCAATCTCATCGAAACCAACGTTGAGACTGCGAAGTTGTACTATGGTGAGGATAACGTTACTGTAGATGGCGACAACATTACGATCAAAGCGAACGGCACGCCGCTCCCTGAAATCGTATTCGTTGCTGAACTCGTTATGACCGGCGGACGCATAAAGCGTATCGTTGTCGAACGAGGTCAGATCGTCGACCGCAGTGGCGAGATTACCTATGTTGACGGTGAGCCTATCGCGTATCCAATTACGCTTAAGGCATTCCCCGACAGCGACGGTAACACCCACACCGAGTACATTGCTCTAGTAGCATCGTAATCGAGCGTATATACGGCAGAAAGCGCCCTCCGGGGCGTTTTTTGTATGTTATAATCGAGGTACTAAGTAAGAATGGAGATGTATAAAGCTATGGCTGAAACAGAAGAAAAAAAGAGCACCATCAGTGAATTAACCGTTGACGGATATACCTTCAAGGTCGACACCGACCTCATGGACGATGTCGAGGCGTTTGAGTATATCGATCGTATCGAAAACAAAGGGCAGGTCGCGGCTATCGTGCCTCTGCTTACGTTTATGATCGGCGGTTCAGGCTATGCTCAAATGAAGGAGTTTTATGCCAAGCAGGATGCCGAACGGCACGCTGAAGAGTTGAAGGCTGCAGGCGAAAAGCCAGACACCGAGTACAAGGGTCGCTTCCGTATGAAAAAGCTGCAGGAAGTTTACCTGGCAATCATTGAGAAATTCAACCCAAAAGACTAGCGCTTCTCAAGATACGCCGGGAGTATTTTGACGAACTAGAGGCGGACTTCCAACAATATTACAATCTGGATGTCGCGCTAATTGACCCGAACAAAGCAGCGCGACTCCTCTTTCAGTTGCCGCGCGAATCGCGGGTGTTCATCAAATACCAACCGGCGCTGCAGTGGGGCTGGTCCGAAGTGCTGCAGAACAAGATGGTCTACTACCTCGAAACCCTGGTGTGGCAAAAAGGATATGATCCTAAAAAGAAAGCGCAGCACCTGGCGCGACGTCCTAAGCTGTTCCGACCGGACTTTATGCCGCAAGTATCGGCAGAGGGGGAGATCAGCAAGGGGGCGGAGGTACACACCACCGACGAAATCGACGCAATACTCTCAAAACCCCGCGTATAAAAAATGTATTCAGCGCTTTATTATCGCTAATATATACGAACGACCGCCCTACCCCTGGGCGGTTTTTTGCGCTTATTTATACCAGATGTTCGCTTTTTGTTCGCTCCCCTACTCTACTCAAATGAAAAATAAAAGTCCCCCCACCCCTATAAACTTGCAAAAACGTCAAGTCTAGGGAGCGGAGTAGGGGACTCCCCTCGCGTGCGCTATACTATAAGCATGAGTAGTGATGTATCGTTCTCCCTCGACACCGATGCCGCCGCAGAAATATTGACGACGATGGTCGCACCAACCATCAAGCAATCGGCGGAGGCTATTGCAGCTCGCGCCCGATCTATGGCGGGGAGTATGAGCAGCGAGCCGCCGGAGATAACGGTAACGACTACTGTGGGCGTAAATAAAGGCGGTCGTGGGCAGCGTGCCATTGCCACCATTACAGCTACAGGCAGGGACGCACACGCGAATTACATCGGACACCAGGCGCTATCAAAAGCAAAAGATGCTGGGCGCGTCTGATACCTGATTATGTTATAATTTACAATATCAAAACAACACGCCAACGGTTGCGGTAAAACTGGCTTAAGCAAAGGGTAAAGCAACCAAATGGCAGACATCGGTTCAGCAACAGTCAGAGTCACGCCGAACATGACCGGCATCCAGAGCAAGATTGCTGCTGGTTTTAAAGGCTCTGCTGGTCCGGCAACCGCCGCTCTCGGCGACGAGGTAAATAAAAACTCTGGTCCATTCCAAGCCGCCCTGGGTAAGCTGGGTGGTTTTGCTAAGGCTGGAGGCATCGCTATTGCCGCTGGTATGGCTGCAGGAGCGGTCGGGCTGGCTACATTGACCACAAAGGCGTTGCAGTCGGGTGCGGAGCTAGAACAGCAACTGGGAGGCGCTGAGGCGGTATTCGGAGAGTACGCCGCGCAGATCAAAGCAAAAGCCGACGACGCGTATACGAACGCCGGTCTATCTCAAAACGAATTCTTGCAGGGCGCGAACAAGATGGGGTCGCTATTCCAGGGTGCTGGCTTCTCGGTCCAGTCCTCTATGCAAATGTCTGCCGACTCAATGCAACGCGCCTCTGACGTTGCTTCGATCATGGGTATCGATACAACCGCCGCTCTAGAAGCCGTCGCTGGTATGGCAAAGGGCAACTTTACTATGATGGACAACCTGGGTGTCGCCATGAACGATACAAGCATCCAGGCTTATGCGCTCTCAAAGGGTATCAACAAGTCCACCTCTGAAATGACCGCCCAGGAGAAGATCGGGCTGGCGCAACAGATGTTCATGGAAAAGACCGCCAAGTATGCCGGCAACTACGCAAAAGAGAACGACACCCTGGCTGGTAGCATAAACACCACTAAAAAGGCGTTTGAGGACTTCATGTCAACCGGCAACGTGACCGGCTTCGTAAATAGCCTCGTAAACACTATCAAAATCGCAGTGCCGCAGATCATTAACTTGCTGCCTAAAATTGTCGACGGAATTGTGCAAATCGTCCAGGCTATCGTCCCGGCGCTTGCATCTGCGCTCCCTACTCTAATCCCCGCCCTAATTAACGCTGTAGTGAGCCTCATACAGGCTCTGGTAAAGGCAATGCCTACAATCATATCTGCATTGCTCGCTGCGCTGCCGTTGCTCATAGACGGCTTTATACAGCTCTTCTTGGCAATTGTACTGGCGCTGCCTGAAATCGTCACAATGATCGCAAACGCGCTCCCGACCATCATAGACGCCATTGTTACCGGTCTAACGAAGCCGGAGGCGCTCAACGCGCTAATTATGGGCGCTGTGCAACTATTCCTCGCCATCATAAAAGCACTGCCTATAATCATCGTGGCGCTGGTAAACGCCCTCCCGACTATAATCTCGAACATCGTCAAAACGCTTACTAGCACAAAGTTCATCAATATGATGATCAACGCGAGCATCCAGCTATTTATGGCGATTATCAAGGCTATCCCGCAGGTGCTTGGTAGCATCCTCGGCGCGGTCGGGAAGATACTAAGCGGCATCGGCGACGTACTCTCTCCGAGCAACCTAGCGCGTATCGGTGGCGACCTTGTAAAAGGACTGTGGAACGGTATTAGCGACTTGACCGGCTGGGTACTCGGAAAAATACAAGGCTTCGGTAAAAGTGTCATGGACGGCATTAAGGGGTTCTTCGGTATTCACTCGCCATCGACCGAGTGGGCGTGGATCGGAAAAATGGACGTCATGGGGCTGGCAAAGGGTATCACAGACAACGCCGGACTGGTAACGAAAGCCGTCGACAAGCTCGCCACGGACGCTATGGTGGGCATGACGGTCGCTCCGGCAATGGCTGGCATGAATGTAGCTCCGGTCGATACCGGCGCTCTGGACGGATCAGGTGTTGCGGCAAACGGTGGAATAACGCAAAATAATAATATCTACAATCAAGTAGACCTCGACGCGGTGAGCCGTGATCTAGCGTGGCAGGTAAGGCGATAAAATGAATATACTATTAAACAATCTAGTCACACTCAGCGCCGACCCGAACGGTGGCAACTTGATTATCCAGGGAGTTACCGGGCTTGGCATCGCAGACATTCGTACCTCGAGCTTCCTGTTTAGCGGGCGGTCCGGTGGTGTTGTAAGCGATCAGCTCCTCGGATTCCGAATTATTACCGTAAACGGTCGCATTGGTAGAATTGGCGGCAGCCGGGCGCAGCACTCGATTGACCGGCAGGCTTTCCTAGCGGCGCTCCCGATCGGCACTACAATACCGGTATACATCACAAACTTTGCTGGTGAGACATACCGCATCGATGCAAACGTTACCGATGCAAAGGTAGAATATCGCCAGACAGGGTATACTAGCGACTTCCTGATCCAACTTACTGCAGGCGACCCATTGTTTTACTCAACCGATGGTGGCGACGTCCAAGAGGCAACCGTTACGCTGCAGGCACAAACCGGCGGTTATGTAACGCCTTACGACCTGCCGGTCGACTGGGCAATAGGCTCGCAGCCTAGCACCGTCAGCAACTCCGGTACTGCCACTATATTCCCTGTAATTGAATTACGCGACGAGTCGCACAATCCGCGCATCACTAACGAGACGACCGGCGAGACATTCGCACTAGACATAAGTACTGCAGACGGCGATGTGATCATAATCGATATGAGCAAACGAACCATTACTCTCAACGGCAGCAATATCATGGGCAACCGCACCGACGACAGCACCTGGTGGGGACTTACTCCCGGCAACAACTCAATCGTCCTTACAAGCGCCACCAGCGACGACAGCGTATACGCGGTTATTCAGTGGCGTAATGGGGTGATGGGTATCTAATATGCAGCCAAAATATCAATTCGAGCTATGGATAAACGATGTGCTGGTCGGCGATATTACCGGGCTTGCTCAAGACCGCTCGTACACCATAAAGCGCAACGACCGCGAAGAGTTAAGCTTCACGCTAGATGTAAAGGCGTTTGAGGCGTATTGCGCGAGCCTGGGCAGCGAACCAGTAGAGGTACTCGAAGCATACGTGACTGACGTACGCGTGAGGCGTAATGGCGCTTACTTATTCGGTGTGCAAGTAGTTGATATGCAGTACGAATTCTCTGAAGCCGGGGCGCACGTTGCCGTAAAATGCAGTGGCTTCCTCGATTTAATGATGGATCGATACGTCACAAAGAATTATGCCCAGATGGACGGCGCAGGTATTGCTCGCGACCTCATAGCCGAAACGCAAGCGGTAATGGGCAGCTTTGGCATCACAAACGGAGTGTCGCAGGACAGTGGTATATTGCGCGACCGCAGCTATGTCGACCAAAACGTAAAAGACGCCATAATGAACCTGACCAACCTATCAGACGGCACGTTCGACTTTAAGTTCCTGGCTGACCGCACATTCGAGACATACACCCGCATTGGTACTACTCGCGACAACCTCCGCTTCACATACCCATATAACGTAAAAAGCATGACTGTGCCGCGCACTGCAGTGAACCTGTTTAATTACATCATTGCACTCGGCTCTGGCTTCGGTGAGGAAACACTACGCAGCGAGGCGGGCGACACTGCTAGCAGGCTCAACTACGGCACGCGCCAACGGATCATTAGCTTCAACTCCATAAGCGTACAGGAAACCCTCGACCAGCAAGCGGTCAGCGAAGTGCTACTGCGTAAAGATATAATCATGCTGCCTAAGCTCAAAGTAGACGGCGAGTTTTGCGATCTAAATACCGTATGGGTCGGCGACATCATCCCGGTAAACACACAGGGCTATACTTCCCTGCCGCTCGATGGAATGTTTAGAATTGAGCAAATCAGCGTGGCGCTGGATGCGAACGATGCGGAGAGTATCGACTTAACGGTGGACAACTATGGCTTATGACAAGATTAAGAATGTTACCAGAGATGCAGTTTGCCGAAGATTTTAAGCAATTACGCCGCGATATTGAAGAGATAAAAAACGCACAGCGCATTGGGCGTGACATTATGAAGCCTAAGATTGTTGAGTGTTTGGATGGCAGCGGCAACCCTACTGTTTATGACATTGCAACCACTCTCACTGAGTTTGGTGACAGCACACGCGCCCAGTTCACTATGATATTTACCGCAGACCACCAAGCTGAACCCTGGGTGACCCCATTCTTTAAGTGCTTCTATGGCAGCCTTACAAACCCAGCTAGTGATACAAACATAGCCGGTTTTAATTACCTAAGTCAGCAGGCAACCGTAGAGGGTCAAATTGGCTATAAAGGCAGTGTTAGCACAAATATGTTTCCTGACACTACCATCATTTATGTGAAGTTTTACGCTTATGCCACAGATACCGGCGTGCTAGAAGTTTTACCGGAGTATATAGAATGAACCCAGACGTAATTTATAATAACCTTGCTGTTGAGCTTAAGAGTATTGAAGATCAAATACGTGAGATTAAGCAAAAGCAATTTACCGGCACTGATACGGTCCAAACGTATGTTAATCAAAATGGTGGCTGGGATATTGACTGGACACCAGTATTTGGCTTTGCATCAGCTGGTAAAGATGTAAGTGTATTTTTCAGATCAGACACCCAGCCTGCCCCAGTTAATACAATGCGCTATATCATATTGGTTGATAACCAGTACGAGTATAAGGTTGCTGAATTTGATTATCACCCTACCCCATTAGATGTTGCTGTGCTTGGTTATGTGCATGATACATTTCTTACTTATGCTGACCGGCAGACAGAGCCAGGGCTAGATGCCTGGTATTTTAACGTGACGGCTTACCGCAGTGGCATGAATATAAAAGTAAAGTTTATAGTAGATAGTACAGATACCGGTACTGTAAGCTGGGTGGAAATATAATATGGCAGCAACTAGGCAAGACATTCAATCATTACAAGAGCGAGTATATGATGCTATGCGTACCCTTGAAGAGCTTAAAAAAACACCGCAGGCAGTAGCAGGTGACAGCTGGGTATTTTACCGGCATGACGTAAGACCAGACTGGGATTTTGAAGTACATGGCATCACTGACCCTACCTACCGCAAATTATACAAAGTCACCTATGATGTGCCTGAGTCAGAGCGCGGCTTTATCAATCTATTTTACTTTTTTGAGTTTGACACCCTTGCCCAAAACATCAGCTTTGCCCTAGAGCCGGTTGGTGATGATCCATATAGCTACTGGCTTATGATTGCCCACGTTGATTACAACAGTGATCCTGCTGGTCTTAATATGCGCTTCCTGATATTCTCACCCCAAAAAGGCAATCTAGTAATTGAAGAGCAAGTATTGTAAAATTAAAGCAGAAGGATTATACCAATGAGTTTAGCAACTAGCAACAGAGACGGCGGACGAACTAACGAAGCAGGACACCTAAGGGGTGTTAGTAAAAGTCTTGTTGGGCAGGTACTTACCGGTCTAGCGGTCAGTCAACGCGCTGCTGGCGCAAACATGAGTGTTGACGTTGCAATTGGTGACGCGCTCATTAAACGATCAGATGGAACTTACGGGCATCCTGCCTGGAATGATGCAGTTTATAACCGAACTATAGCTACGGCTGACGGCTCAAACCCACGCCGCGACATTATAGTTATGTACATTGATTATGGGCAAACCCCAAGCACTGGCGTAGCTAACAACACAAATGGCGTAGTCAAAATAATCAGCGTGCCTGGCACAGCTGCTGGCAGCCCAGTAGACCCAAGCAATGCTACTATTCAAAGTGCTGTTGGATCAGGTAACCCATTCATCAAGTTAGCGCGAGTCCGCGTGGCTGCTGGGGCTACATCAATTAGCAACTCAGTGATTGATGATTTGCGGCTTATGGCTACTACTGACCCTCAAGGTGGTTGGGTTTATGATGATGTTTATTCATGGGTATACGCAAGCGCTTCTACCTTTACTATTGCCGGTGTGGATGCTAGGGCGCAATTCCCAATAGGCTCACGTATAAAGATTACTCAGGCTGGCACAGTAAAATACTTCATGGTATTAGACACCAGCTTTTCTACAAACACCACAGTAACCCTAGATGGCTTTTCAACGTACAGCCTCACTAACGTGCCTATTGACCGCCCAGCATACAGCTATGACTTATACCCTCAAGGCTACCAATTCCCTCCACTACTTGATACAGGTTGGATTACTCCAAGCTACGGTACTAACTACGGCACATCAACATTGCAATACCGTAAGATTGGTAAGATTACCTACATACGTGGTCAAGCAAACAGAAGCTCAGGCACACCAACTGCAGGTGAAGTGCCATTTGTTCTACCAGTTGGCTACCGCCCTAGTGCTAACTTCATTATTAACGGTCCAGGTACATCCGCTAACTATGGTAAGTGGGAAATTCAAGCAGGCGGTAACGTGCAAATTGCAGCATCTTGGTCAGGTGGTGGTTACGCCGGTCTTACCGTCTCATTCCCAGTTGATTAGTACTTAACCTGATGGACGGCTTATCCCGCAGACACAAAATAAATGGCACTGAGTGGGCTGCAGCCCGCCAGCGTGCGATTGCCAGCAAAGACCCTGTTTGTGCTATATGCCACAAATCAATAGACGTTACGCTGCCCATGAAAGACCCGGAGACCGGCGAGTGGAACGGTCTGGCGGTTGAGGTAGATCATATCGTGCCGCGCTCGCGTGGTGGCGCTATGTACGAACTCGACAACCTGCAGCTATCCCACAGCGCCTGCAACCGTAAAAAGGGCGCTCGCATGGACTCTGATTACGAAGCAAACACCGTCGTCAACCCTTTCCCGCACTCAAACGCATGGTAATTAAAGGCGTGTTATAATTAAGTTAGTAACGAATAGGAGTGTCGCAATGCCAGAGAACGATCAACCTAGTCAAGAGCAGTTGCAAGCAGCCGCCGATGACTTCAACGCAAATTCAGAAGTAAAAATCAAGCCATTTATAGATAATGGCAGCCTTCTTATTGAGGAGGATAAAAAAGACTGGGAGCACCAGAGCGAATTCCTGGCGTTTGTAGAGGACGCAAAAATAAGAGTCCGCGCCTTTCTAAAAGACAAATATGGGGTGGATGTTTAATTATGAATGGCATTGATGTAAGTTCATGGCAGCCGGGTAATGTAGTCGCGAGCGTTCCTCACGACTTCGCTATTGTAAAAGCTACTCAAGGCGCAGGCTTTGTAAGCCCAACTTTCAAGCAGCAGCTCGAAGATGCACTCCGTACCGGTAAAGCCGGTGTTTATCACTTCGACAACGGTGACGCTAATTGGCGCGCTGAGGTTGACCACTTTGTGCGGACTATACGCCCATACCTGGGTCGCGTAATGGTTGTCTGGGACTGGGAGGCATCTGCTATAAACGCCGGTTCTGGGCGCTTGAGCGCCATTCTGGGGTATCTACGACAGCAGATAGGCTTCCCGCCGGTACTTTACGCTTCAGGCTCTCCACTCGTCTCTGCGGGTGGTAATAAGGCTGCTGCAGACAATAATTGTGCGGTATGGTGTGCAAACTATAACCTCGGCTATCAAACGACCGGCTATCGTAACGACCTGAAGCCATACACCGCATGTGCGATCCACCAATATACTTCCAGTGGTCGTTTACCTGGGTATGGCGGCAACCTTGACCTTAACTGGTTCTTTGGCGATGGTGGCACTTGGGATAAGTATTGCAAGGGTAATGGCGCTCCAACACCGCAACCAGCACCTCAGCCCACTCCAGCGCCTGCTCCGGCGGCTGGCGGCACATACCGAGTGGTGTCCGGCGACACCCTGAGTGGTATTGCAGCTAAGTTTGGTACAAACTGGCAAACATTGCAGCGTTTGAACGGACTGCCTGATCCTAATCGCATCTATCCAGGGCAAGTACTAAAGGTTACTGCTAGCAGAGCTCCAGCGCCCGCACCTGCGCCAACCGGTGGCAGCACCTATACGGTAAAAGCTGGCGATACGCTAAGCGGCATCGCGGCGAAGTTTGGCACTAGCTGGCAATCACTCCAAGCACTAAACGGTCTCCCGGATGCTAATAAAATCTACCCCGGACAGGTATTGAGAGTAACTGGCAGCGCTCCAGCGCCAGCCGCTAAAACTTACACAGTAAAGAGTGGCGACACCCTGAGTGGCATCGCTGCAAAATACGGCACGACATACCAACGCCTGGCGCAGATCAACGGCATCCCAGACCCGAGTAAAATCTACCCTGGTCAAGTAATAAAAATAGGATAAGGAGAATATATGTTTGTATTTACCCTCGACCCAGCAATAGTAGTTCAGCTTATATTGGCGGTATTCCTGCCGATTGCAGTGGGGCTTGTAACGACCCGCGTAACGTCCGGTGCAAAGAAAGCCTGGCTGCTTGCCGGTCTTTCATTGGTAACCAGCTTATTTACGCAGCTCGGCGCTGCCCTAGCCTCACACAGCGCGTTTGACATCGGATTGGCATTACTTGCCGTTATTCCCGCGTTTGCCATCTCAGTGGCGACGTACTACGGTCTGTGGAAGCCGACAGGCGTTGGTACTGCAGCCCAGGACGTGGAAGCTACTACTCTCGTAAAATAAACATCCGGATAAACAAAAGAGCGCCCCTCGCACCGGCGCTCTTTTTATGTGAACACATTTATTGTACAGGTTCGTCGACCGTATTCAAACTGCGCGTGCCTTTGGCTGCCATAACCGCCTCAACGCTCCGGCTGCCTTTCTCCATGTTGCAGTAATAGCACGACGGCTTCAGGTTCTCTAAATTAAACCGCAGGCTTGGATCGCGTGACCGGCTAACAACGTGGTCCAGGGTGAGCTTATGTATATCGATACGCACCGGACACCACTCATGTATTTGCAAATAACACTCCCAGTACTGCCCCTCGATTGGTGGCGGGTTTTTTCGTATCCAGGTGGCGCGGGTAACCATCCACTGCTTTGTTTGTTTGCCGACTTTATTTATAGGCTTGGTCGAGCGCCTCAGCTCCGTTCGTTTTAATGCTTTCTTGGGGTTTGCAAAACATTGATATGCAAAATGCCCCATCAGCCCGCAATGCTTGCATGGCTTTTTTGGAAATCTATCCAGTGACACGTACTCCCTCCATTCCTCCTTCGACTAATACCCTAATTGTATCAGAGCCGGTTATGTTACAATTACTACATAAACCAGAGCGCATACGGGAACTACCCGGTTAAGAAAGGAGAAGGCGATCATGGCTAAGGCAAATACAGAGGTGCAACCCACCGTTACCAGCGAGGACAAAATCGTCCCGATCGAAACATTGGTCGCGAACGACATCAACCCTCGTAAAATCCATCAAAAACAATTCGAGGCTTTGAAAAAGTCGCTGCAGGAATTCCCGGAAATGAAACAACTCCGGATGATTGTAGTCGACGAGGGCTTCAGGATACTTGGAGGGCATCAGCGTATCTACGCGCTGAAGGAACTCGGCTATACAGACGTCGAGGTCAAGCAGGTATTTGGCTTAACCGAAAAACAAAAACGCGAATTCATCATCAAAGACAACACTGCCTCTGGTGAGTGGGATACTGACATACTCGCAAATAACTGGGAGATGGAAGAGCTCGAGGGCTGGGGTCTGACGAATTTCAACTTTGGCGACGTCGATAAAGAGCCAAAAGAACCGGCATCAAAAGACGACCAGAGCAAGGTTCATATTTGCCCGAACTGCGACTTTGAGTTTGAAGATTAGAATGGAGTTAACAATATGGCGCGACACTATGGCATCCCCTATATGGGGTCTAAACAAAAGCTAGTTGATAAAATTGTACCGTTTATACTGAAGCGACACCCCGGCGTGGACAGCTTTTATGATCTGTTTGGCGGTGGCGGGAGTGTATCGCTTTATGTGGTCCGGAAATACCCGCACCTCGATGTGGTATACAACGAGCGCAGCAAAGCAATCAGCGCTCTCATGCAGCACTTGAAAGAGGGCGGCGATATACCCCTGGACTTTGTGAGCCGGGACGAGTTCGAGGCAGGCTATAAGGGCGACGACTGGTATTCCGGTCTGCTTCAGTGCGCCTGGACGTTTGGCAATAATCAAAAGTCGTATTTGTACGGAAAGCCGCTCGAGGACTTTAAGCGAGCGCTCGCAGAGCTAGTTGTTACCGGTCAGGGCGACATTGAGTTTATTGAAAAAACAGCCGACGACCTCAATAAAAAAGAGTATGGCAAGACCGTTACTACAAAGCTATTCTTAAACCCGAAACGCTACACGACGCCATACCAGCGCCGCATTGTCGTGGCTAAACAAATCCCGAGCGTCGGAGCGCTGCAGCACCTGACGCGGCTCGAGCGCTTGGTCCAGATAGAGAATATGCCCGGCATTGCCAGCCTGGGTATCAGTTCCGGCAAGAGCTACGACGAAGTGCCTATTATCGGCGAGCGCCCGATCATCTACTGCGACCCGCCATACGAAGGCACTGCAGAGTACCGCGAGGGGGCATTCAACCACAAGCAATTCTACGACTGGTGCATGGCTCAAACAGTGCCGGTATATGTCAGCAGTTACCAGGTAAGCGATCCACGCTTTAAACGCGTGAAGGCTATCAATACCCGGTCATTGCTCAACTCGTCGAAAAGCAAGGAGTCCAGCTACAACTACGAGAATATCTACTGGAACGGAGTGTCGTAAAATCATGCCAAAAACAAAAATAGAACTTGGCGATGAAATAGAGGACGTGGTTGCTAAAGTGCGTGGCATCGCGCATGGTCGGGTTGAGTACCTAGACGGCTCGGTCGCTTGGATCATACAGCCGCCCGGCGTGGACGGTTCGGAGCTAGCGAAGGAGGTGCATACCCAGGACGCGTACGCCCGGCGTGTTGGCGATGGCGTTCGTGTAAAAGCTAAACCGCCGATAGGGTTTCACGCTCGGGCAGAGGAGTAGTGTATGGCTACCCCGAGGAAACCAGAAACCCCGAAAGACCCAATCGAAGCCGCGCACGAGGAGTGGTTTTTTGCGCTTGAGCCTAAATACGTCGTGCAGCTAATGACCGAATGGAACGAGCAGAACCTAAATATAAAGCTCAAAAAGAAGAAAAACTACGACGACTGGCTCAACTACTTTAAAACGATGCCGACCAGCCACATCCGTATGTTAGTGGCGACCGGGCAGGATATACTAAACGCTGAAGCATACTCGGCGCTCCGTCGCTGGGCTGATATTATTAGCAACCCGGGGCGTATCGATAAGATCCACCAGGCGGGCTTGGTCGGCAAAAATAACAAAAAGAACTCTGTGCTTGCTCTCGCGCAGGATAACGACCGGCTGGGCGTGCTGAAGGCGACCCGCGATAAAATTGCCGAGAAGCTCGACAAAGGCGCTGGCAACCGCGATACTGCGCTGCTGACGCGGGAAATGACGGAGATTATGACCCAGATTGCAGACTACGAAAAACGGCTCGGTCCGAAAGCCGACACCCCGCTTGGTGCATTATTTGCAGATATGCCCGAGGCTATTGGCAAGCGTGAGAAAAACGCAGGCGCTCGTAATACCAGCTTCAGGTCCAGGGTAACCATTGACGATTTAGAAACACCAACCGAGGAGGCTCAGTAATGGCACACGCAAAAATGAAACGCTACGGCAACCAGAAGCCCCGCATCGATATATACGAGAACGGTGATATTTGGCTCGCCGACAAAACGATCCGGCTTGTTGAGTCGTATGGTATGAAACTGCTCCCCTGGCAAAAGAACGTGCTCTATCGCTGGATGGCGCTTAATGAGGACGGCACGTGGGCAAACCCGGACTGTGGGCTGGAAGTGCCGCGCCAGAACGGAAAGACCGAGCTATTCCTGGTCCGGATCATTGGCGGCATGATATTTTTGCACGAGGCATTGATTTATACCGCGCAGTCCGATAACACCGTCGCCACCATAAAAACCCGTCTGCAGCGCTTTTTTTACGATGCCAAAGACGAGATCCGTAATATGCTTACTGACGAGTTTGATAAAGAGCCAAAGAGCCTGGATTACGTGGAGCTGCGAAACCGGGGCAGGGTAGTATTCCGAACCCGAACGCGTACAAACGGTCTGGGTGCTACAAACGACACGCTACTTATCGACGAGGCGCAGGAGGAGACCGACGCGCAAAACGAAGCCTTGCTGCCTACAATCTCAGCCGGTAAGAACCAAAACCAGCAAACCATCCGCGCCGGTACGCCTCCGAGCGGTGGCGGCTCAGGCACAGTGTTTATCCGTAAGCGCCGCAATGTACTCGAAGGCAAAGTTACTGACGTATGTTGGCAGGAGTGGAGCGTGGAGAATATAACCGATCCGAGCGACGTTGACGCTTGGTACGCAGCCAACCCGAGCCTCGGATACCACCTGCTTTTATCTGCAGTCAAAAAAGAAGCCGGGGAAATGGCAATCGACTCATTCAATAAAATGCGCCTGGGCTGGATTGCAGGCGTGGAGAGCCAGCGTGCCTTTACGGACGATCAATGGCTGCCATTAGCCGTTGAGAAGGTCGTGTTGCCCGAAAACGCGCCGTTTGTATACACGATCAAGTTTGCACCCGACGGCAGCGCTACGACGCTGTGTGTGGGCGTGCTGATGGATTATGGCATAGTACACGTGGAGGTAATCGAGCGAAAGCCCCGCAGCGCCGGTATTAGCTGGATTACGCGGTGGCTATTTCAGCAGAACCGTTGGCGGCACGCTAAAAAGATAATCATTGACGGAGCGTCCGGCACGCAGTTGCTAGTAGAGGAGCTGATCCGGTCCGAGCGCCGCATTAGTAAAAAGATATTAACCCCGAACGTAAAGGAAGCCGGTGCAGCATACGCCGCCTTTAACGATGCAATAGAGAACAAATTACTTACTCACTCCGACCAGCCGGGACTTAACGTATCGATGAAGACAGTCAAGCGCCGCGATATTGGGCGCGATGGGATGTACGGATATGCCAGTATGAACCCCGATATACAGAGTGACCCGGTCGAAGCGGCGGCATTCGCAGCGTGGGGCGCTGTGCGCTTCAGTAAGGAAAAGACCAGCACCGGCACTAGCCAGGAGATTATGCTATAACCCCCACTAGTCACTAGGGGAGCGGTGTGGTACATTTTAAATAGCCGTCAGGGTAGTAAGACATCCTGAAGGTCAGAACTCCATTCGGTAATTCCCGCCCGACGACGAAAGTCAGCAGGGCGGTTTTACTTTGTGCTCCACCTCTGTAAAGGGTATTGACAAATAAGCAAGTTTAAGCTATGATGTATACATGATTAACAAAATCAAAGACAAGTACGAAACATACATCCCCGGCGAATTCTTACCGATCTACTACGACGGCAAGTTAGCCAATAAAAAGCAGTTCCACCTATACAAGCTCGGCAAGGCACTGAACGCCGCCGACAGCGCTTGGATGGGCTTCGTAAACCGCGCTCACGGCAAGTAACGACCCCTGTTACTTTGCCCTTTCTACATACTATATAGAATAGTTCCATTAGAACTAATTTATATACTATATAGATACGCCAGGTAAAAAAGAGCAGTTTTGCACAGAAATTATGCACTTATCCCCTGTTTAACCACAACCGCAGTTGCTTCAAAATACGCTCCGATGGTATATTGGCTATACAAGACGGAATGGAGGGAACAATGTCTTACACGATTGGGGAAAAACGCCGGGCAACTATGCTCGAACGAATAGGAGAGGAAGCTGCGGCACTCATAGACAATATGGCTTATTTGCCATTTTACCGGAGTGTTCAGATCATGCTCGAGAAGGCTGGCAAAGCCGACGAGTGGGGTAAAATGATCGCCACCGCTAAGGGTAAAACCAACGCCAAGCACTACTTCGCTCGCCTCTGTAAAATGGTCAAGGACGGCAAGTATATCTTTACGAAAGCGACCGAGGCTGTTAAGGAGATAGCGCAGCACACCCGAATGTACCTCAACGACCGGCTGGTCCGGTTTGGCTTCGGTAAATACCAGAAGTACTGGGTGCGAAAAGCCCACGAATTCATCAACGCCAATAGCCAGGCTGCCTTTGAGGAGCTGCTAGAGTATGCCGATCGTAAGGGCATATCGCAAAAATACATGGCGACCGCACTCAAAAACTGCAAAGCGCCGAGCAAATACTACACCGAAAACGTACTCGGAGCATCAAAGTAATGCGCGAGCACTTCAAAATACTATTTTTAGATATTGATGGCGTATGCAACCACCAAAAGACCCGGGAGCGCCAGGGCAACACCAAGTTCATCGGAATAAACCCCGCTATGGCGGAGCGTGTGCGCCGTATCGTGCGCGAAACCAACTGCAGGGTAGTTCTATCGTCTAGCTGGCGTTTATTCCCTGACAGCGCCGCATACGCCGCCGAGCACGTTTGTGAATTCTTTGATCATACGCCCGACCTGCAGCGTGGCGCAGTGTGGGGCATGGTATACCGGGGCTTTGAGATAAAGCAGTGGCTGGACGCGCACCCCGGCGCGAAGCGATACGCCATACTTGACGACAGCTCCGACTTCCTATGGGGACAGCATTTATTCCGTACTACCTGGGCTGAAGGGCTGACCGACGAAATAGCCGATCAGGTAATCGCCCACCTCAATGGATAAAGGCTACGACCCGGCGGACGTTCCAGGTAAACTCTGCTTACTGTGTAAACTCCCGATTGGTACTCGAGCCTGGCGCGAAATAAAAACACTCGCCCGGTTTGGTCAGATGCTATTCGAGCACGAAGTATGCCCAACCCCGGAGAATACGACCGTATTTCAATGCCCGGATGCCAAATGCGCTTATGCTATTGACTCCGATACGCTCAATAAGGTACAACTGCAAGTGTTAAGGCGGACGGCAAAGCGCTGCCCGGGCTGCGGTAACCTGCAGCGGTTCATGGAGCAGACCAGCCTTCCAAATATACAAACCAACAATCAAAGTCTTATGGAGGGACAAAACAATGCAAAGATTAGCTCGACTAATACTACGCGTCTTACAGCCAAACGCCGATCAGCTCGGGAGGCTAGACACTGATGGAAAAGTTACCTGGTAACGTCATCAGCATATCGGACTACCTTGAGCGCAAGGCTGGTCCGACGACTGAGGACATTACAAAGCGGCTGGCAAAGATCGCACTCGATCAATTACTGCTCGCCTCTGAAAAACACCGGCTCGAACACCAGCTTGCCATTATGAGAAATAATCTCGAAAAATAGTCTTGCATAAACTATACCCAGTTGTGCTATACTGAAGGTACAAAGGTAACGTTCTATGAATGGAGGGAAACGTGCTAGAGGGATTATTTGGTAAACGTAAGAGGGGCGCTAGCGAGCCGGTGAGTATACCAGCAGCATTGCAACCGGAAGACCCGGTCAATTACAATTCCGTACTCGACTATGTGGTCGGTCTGTCCGACAAGGACTATAAAAAACTGACTGCCTCGGCTGAAATATACCGGGATGCAAACAAGAAGGTAGCAAAGCTGCTCGGTATCAAAGACGAGCCTACTACCACTATCAGTACCGAAAAGCCGGAGATTGGCGACGACGAGCTAGATGCTATGCTCTCAGCGCAGCCCGGAGAGCTTACCGCAGCATTTATAGACGATGCGCCGGTAAGCCCAAAGCCTAAAAAGGCACAATCAACCGAACGTAAGGTGGAGGTCAAAGACTAATCATGCTTGCCCGAGTAAAAAAGTTATACAAAAACTGGCAGGCTGATCGTCAGCAATTGCGAGAGCTGACGATCCTATTAGACAACCTGACGGATTATGGCTTTCTTGCCCGGGCGACGCGCCCATACCCGCAACACGCTAATTGCCGATGCGTTATGGAGATAAAGTAATGAAACAATATCGCGACTTATTCGGTAAAAAAATATCAAAGCAGGATACGGTCCAGGCAGTAATTCACACCGTACGAGGTCGCAACCCATACCCGCAGGCATTGTCGCGGGCAATGGGGATCGGCTTCTTTAAGGCTCGCCGGTTGGCTCAAATACTAGCCGACGCGAAAGTAACCACTGCAATGGATCAACCCAACCGCCGCGTGCTACTTAACGAGGACGCAGCCGTAAACGCCGCACTCCGGCAACTCAAGAAGGGACACAAGTAGTATGGAGCTACTCGAACGAGCGCGTAAATCGCTCAATAAATCAATTACGGATACTAAGGCTATATCGGCACAGTCACACGCATTAGACTCTATTGCAGCGAGCCTATTACACATCGCCGAGAACATTAACCAGAAACCGGCAACGGTCAGCGACGACCAAATCGAGCTTATTGTGCGCCGACTACTGGACGATGCTAAAGCACCAACCGTAAAAGCAGCGAAGGTAAAAAAATAATATGGATGCAGCACTGCAGGCGTTTCTAATCACGCTAGCAATCGTCGCCGGTATCCTGTCGCCGTTTCTGTTTATTTTGCTACTCAACATGATCAATAACTTTCTAATAGCGCTTGCCGCCCGGCTGAATATAGCCGTTGAGGAAGTAAAAAAGCGCCCACCGTTTGACGAGGTAGAGGTAAACGTCAGCCCGGCTACAAACGTAATGACCGCTCGCTTTATTAAAAACGGCGACATTATATGGCAGGGCAGCAGCTCCCGCCGGGCAATGGAAGAGGACGGACGCTTGGAATTTAAGACGGAGACCCCGGATGGACGGTAAAAGCCAAGCCTGGCGCGATGCTGCCGACAAGCTATTGCTTGCACTCGCGAAAGACCACCAGTACATCGTCGCCGACATGGTGATCATATTCCTGGAAAGCGCCGGATACGGACTCAACAACTACACACCCCTGGGCGGCGTATTTAAGCGTGCCGCAAAGCAAGGGATCGTTCGCAAGGTGGGTGTCCGCACCAAACAGCCACTCTGGATAAGTAATTTATACAAGAAGGAGACAAAGTAATGCCGCAAATAACACCACCGCCAGTAAAAAGATTTACTCAAAAGCAAAAGATACTCGCGCTAATGTGCCGCAACCCTGAAAAATGGTTCTACCCATACGAGTTTATGAAGCCTGACATGGGTGCGCTCTACGTTGGCTATAAAGCCCCGACTCGTATCGCCGAGATGCAACACGACGTTCCGATGATATTCGAGAAAAAGTCCGAAGATAAGTATATGCAACGCAAGCTCAACATTGACCGTATTAACGAATGGTATCCGCTCCTGAAGCCCGAACTGCAGGACGTGGTCGACCAGTACTACGAGGGCAGTCATGACTAAGGTAGATATTGGCGATCTAAAAGAGCTCATCGAAAAGAACCCCGACATTACGCCGACACTGGCGCTCGCTAGCAGGCTTATACTCAACACCAGCGTAAATCTTGGCGACTACGTCACGTTCATAGTGGCTGGCATTGATGACGTCACTCCGGAGATTGTAGTTAGCAAAAAGGAGCTGCGCCGCTTCGCTAAGAACGTCTTGGAGAAAACGGCATGAACGAGCCGCGCAATAAAGATAACTTCTTAATTGAAGTTACTCCCGAGCAGCTAGATGAACTCCGGGCAATATACCGACACGTCGAGGAGGAGGGCTATGTCGAGATGCATTACTCCCCATACTGGAAACAAAACAAGGTCATCGGTGGCATCGAGCTTACCGGCGTAAATAAGGTGGATGTATTGGAGCACGAGTCGTGAGTAATCTTGAAAAAATAGGCATCATTGGTGGTCAAGCTATCTATGCCGATACTGGTACTGATCAAATAAAAATACTTCAGGAAGAGGTAAAAAGGCGCGTCGAAGCTAAAAAGTTGAAGCCTGGCGACGGCTTCTATATGGAGGTGGACTTCGGTACAAGGCTGGTAATAAAAGTAAATGTTGAGGAAGTGCCAAAATTATGAACGACCAGGATCTAAAAACCATACAGACTATGATACGCTTCGGTGGCAGCTTTGTATCGAACCTCGGCAAAGCGGCATTATGCGCCGATGCCAACAACCTGCAGAAGATAAAAGATGCGTTCCCGGAGTACTGGAAACAATACACCGAAATGGCGGAGCACCGGTAATGTTTAAGGATATGGTAAAGCTAAGTCGTGCGCAGCGCTTTGGCGGCAGAAAGCCAATTGTGCCGGTTGAGTATACTTACGGCACTGGTAAGCGCCGAGTTATTACTGGCTACTATCTGCCTGAATATAGCCAATATATCAAGTTTTTTATGTACAACCCAGCAACCCACCGCACTATTGCTGAAGAGGAAGGTATCGAAATGCCCGATCCTGTAATCATCCGCATAAATAGCAACTGCAGCATAAAGGAGTTCAAGTTCAATAACCCAGCACTCCCGCCGGTAATGACCGTTGACGAGTATGCGGCAGAACTAGCGAAGCCTCGAGTGGAGCTGAAGTCATGAAGATGATGTGGGGCGACCAAGAGGTCGAAGTGAAAAACCTGGAGTATACGATCGATAAAGAAATGATCGACGACACTTCCCCGGCAATTGATCTGCACCTGGCGCAGCAAGCCGAGTTTACTGTTACGCTAAAGATGGAGTATTACCGCGTTATGGCGCTGGCTTGTATGCTCGAGAAGCACAGCCCTAAAAAAGCAAAACAACTCCGTTGCCGCTTTGAGTACCTTAACCCTTTACGATTGCTGGGGTTACTATGAGCCAGGTACTCTACGAACTGCCACCCAATTACGAGCAAATATGCCAGGCTATACCGGCGGTCCGAAAAAACAAAGCGATCGTGTTTGTTTACGCTCCGTATATCTACAGCCCGGCAGGTATTGAGCTGCGCCCGGATCTAAAAGCCCACGAGGAGGTACACGTTACCCGCCAGGGCGACGATCCGCAGGCTTGGTGGGATGAGTACCTAGTAAATAGAGACTTCCGGCTAAGGGAGGAGCTGGCAGCGTATCAGGTGCAGCACAAATACATGGAGGTCCACTACGACCGCGCCAAGCGCCGGGCAATTTTAAGCTCAATCGCTAAAGATTTATCTGGTCCGATGTATGGTGGTATAATAACGAAAGCGCAAGCAATAAAGCTGATAAAGAATGGAGTCACAGCATAATGCCTATACACATACCTGTCGAAGATTACGGTGCGTCCGTATCTGAAGCAATCATTAAAGTAAACAACGCCCTGGATAAGCTACCGCTTACCGACAGGGCTATCGTGGTACTTATTCACGATTACGATAAATCACTAACTATAACCGACGCTACCCGCGCACTAGAAGTGATCCGCGACCTGAAGCGCTATTATATAAGGGATGTGAAGTAATGGTGCGTATTGCTGGAATAGACCGGGACGTATCAGAAGTAGAGCTTATGCTGCACCAGATGTCATTTGAAAGCGCGATGACCGAAGTAGTAGCTTGGCTCGCCAATGCCCATACTCGGGTTGGAGACGACTTTGACGCTACCGTAGAGCTTGAGGGCGGTAAAAAGGTGAATGTTGCCATAAAGGAGATCAAGTAAAATGATGCCTCCTGACCCTAAAGATGATCTAGCCAACGACTGGTTTAATAGCTTCCTACCAAAACTCCGCTTCGAGCAGGATTACTATATTTACCCAGGCTCATCTGAAAAACTAATGAACGAGGACGGTAGCCAAAAGGGTATTAGTATCAAACGCCCTGATATACGCCTATTCTCTACCGGCATTACAAAGCTATATGAGATGATAGTCGAAGGCAAGGAGTACCCAGACGTGGTGTACACCCCGGAGGAAGAAACAAAGTTTGACGAAAACATGAAGCGGCGATTCCCAGAAGTATTCGCTGAAGAGGAGAAATAGTATGATCGAAAAAGTAAACCCTAGCCACCCGGACAAAGTAGCAGACCGCATCGCCGGTGCATTAGTCGATTACGCATATACGCTGCAGGAGAACCCGAAGGTGGCGTTTGAAGTACTCGTGGGGCATGGACTTGCCACTATCATCGCTGAAACCAGCGTGGAGCTACCTACGGCAGCCGTGGAGAGTATCGTACACCGCCTTGTACCCGGCGACGTTCAGGTAAACTACCTCGAAGTGCCGCAAGACCCCGAGCTGGCTACAAACCAGGCTGAAACGGTCAAAGCGGGCGACAACGGCATCTTTAAGGGCGTGCCAGTAAGCCGGGAAGTAAAAGAGCTCTCCGAAATTGCCCGCCGTATATACCAGACATACCCGAGCGACGGCAAATACATCCTCGCCGGCAACCGCTTAATCATCTGCCAGAGCAACGCCCACCACGACGAGCTTTCAGATATGTTCATCAACTACAGCATGGTCATTAACCCGCTTGGCGACTGGACAGGCGGCACAGACGTCGATACCGGTGCGGTCAACCGCAAGCTCGGCTCTGATATGGGCGAGGCAGTAACCGGCGGCGGTCTGCATGGTAAAGACTTAAGCAAAGCGGACGTATCCGTAAATATATACGCCCACCTGAAGGCTCAAGCGACCGGAGAAACAGTAGAGCTGCACTGCGCTATTGGCGACGAGCTAATCGATGGCATCCCTTACGACGAGGTTGTTGCCCGGGCAGGCGAATACATCAAAGAGATCGGCGGCTTCGAGAAGCTAGCAGAATGGGGCTTGGTATGATAGCCACCCCGAAAGCTGACCGATACGATAAACTCCGAAAAGAGCGCCGGTTTGTGCGTACTGCAGTGGATGTTTCTGTTTTTGCCGACTTGCTGACCAAAGGCGTGAGCGATACTATTACTGTTGAGGGATTGCCCGAAGATGCACTGTTCATAGCAATAGAGCGAGAAGTGCAGATGCAGGCGTTTATATTCGTATACGCCCACGAGTCTTTCGATCCAGTACCTGAAGGACAAATCCCAACAACCGTAACCCTTACCCTAACAAGGCATCATAATGGCAAAGCCTAAAATACCCATCATCGAACGCGAGCAGCAAGTTAAGCAAATGAATGAGCTGTTCCCTGGTGCAGTGGTCAAATCGATAAAAGACGACGGCAAAGGCATTATTAGCCTGGAGTTTGAGACTGTCGGTGTGATCATATTTGCAAACCCCTCCGCAATCGGACTCGGTCTATATCAACCACCAAAGGGCGAGCAGCCTAATGTATAGGATCGTGTTGTTTATTGCCCGCATAGGCTATCGACTGGGCTTTCCTGTACGCCGATTAGAGCGATATGGTAGCGGACTGCGTAATACGGCTGTATTTCATAAAAAGTATGGCAAGGGCAGCAATTGCAAGCTGGTCGGTTGTTCCTGTAAAAACTAGATGCTGGCGGTAACGTGTGGGGTTATGATCCACACCAACGTTCAATGGGAGCAATCCTAATGTAAGGCTTATGCCGTCGCCAGCGCCAACTATACTCGTGAGGTGTAGTTTAAGCCCGAAAGCACTCCAGGTGGGTGCTTTTTGGTATAACTTGCTTATGTTTACAGAGAGAGCTAATGTTTAATTATGAACGAAACAACTACCCTCACGAAGAAACCAACCAGCCAAACCGAACTGAAGAAACTATACAAAGGCTGGGGAACACTCCTGAACATACGCGGCAAAGTACACCAGATATACTACTCTCAAGCCCAGCAGCGCTACTATACGCTACAAATAACCCGCTAGAGCGGTATTACCGTATCGGTCCAGGAAACGCGCCCACGAGCGAGCCTGTGGGCAACGCGGGGCTGTGTAGACTTGTCATTACCTATCAAACTGCCAATACTATCGTCGTGGTCCACTAGCGACGGCATGGAGTAGTAAATAGGCAGGTGATTGCCATAATAGAACCGCCCGACGCGAATATCGTATTTGTCGTCCCGGAACATAGGGTCTGCGGCAAACTCGAGCATCGCTTCTATCTGGTCCGAGGGCAGGAGTATAGCAACGCCCCACATCATCATGTAATGGGTAAGAAACGAGCCGTCCGGCGCTTTCGCTACTGCTGCAGCCACGCGCTCCGGCAAAGGTCGCACCTTCCCGGTATATAGCGAAACAACGCTCTTGACCGGCAGCGCAGCGATCAAACCCACGATATTATCGTAAATATCGGGTGTAAGTACCGCATCGTCCTGTATTACCAAGTGCCAATCACTACCAAGCACAATGCCGCCCTTTAGCGAGCGCTCGCCAGTGTGCCACTCGTCGTTTAGCTCGTCCCAGATGATATATACGTCTGAAAAGGGGTGTTGTATAAGTTTTTTGTACAGTTCCTCGGCTTGGCGCTTTCGTGTGGGGTGCGCCATGATTGATACGCTTATCTTCATAGTTTTGCTATCGCCTCCAATAGTTCGTCTTGTATATCGCTAATCGGCTTAATAAGGGCTGTTTTATGATCCATCCACTTCCAGTCGCCGGTAATAACGTCGTCCCGGGCAATTCGCATATTCGGTATACCGTAACTGTCGGCAATGATGATCCCATGCAGGGAGCTGGAGAGTATAACGCGGCAGGATGATATTTTTTTGATTACTTCCTCTGCAGGCTCGGTCGCATCGATAACAATGTCCGCGAATGGGTACTCGTCGTGGTCGACATAGTGCCGCACTACACCGACGTTGTACCTAGCAGGCTCTTTATGCCATATACGAGAAGCCAACAAGCCCAGGTCGCCCATTGGAGCGTCTACACCGAGTGCTTTGGCTGTGAGAGCGCCCCGGACAGCTAATACGTTGAAACTATGCACCGCATCGTGGGTATGCCCCGATCCAGTACCGACAACGGTTGCAGTCGGGTTTTTGCTCTCCGCAGGGTCTAGCATAGTGCCAGTGAGCAATACGTCGGCTTTTGCAAACGCTACTCGCTGCACTTTATAGCCGAGCTTTTTTAATATGATCGCACCCAGCTCGTCGCCGAAGTTCCAGGGTGACTTTGCCGGTCGCCACCAGTATGCACGTATCGTTTTATTTGTGTCTAAACCAAGCATCAGTGCGCCTTTCATATTTCTTAAATAGGGATGTAACGTGCCTGCCATACTCCATACGGTCTGCATACTTGGTATACATTAGCCGGTTGAATATACCCATCTCCGTCTGGTCCTGTGGGTAAGCGAAGTGATACAGGTACATCTCGCGGCACAGGTCGGCAACTATCTGCCTGCTGCCGCCAACCACGCCACAGTTGAGCAATGGAAGGCTGCCGTTCTCTCGGAGGTAGCTGTTGACGTTAGGCTCAAGGTGTCGAGTAACCATCCACTTATTGTTTAGCGTCTCGCCCGGCTCATCGCCAACATACAGCACGCCCGGCTTCATCCTGGCAAATGGTACGTTGGTCATGTCGACGTCGGTAGCATCTACCACAAACACGTTGTTTATATCGCGCCGGTCGCGAAGGTACTGCCACTCCTTAAGCCAACGCTCGAAGTATGGCGACGAAGCTATATCAACCTTATTCGGTAGATCAAAGCAGTTGTGTATTAGTATGAACTCAATGCCGCGTGCCTCTACTGATACGCGCAGCTTTTCAATAGCCTTCTGGTCCGGCATCCATTTAGAGCCGCGCTGTACGTCCATGACGTTGGCGAAGTAGCAAGCTATAACGACGTCCTTGCCGTATGGCATGAAGGCTCGGCTGGTCTCCGACTCTGCTAGCAGGTGATCGTTGCCCTCCTTGTGAGCGTGCCGGTTGGTAATACTAGTGGCGACCTCTTGGTGCTGGTCCATTGAATAAATAAGTTGCTCGCTATTGACCACATCCATATACCTAAACGTTGTCAGCCCGGCGTTGTGTATACGCATACTCCAGTCCAGGTGTTCATTCATAGCCTTGCCGAACCTAGTGTCCATGCCGCCGACCGTATCGAGTACCAAGCGGTCCACGTAGATCATGCAGCCCCTGGCATGATGGTGCGCCCTGTGTTTACTGTCCTGGTATACTATGGCGTCGTCTCCGACCGGTGTACCGTTGGTCCAGTCTTTGAATAGGTACATAAGGTGGTGCTCTGGGCTGTTGATGTATGGATCGGTCCAGCCTAGCTCTAATGGGTACGTGTCGTCGTCAAATAGGAAGATATGCTCGCAGTTTGCTAGCAACTCCAGGCACTTGTTCTTTGCGCGTGCGATGCCAACGTTGTCGTCGAACCTATACACCTCAGCGCCAGGAATTCTTACGCGTGGCTGGCTAGCGTCGTCGACGATAACGATACGAGCGCCAGGCGTTACCGCTTGTATCTTGGCTAGCGTGCTGGCAGCCAACGCCTGCCGGTTGTGAGTAGTAATACCAATACCAATTGATGCTGCAGGCTTCTCGTCCTGCTTAACGTAAGGCACACCGTCAATCATTACTTGCATAGTTTTCTCCATTCTTAACTGAATATTAGTATAACATCAACGCTGTGCGCCGCCACTAGCGGTACGAAAAACGACATTTTTATTAAAAAAAGTGTTCAGTTCGATCATTTTATTTAACCTAGCCGTTGTTTAATTAACAGGGGGGGAGGTCGCCCTTTTCCTGTGAATTCTAGAC
>ERZ869921.313-NODE-313-length-32861-cov-8.716180_pt1 | contig 32861 bp, 50 predicted proteins | sample MGYA00579310_ERZ869921 | MGnify/ENA primary metagenome ERZ869921 (study PRJEB32216, sample SAMN09231816) | wastewater metagenome | place: USA: Maryland | collected 2016-06-21 | study: EMG produced TPA metagenomics assembly of the PRJNA472060 data set (Reclaimed... | reverse complement strand
CTTGAACTAGCGCCTGTTCAAAACTAATTTGCGGATAACTTGCGGGAATAGTTCGATGTTTGGGTCAAAAACAAAGTCGAGTTAATTTCTAATTATAATATATGAACACAAAGTTATTTATTAGACCAAACACCGATATAAGAATATTAGATACTGAATATACAGAATTAGCTCTAGTTGGATTAAGAGTTGATAACATAAATAACTATGAAGTTGAAGTTGGAGACATATTATCAATTAGATTTGATAACCCAACCTTAACACCAGAATATGTTGGAGATTGGGAAGTTGTTGCAATCTCACCAACTTATTCATGTTGCTTAACTGATCCTCTTAATACAATTGTTATTGCTTTACCATGGGGAGAATCAACAGGTCTTAATCCTGGTTGGGCTAGAAATATAGTTAGAGCTGCTGATGGAGGACTTCTTTCATCTGCTGGTTACGGTTTCCAAGGAACTGGATTTAACGGAACTTCCCCATATATGCAATCAATTGGGGAATTATCCGATGGAACCCTAATAATTGGAGGTGTCTTCACAACTTATGATGGTGTTTCAGCCAATAGAATTGTTGGTATTAATCCAGATGGTACAATCAATGCAACTTTCTCATATGGAACAGGATTCTCTGGAGGTGGACAAGCAGTAGTTAATATTGAAGTTGATTCTCAAGATAGAGTTTATGTTGGTGGTGGTTTCACATCTTATAACGGAACAACTGCATCATGTATAATTAGATTAACAGCAACTGGAAGTGTTGATCCTACATTTAATATTGGAACAGGATTATTAGGTGGTACACCATTTGCATATTCAATTGAATTGGATGAAGCTAATGGTAGAATTTATATTGGAGGTCAGTTCACAACTTATAATGGAACTTCTGCAAATAGAATTGTTTGTCTCTTAGAAGATGGAACAATTGATACATCATTTAATTATGGAACAGGATTCTCTGCTGCATTTGGAACTAGAAGATTAAGATTAGGACCTGATGATAAACTATATTGTATTGGTGGTTTCACATCATATAACGGAACTAATATTAATAGAATATGTCGATTGAATACTGACGGAACACTAGACACATCTTTTAATGTTGGAACGGGATTCAATGCAGAAGCATTTGACATAATGTTTTATGGTGGTAGGATTTATGTTAGTGGGAGTTTCACATCTTATAATGGAGTTTCAGCTAATAGAATTATTAGATTAAATAATGATGGTTCAAGAGATAACCTATTTGATATTGGAACAGGTCTTGATAATGCTGGATATGGAATAATTAATCACCAAGGATTTTTATATGTCTTTGGATTATTCACTTCTTATAATGGTCAAGCGGCAAATAAGATTGCAGTTCTTGACTATTTTGGAAATTTAAATACAAATTATCAAGGTCAATTTAATTCTGGATCCTATGTCTTCGTAATCTATCCATTAGATAATTCACTCCTAATTGGTGGATCATTCACTTCTTACAATGGTCAAACTATTAATAGGATTTCAATATTCAAATCACTTTTAAGATCTATTAGATATGAAGTTAAAGAATTGAATCTAAAGGAAGATTTACAATTTCCATTAACTTATAACATCATTGATATTAAAGAACCCCAGAATAGAAAGTCTGATTACTCAAAATCTATTACATTACCTGGAACTAAAAACAATAATCAGATTCTTGCCCAATTGTTTGAAATAGGAGCTGATTCAACTTATAATACAAACCTCAAGAAGGACATTTTTGTGACCCAGGATGGATTAGAAATATTCAATGGTTATATCAAGATAGAAAATATAAATAGAGAGAACTGGAATGATATTTCATATGATGTTAAAATATCTGGAAAGCTAATTGATATATTCTCAAAGTTATTTACAAGTGATAAGAAGGATCTTAAATTAAGTGATCTAGATTATTCAGAATGGGAACATGATAGAAGTAGAGATTCAATCATTGGATCTTGGAATGGTGTTGTACAGAAAAATGGAATAACATATTCTAATTATACAATTGGACCATCATATTCAGTTGCTGATACAGTCTTTGCAACTGGTAACTTTACAGGTTTTGATATTGGAACTCACTCATTACAAATTGGTGATGTTGTTTATTTTGAAATGGATAATCCAGGTGATACGTCTGTTAATTTCGATCAATCACAAGGACACCACACAATCATTGCGGTGACTGCAACATATGCAGTTGCTAATCTAGAATTTAGAGCTGGTGCAACAAATACAGGAGTCTTAACAAAATGGTCTTCTAGTGGTGAAGGATATGTTTATCCTACAATAGATTTTGGTAATCAATTAGCAACTGATTGGGCATCATCACAATATATTCCAAATATATATGCTAAGACATTAGTAGATAAGATATTCTCAACGATAGGATTCCAATATGATTCTGAATTCTTTGGATCTGAATTCTTTAAGAGATTAGTTGTTTTAGGTAAAGCTAAACAACAAGTAAATATGATTTGGTCTGATTATACAGACGATCCTACTTCCGTATATATATTTAGAACAAATGAAATAAGGTCAAAATCATTTGCAACTTTAACTACAACACAATTCACTCTAGAGTCTTTTTTATATGATGATACAGTACCATTCAATTCTGGATCACAACCATGTCTATTGCAAATAACTTGGGGTCAATATGATTCTAATAATCAAATAGTTGGAACACCATCTGTAACAACTATTTTAGATTTACCATCATCAATAAACATAGGTGTTTCTCCTTTATCTGGAATTACATGGTATTCAGTCAAGGTAACATCTGTATCCCCAACATTTACACTTAATCCAGGTGATTATATAAAGGTTAAATATGATAGATTTACAGATGGAGGAGCTGAAGTTCCTAATACAATCACAAGGGGATACAATCTAACACCAGATGATTTTAATTTAGTAGAATACGTTAGTGACATGACATGTAAAGACTTTTTAACAAGTCTTATATCAATGTTTAATTTGTATGTGGAACCAGATAAAAACAATGATAGAACATTAATTATTGAACCATTTAATGATTATTATAGACTTGATTCTGATGCAAAAGATTGGACATTAAAAGTTGATTTATCTAGAGACTATGAGATAACTCCAATATCACCAAACGTTCCAAGAAACAATCAGTATACATATACTGATGATGGTGATTACTTCAATAAAGATTTTAAAGATCAACAGCAAATAACATATGGGTATTATGAAACATCACAAGAAACAGATTTCAATAATACAACTCAAGTAACTAAAGTTGGTTTCTCTCAAACACCATTGGTTGATAGAGATAATGATTCAGCTAGAATCATTATTCCAACCATAGTTAAAGACACATCTTTTAATAAAATAGAGCAGTTTAAACCTAGAATATTATATTGGACTGGACTAAGATATGTAACCAATTTTAGTATAAATGGAGTTTCAACATCTGATGTTTATAGTCTTCCAATGTATGGATATGCTGGACATTTTGATAATCCAGAAAATGCTACATTAGATCTTAACTTTAATATAATGCCAAAGTATTACTATGGACAAAATTATTTATTTAAAGTTACTGCAAATACATTATTCAAAAGATATTATGAAAATTATTATAATGAAATAACAGACCCATCAACTAAATTATTGAAATGTTATATGAAATTGAATTCATATGATATATCTAATCTAAGCTTTAGAAGACTCTATTACATTTATAATAATCTATACAGATTACAATCTATTAATGATTATGATCCTCTTTTAAATGATTCAGTTCAATGTCAATTTATTAAAGTTAAAGAAGCTCCATCAAATGGAATACTTCCACCACTTGAACAAGTAGAGGTTACAACTGGTGGATTACTTCCGAGTGTTGGAAGATTTAATTCAATAGCAGTTGGTAGAAATATTACAGTTGGTGATATTTCAGATACTGGTATTATTATTGGTGAGGATAGTAGAGTAGAACTTGGTTCAACAAACTATTTAATTAATGGATCAGATATTACAATTGGAACTGCATCTAGAAACGTTTCAGCTTTCGGATCAGGATTAAGAATTGGAGCAACTACTTCCAATATATTTATATTCGGAACTAATTCAACAGTAGCTGATGGTGTTGAAAATGCTTACATCTTCGGTAATGGTATTAATGCAACACAATCAAATGCTGTTTACTTCGACTCAACATTTACATTCTCTGGAATTCCAGGACTTGGATCATTCCCAGATTTAGAACAAGTTTTAAATACAGGTAATCAAGTCGGTAACCTACTTTTTGACCTGGGTAACGATACAATCATATTGGGTCAGGCTGGTATTGGTGCTAATACAGTTACAAACTCAAGTTACTCATATGTACTTGGTGGTAGTAATATTCTAAATAACTCACCAATTAACTTTGTATTTGGATCAGCCCATATTTTACAAAATGGTTCCTCCTGGAATGCTGTCTTTGGTCAGGCAGCAGGACCTTTTGAATTAAATAACTCTAATCATAACTTCTTCACATCCGGAGTTAGAGGAGCTTTAGATTCTGATGGTAACTTTGCATGGGGATTAGGACCTGTTGATCTTATAAATTCCAATAATAACTTCCTATTAAACACAGATAGTGGTAATTCTTTATCAATTGGAACATCATCTGGATCTTTTGTATTTGGATCAGATGTAAACATTGAGAACGCTAATAACAATATGTTCTTGAATTTAAATTCATATACAAATTCAACACCTACATCTGGAATAATATATTCATCACCTGTTGAATATTACTATCCTACAATAGGAACTATTTCTTCAGTTGCAACTAACTTAACAGTTACTATGTTAGGAAATCCTATGGGTGGTCAAATTAAATTATTGGCAACTGGTGGTGTTGTTGCAGGTGGTCAATTACTATTTCAATTAGATTGGGCAACTCCATTCACAACATATGCTTGCACAGTAACACAATTAGCTGATCCAGGTATATCTAACTCATGGCCATTAAATTATTCAATAGTACGTGGTAATGGATTACAAACGTTCTTCTATTCAAGTGGAGCTGGTAATATTGCATCAGGTGATGTAGTTATCTTGACTTATGTAAATGCGCCATATTAAAAACAAGATTGTCCAATATTCTAATTATTAATATGAAGAAGCCTAAAAGTTGGTATGATATAACGATCGATCAATATAACGATCTAATTGGATTATCTGATATAGTAGATAAGGAAGAAAAAGAAATAGAATACTTATGTGTTCTATTAGACACAACACCAGATGTTATTAAATCAATGTCTGGAATAGAATTAAGGGAGATTATGGATGGTCTTAAATGGGCAAACACTCCTCCTAAAGCTCATTTTAACAGAGTTATAACTATAGAAGGGCAGGAATTCGGATTCGTAACAGATTTAGAACTCCTAACTTTAGGAGAGTGGATTGATTTGGATTCTTATTCAATGGAATTTGAAACACAAAAACATAAATTAGCAGCTCTTTTATGGAGACCAATCAAGGAAAAAAGCTTAGTTGGTTATAAAATTAAGGATTATGACTCAGAGGATATTAAACAATGGGCACCTTTTATGTTGAAAAATATGTCAATACAGGATCTATGGGGTGGGTCGGTTTTTTTTTCTCTCATCGTGACCGAGTTATTGAGATCTACGAAGGGGTCTTTAATCCTGTAGAAGAAGATGAAGATGATATAAGGAACAATGAACAAGATGCAAAGGAAGAAGAACAAACGTTAAAAGAAAGAAAGATGTTAGGATGGGTAAAAATGATTTATTATTTAAGTGTGGGAGATATTACAAAGACTGAAGAAGTCCTAAAACAAAATGCAAACTGGGTGTTTATGCACTTGAGTTTCGAAATGAGTAATAAAAAATGGGTGAAGAATTTGAAAGGCAATTAAAGGAAATGGATTTAAAAATGCAAGCTGCATTTATCCTATTCCCACAATTATGTAAAGGTATAAAACTGGATACAATTTATTTGTTGAGAGATGCTGAATATCTATCTAATGAATTGTTAAAAGTCTATTCCATTACAAATGAAACTAAAATAAAATATAACTAATGGCTGAAAATATAAGAATTAAAGTAATACTAGAGGGTCAGGAAAGTATCCTAACTCTCAATGAAATTAATTCTAAAATAGAGGAGTTAAGTACTCAAGCATCTGGATTAGATCAGACATCTGAAGATTTTAAAGCAATCACAGATCAGATTAATCTATTAAAGACTGCTCTAGAATCTGGTATAGTTATTAATGTTGATAGTGAGGAAGCTAATGCAAAGATTGAAGAGACTTCTTCAAAGGTTCAAGAATTGGGGGATACAAGTGTAGATATTCAAGTTGAAGCTAATACAACTGATGCAACAACAAACATTGAGTCTCTTAACCAAGATATAGTTGGAATAAATGATATTTCAAATATAGAACTTGATATCAATGTAAATAATTCTGAAGCCAATCAAAGTATTCAGGACACAACCGTTAAAGCTGAAGAATTAAATTCAACAGTAGTTGACATAAATGTTGATGTTAATACAAGTGAAGCTGATGCAAATATTGATATTTTAAATCAATCAATTGCTGAAATAAACGAATCAGATGTTAATGTAGATATTAAAGTAAACTCTGATACTTCTGAAGCAATTTCAGATATTGAAAAACTTAATGGAGAAATATCTGGAATCGAAACAACTCCGGATATTAAAGTTAATGTTGATATTGAAACAAATACTGATCAAGCTGTTCAAAATATAGACAGTTTGAATGAATCAATTGATCAGATTAAAACAGAATCAGATATTAGTTTGGATGTTTCTGTTAATGCAGACACAACCGAAGCAATTCAGAATGTCGATGATTTAAATAAAACAATTGAGGGGATACAAGATGTTTCTGATATTAAGGTCGATGTAGAAATAGGAGCAAACAATGATGAGGTAACTGATATTTTAGCGTCTACTAAATCTGAAGTTGATGCTCTTAAGTCGGATTTAGAAAGTCCTCTAATAATTAATGTTGATAATGATGAAGCTAATCAAAAGATAGATGATACAGCTGTAAAGACAGAAGAATTAAAAGCACCTGTAGATATAACAGTTAATGCAAATACAACTGAGGCAACTACAAACATTGATAATTTAAATCAATCAATCAATGAAGTACAGGATGATTCTGTTATTAAATTAGATGTTAATACTAACAGAGACCAAATTCAAGATCTTATTAAGGATTTAAAAGAAGGTAAAAAGGTTGGAGAAGATTTATCAAATACAGATATATCTCCAAAAATAGATCCAGCTCCAGTTGAGGTTATAACAAACACAACCAATTCTGTTGCTTCTTTAAGAAAAGAATTAATAAATCTAACAGCTGAATTTGAAAATACAGAAGTTGGTTCTGAAAGATATGTTCAATTGGAACAAGCAATTGGAGATGTTTCAGTTAAATTAGCAGTTGCTAAAGACAGAACTGAAGACTTAACAGATGCTTTAAAACTATCTGTTGGATCTGGAGTTGAAAGAGCTAAGAATTCATTTGTCCTTCTAGGAGATGGTATAAAGAACCTAGACTTTGGGAAGATATCGACTGCTGTTAAGGGTTTAGGATCGGTTATTAAAGATCAGTTCACTGGTCCATTAAAAGGAATGATTGATGGATTTAAACAATTAGGATCTGGAATTAAGGATCTTAATTTTGATAGTTTCAAATCTGGATTATCTGGAGTCACTACAGGATTTAAAGGATTAGGAAAAGCTATCTTATCAACTGGTATTGGAGCTTTGGTTATTGGAGTAACTTCTTTAATATCTAATTTTGATGAATTAAAAGATTCTGGTGGATTTGTTGGAAAGATATTCACAAAGATTGGAGAGGCTGTTACTTTCCTAACTGATAAATTCAGACCTCTATTATCTGCTTTGGGATTGATCGCATCAGGCGCTGATGTTCAGGCTGAGAAGGTTCAAAAGGCAAATGATAAACAAATTGAGTCTATTACAAAAAGATATGATAGAGAAATTGAACTTGCTAAAGCTGCTGGTAAAGATACAACTCAAATAGAAATAGAAAAACAATTAGCTCTTAAAAAAACAGCTGATGTTGAGATTGCTCTCTTAAATGAAATTGCAATTGCTCAGGGTAAATTAAATAAAGATCAGAAAGAAAGACTTGCTGAACTTACAGCAACATCACAAGAGGCAGCTTTTCAGACTTCTCTAATTCAAGCTAATGCTCAAAAAGAAATTGATGATAAACAGAAAGAATCTGATGAGAAAGCTAAAGAAAGAAGAGAAAAGAAATTAGAGGAAGAAAAGAAGTATAGAGATACCATTGCTCAACTAGAGGAAAAATATAATGACGATGCTCTTGAGGGTATAAAAAATAAATATCAAAAAGATCTTGATGCTATAAAGGGTAATTCTATTGAAGAGGAAGCTCTTAGAGAAAGAATTAAAGCTAAACAATTTGTTGAAGAGGAAACATTTAGACAAAAATCCTTAGATGAAGCTAGAAAATTAGGACAAGAACTCCTAACTCTTCAGACTCAAAATGAGGAAGCTGCTCTTTTAAGAGTTGCTGAAACTGACCAAGAAAAATTTGAAATTAAGAGAGAGTATGAAGAGAAGAGTTATGATCAGAATTTAGAGTTTATAACTAAAGAGAAGGATGCTGCTATATCAGCAATAGGTATAACAGCGGAACAAAAAGCAATATTAGAAGCTAAATACATTCAGGATATTGCTAAATTAAATAAGGAGAGAGCTAAGAACTTACAAGATTTAACTAAAGAACAATCTGAATTAGTTATTTCATCTAGTAAAGACCAAGCTGATGCTATTAAAACTGAGAGGGAAGATATTCTAAATGATTCCATTCAAGGAATTGGAATATTGGGAAGGTTGGATTTATTAGACCAAAATCTTCAGAAAGAATTGGGTCTTTTAACTAAACAGAAAGATGATTTGATTCAGATTCAGAAAGATATTCAAGCAAATGAGCAATCCACAAAAGAAGAAAAGGTAGCTGCTAAAAAGGAAGAGGAGAGGTTAGAATCTGAATATGAAACTAAGATTACCAACATTAAAAAGCAAGGCCAAGCTGATAGAGCAGAGTTGGTTAATGAAGAGATTGAGAAAAGAGCTGCTCAAGCTCAAGAGTTAGTTAATATTGTTTCTAGTTTCCAATCACAACAAATTCAATCACAACAAATTGAGAATGATTTACAATCGCAGAGTATAGAAGAGGATTATAATAAGAGAAAGGAATTAATAGAAGCTTCAATTCAAGATGAACAGAAAAGAGCTGCCGCAATTGCTCAATTGGATAAGGATTTTCAAGGAGCTAGAAATGAGATTACTAAGAAAAACCAAGAGCTAGAAAAAAAGAGAATTAAACAAGAAGCTAATGCAGCTCTTGCTCAGGTTTTGTTATCATCAGCTGTTGGTATATCATCAGCTATCGCAGCTGTGAGTAAGACTGACCCAATATCATTTGCTTTAACATTAGCCGCTAACCTTGCTACAGTAGGACTTGCAATTAAGAAAGCTAAGGATGCTTATAAACAAGCTAATTCAATTGCTAGTTCAGTTGGAGGCGGTGGTGGTGGATCTGTTGGTGGTGATTCAGGATCTGGATCTCTATCATCTGCTCCAAGTAACGCAACAACCACATTGGTTCCGACAACTGGACAAGCTGCAGGAGTTAATCCAATATTCGGAGAAGAGGGAGCTAATGGACAAGGTCAAGTTATCAGACCTGTTGTTTCAGTAATAGATATTGAGGCACGTTTAAACTCCAATAGAACCTCAGTTTCTGAGGCAACTATAACACCCGGATAATTTATTTTCAATTATTTTTAGGAAATAGTTGAATTTTTTCGACTTTTTTCTAAGTACTATTGAATGAAGAAGATATACTTATTTGACATTGATGAAAATGAGGGAAAAGGAATATTTAGAATTTCCCATGTTGAAGAACCAGCAATAGAAGTTAACTTCGTTGCCTTCTCAAATGAAGCTCCAATTAAATTCTCAGTTGATGAGGAAAAGATGAGAGTTACTGGACCTATTCTAATTCCTGATATTGAGATCTATAGAAAAGATCTAGATGGTTATGTTGTATTCACAAAGGAAACCATTGAGAAGGGTATAATGACCTTTAAGAGAGGTAATGATGTTTTTTCTATTAATGTTGAACACAGTGATACAAAAGCACCAGCTTTTCTAATGGAAGACTGGATAATTAAAGATCCAAAAAATGATAAATCAAATTTGTATGGGTTTAATCTTGCCGAAGGAACGTGGATGGGAACTATGCAAATTACTGATAAAGATTATTGGGAAAAGTTTATTAAGAGTGGGGTCGTTAACGGATTCTCAGTTGAAATAGATAAAAGCTCAGTAAAGATAAAAGATAAATTTAATATGGAAAAACCTAATGAAAATTTAGAGACTGAAAACCTCGGAGCAGCTGATACTGATAAAGCTCAGATCTACTGGGAAGGGGATACAGTTGACGTTGGAGTTAAGATATTCGTTGATGAGGCAATGACTGAAATTGCACCTGATGGTGAATACACTGATGCTCAAGGTAATGCAGTTGTTGTTAAGGAAGGTGTTGTTATTGAAATTAAAAAAGCAGAAGTTGTTGAAGATGTTCAAGCAGAAGCTGAAACACCAACTGATGAAGTAAAAACTGAATTCCTATCAAAAGAAGAATTCACACAAATCATTTCTCAATTAAGTTCTAGAGTTGATGCTCTTGAGTTAAAGTTGAATGAGAAGAGTGAAGAGAATGAAAAGTTATCTAAGGAACTAGAAGAAGTTAAAATGAAAGCACCTGGTGCTCCTTCATTCTTATTTAAGAAGTCCGAAGTTAAGAAAATTGTAAGTGAAGTAAAAAAATCTAGTTTCTCTGAAATGTTGAAACAGTCCTATAAAGAGCAGGGTAAGCTCTAAAAAAAATAAAAAGAAAAAATGCCTTTAATAAGTAATATTACATTTAACGGAAAAGATAGTTTTGATTATTTTTCCGCAGCTCTTTTTAACAATTCCTTGCTCTCTGAGTTTCAGATCTATGATTCACAGCAGAATACATTGAGAATTCCAAGAGTTACTTTGGCCGGTCACGTTATTCCTGATTCATGTGAATTCGGAGCAACTGGATCTATTACACTTGATCCTGTAAACTTAGAAGTTTGCGCGTTCAAAGTTAACGAAAAAATATGCAGATCAGAAGTTGAACCAACTTACCTATCAAATAGATTGAGAGCTGGATCAAATAACGAGCCTGCTCCACAAGACTTTGCTAACTTCATCTTAGGTGAACTATCAGGTCAAATTGGAAACAAGATGCAAAACGTTCTTTGGAATGGTAACTCTGCTACCTACTCAGGTTCTTACCTAGGTGAGTGTGATGGTATCCTAGTCCAAGCTCTTGCTGACGCAACTGTTGTTGACGTTTCTGCAACTGCATCAATCACAACTGCTAACGTTGCTGGTGAACTTGGAAGAGTTTATCTAGCTATGGCTGATACTGTTAAGTCTTCTGGTAAAGTTTGGAAGATATACGCAGCTCAGAATATTGTTGACGCTTATATCATCGCTCAGGGTAACTTAGCTTATGGTTTAGATTCAGCAAGCCTAAAAGAACTAAGATACGCTGGTATCCCACTAGTTGCTGCTCCTTACATGCCTGCAGGTAAGATGTTCGCAACAGCTGTTGATAACATTGCTATCGGTGTTGACTTGATGGGTGATATGAACCAAGTTTCTGTTATTGATACAATGGCAACTCTTGGAGAAAATGCTTACAGAATTGTAGCAAGATGGAAATTCGGTGTCGCTATTAAAGTTGGTGCTGAAACCGTTCTATACTACTAAAAAATAAGGTCTAACTAGGGGATTCTGAAATGGTCAGGTCCCCACTAGACCTAAAAAAAATAAAAATAAAAAATGCCAATTACACCTTGCGAACAAATTACATCTGGTCTTAATGGTACTTCTTGTACTTCCAACCCAGGCGGTGTTTCTGAATTTTATTTGATCAACTATGATGACCTAACAACCGTCACATTTACTGGGGGAACTGTTTCCTCAATATTAACTGCTGGTGTTACTGCATCATTCTTCGAATACTCATTCAGAAGAAACACAGCTTCTGTTGCTGAAGATTTGACAAAGGATCTAAATACTGGATCTGCTTTCTATTCTCAGACTGCTACAATCGTACTTGATAAGATCGAAAAAACAAAGAGAGACGAGTTAATGCTCTTAGATCAAGCTGTTATAGCTTATATAGCTAAACACACAAACGGATCATACTGGTTATATGGAAGTACCGATGGTGCTTACGTAACTACCAACGTTAGCTCAACTGGAACAGCTAAGACGGATCAAAATGGTTACACAATCACCATTCTATCTGAAGAAGCTGAGAGAGGTTTCCCTGTAGACCCAGTATTGGGAGCCGCAATCGCTGCAGCTGCTCAGTAATCACTATAATCTATAGAAAGAAATACCCATCTGGAAAGGTGGGTATTTCTATTTTTAGAAACAAAAACTGGACTTTTTCTAATTATAATTATGATACATCACTTTTATGTTTATATGCATGTAAATCTTAAAAACTCTGAACCATTTTACGTTGGTAAAGGTTCTAATAAAAGAGCATATAGTCATAGTAGACGATCTAAAATGTGGAAGTATACAGTAAATAAATACGGAGGATTTGGTGTTGTTTTTCTAGGAAAATTTCTATCTGAAATAGAATCTTTTGAACTAGAGAAACATTGGATAGATAAAATAGGAAGAAGAGATAAAGGAAATGGTACTTTAATAAATTTTACTGATGGTGGTCCAGGATTTTTTGGTTTAATAAAAAGTAAAGATCATGTATCAAAAATATCAAAAAATAGAATTGGTGTGTCTCCTCCAAATAAAGGTGTTCCTATGTCTCAAGAACAGAAAGACAAAATATCTAAATCTTGTATGGGTAGAATCGGTAGTAATAAAAAAAGAGGACCTATGTCTCAAGAACAGAAAGACAAAATATCTAAAGCAACTAAAGGTAAGGTTGTTAGTCTAGAGTCTAGAAAGAAGATTTCCATTGGTCATAAGGGTAAGAAGTTATCTAAGGAACACAAAGAAAAACTATCTAAAGCTAAAAAAGGTAAGGTTACATGGAATAAAGGAATTCCAATGTCAGAAGAGACAAGGGCTAAATTAATTGAAGCATTAAGAAAAAAAAGAGAAAGCAAATGATTCATTTATATTTAGGACTAACATCTTCTCAAGTTTTACCAGTTACTAGCCAGGAGAATCTGAGTTGCGGGACAACTTGTTCAATTGCTGTCTTCCATATTAAGAATGAATTAACTAGAAAAGAAAAATGGTTTATTCCATCAGATGATGTTTCACCTTTTGTTGATCGTATCAATATGTTTGAAGTTAGTATAGTTGGGACAACTGCAAGTGAAAATCTTTTAAATGGGATTTTATACTTTACACAATCTGATATTGGTTGGTGGAAATATAAAATATATCAACAAGATTGTACAATACCTGGAATAGATATAGATAAATTAGTCTTAGTATTAGAGACTGGTTATCTACAAATTATAAATTAAAGATGAAAATATTAGGATATAACTTATCAAAAGAAACTCCAAAGACAGAAACTGTTAAATTAAAAGTTCCAAGTGCTTCAGAAGCTATGGAGTTTGCAAAATTTGAGATTCCAGTTCTATCTGAAAGAATAGTTAGAAATGAATATGTTGACTATGATGATCCAAGATATCCTTGGAAATTAGTTAATTATTTAAATGAATCTTCTTTACATAATAGAATAGTTTTATCAAAAGCTAATCTAGTTGCTGGTGGTGATATCTTAATAGATGGAGTTCCATATTCAGAATGGATATTAACTGCTAGTTCAGGACAATCTATTATATTAAATTCATTTATGGAAAATGGTTATTATGATGATCTTGATACTGTTAAAGGTCAAATTGCTATTGATTTAGAAATATCTGGAAATTATTATTTGGAGATTATTTGGAGTCGTGATTTTTCAAGAATTGCTGGTTATAAATATCACCCATGGACAAAAGTTAGACCTGGTCCAAAGAATGAATGGGGACAAATTCCTTATTATATGTATTCTGAGGATTTTACAAGATCAAACTCAAAGAAAATTGAGATTGAAGCTTTCGATCCTCTTGCTCATAGTCCAAATGGAGTTAGTGAAACAGAATTAGAAACATATGGATTCTCACATAATCAAATGATGATGGTTAAGACATCTTGGCCATATCTTGATTACTTTGGAAGACCCCAATATTATGGAGGTATATTAGATATTGAAGCAACCACATTTATTTCAAAATATAATATCAATTCCATTCAAAATGGATTCTCTCCAAGTATTATGATTACAATGGAAGATCGTGAAAGTCAAGAAGAGAGAATGAAAGTTGGAAGAAATATTGAAAAACAATTTAGTGGAATAGGAAGGAAGATTGCTCTTTTTTGGAAGAGAGGTGATATTAAACCTGAATTCCAACCTATAGAAGTTAAGAACTTATCCGATCAATATTTAGCTTTACAAGATAAAACAACACAAAGTATATTAACAGCTCATGGTATAACAAGTCCCGAAATTTTCGGTGTCCAAGTTGCAGGTAAATTAGGATCTGCTGAATTAGATGTTGCATGGTCAATATATTTCAATCAGATAATTCTTCCAAATAAAAGAATGTTAGAAAAAACATTCAATACACTATTAAAATTAAATGGGTTCGAAGGTAAAATAGAATTTGAAGTTAAAAAACCTTGGGACTCACTATCAGATCAAAATAATCAAGTTAAATAATGGCAGCTCAAACATATCTTATAAATTATGAATGGATAATAGAATACACACCAATTGGTGAATTTGTAGATGTTAAGTTGATAAGACCATTTATGAATATTGCTGAAGAGGTTGATATCAGAAGTTTAATTGGTAAGGCTCAATATGATAGATTAGTTCTAGGAGTTACTAATGATGATCTATCAGCTAATGAAACAGCTTTATTAGACCTTATAAGACCAGCTCTTGCTTATTCAGCTTTATATAGATCTATTCCTTGGATAGCTAATCAAGTTCGTGGAGCAGGAATAGTTAAGACTCTAAATAGTAACATTGAAAATTCATCTGAAAAAGAAGTTAATGGATTAGAAGAAAGAGCTAAGTCGATCTATGATTACTATGCTCAAAGAATTATAAACTACCTATGTGATAATTCAAATCTATTCCCACTTGTTGATAACTATAATCAAGATCCATCTAGAACAACCCAAACTAGATATGGTAATTTTTATTTTGGGGATGAGGATTGTACCAACTGTCACTAATGAAAAAGAAAAAATTAAAGAAATTGAAAAGAAGGGTCGAAGAAATGATTAAATTTTTGATTAAAGGAAATCGAAGATTTAAAACTATCAATGATTATGATAGAAAAAATAAGACGTGGAAGAACGATGAATAATATGTTTCAATTAGGTGATAGAGTTAGAAATAATCCAGAATTCACAGAGTGGGATTTAGTTTCCTTTGCTGAATTCTGTTTGGAAAGATCAAGACTTTCTAATTGTGATATGAAACATTTAGTATATGATGCTGATTTAATGAATTGGATGGAATTAAAAAAGAAAGATTTATTCATACAAAAAATGAGAATGATTAAAATTGAAGAAATACTAAAAGAAAAATAAAAAAATATGATGATTGATATGCAGTTGTTTTATTGGATTGGTGGAGTTATAGTTTCAATAATAGGTTTTTTCCTTAAAGATGTGATTGATGACGTTAAACAGCTTAAAAAGGACCTTAATCAGACTAAATCACAATTAGATGTCTTAAACAATGACCACAAAAATAAACACGAGTCTATAAGTGAGAAATTCGAATCTTTAAAAGACGCAATGAATGATTTAACAAAAGAATTAAAGGAATTCCGAAAGGATATATCTGATGAGTTAAAAAAAAAGTAAAAGAATTGTGTGCTTCAGAAAAAAGGACGACCAAAAAAGACACCAATATCAGTTGGGAATATCGATTGGAAACGAGAAATGCTATTGACATTTTCAAATAATAAGTCCTTACTATCTTCCAAGAAGATTGAAAGGTTCATTGTTTTTACAACTTTCTTAATTATAACAGTGGTTTATATCATTATAAATATCAGAACAATTGAAGCTTTTGACCTTGTTGAGATATTAGGAATTTGGTTTGCGTATATTGGGGTACATAGTTTCATCAATCAAAGAGATAGACGAATGGATATTCAATCTGAAGCTACTTCAGACGAGGAAGGTGATATTTCACGGTAGGATTTTGTCTATTTTCTATAGTCTATCAGATTTCATTTCTTGAATAACTCTAGTCGCTTCAAGACTATTTATTTCTATTCCATTTAAATGGTCTTTTGTATATAAATAATAATTACCCATTACATCCTGACAGATTACACTATATCCATTTTTTAGATAAATTTCTTCTATATTCATTTTAATATTTCGTTTATTTTTTATCCCTATTCCTATATGTTTTTGATTTCTCTAAATGCATTTTACCACATGGTTCACATCTTATCATATACTTTCCAATACTAGTTCTACGAGTAACACCACCACAGTCTAAACACTTTTTAGGAATAAAATGGTGATTCCCGATTAGTATCTTAGTTGGGTCTTTTCTAAGTAAGGATTTTATATTATGACATGTCTTACATATTGCCTGACTCTGATATTTAGGATTAATATGACATATTTTACACATTGGGTTTATGGGGTGCCTATCCCATCTTGAATTATTTGTGGGTGTGGTTGATTCCTCTAAACATATGAAACACATATCACTTGAAAATCCACGAATAGAATAGGGTATATTCTTTTGACACCTAGAACACGGAGTTATATCACCCGGAATCTCTTCTGACACTATATATCCATGCTCTTGATAGTAGTTATATTTCTTTTTTAATTCCTTCCAGATAAATTGGAATTGACCCCGCTTACACGTAGTACAAGAGGGACAATGTGAGTCTTTACACCATATTTTATTCACCTTTGCGTTATGAATGAATTTATCAGCAAGACCTATCATTTCAACAAATAATTCTTCCTTAGTGACCATTCCCTTGAGTTGTTCATATTTTGATAAATGGGGATATTTAATCACCATAGGATGTACACGAGTTTCGACAAGTTCGACGAATTCAATTAAATTTGGGGCTCCTAGAGATTCAGACATTTAAAAGGTTTAATTTTTCTTGACGATTAAATTGTTTGAGATTCACTGTAAAGTAAATACATTTAATATATTCATGTAAATGTGATTCTGGTATAAGGTATATCCACTTAGTAATAGCATGTATACAATAATTACCACTAATGATTAGTTCTCCTTCAAATTCATATCTATTATCACATTTAATAAAAATAGGATAAGCATATCCTATAATTTCATTATTTAAATATTTATATTTCACTCGTCTCCATTATTTTGTTATGTGCAATAACCCAATGATGGTTCTCATCACAATTCACAACTATTGGATGTTCTTCACAAGCTCCACGAAAATCAGATGTATTGGCCTCAAAGAATAATTCAGAATGTAGTTTAGATTTTTTAAAACTAAATGATAACCAATCAGCATAGTAACAATCAGCAATTGATATAAATGTATTATAGTCTGTGTATTGGTAGGTCATTTAAGGATTTCATTGATTTTTATATTTCTATTATCTCTAATTATAGACTGTAATAATTCCTCCATGTACTCAATCCCATAACACTCTTCTATTTTTTCTTCTTCATATAAAGCACATAGTTGAGAATAATAATTATCATCTATATCATTTTCAATTTTATACTCTATGATAGATGATAAAAAATATTCTAATTGGGTCATATTTTTCCAATCATTAACTATATCAATACATGTTTTAATAACTTCTCTATTAATTTGTTTATCATCACAATCACTCCAATCATAATTATCTTTTTCTAATTCGGATATGACCATGTCAAAATCATCAATTAAATTAGGTTCGTCTAAATAAACATGTAAGGGACCACCAACTCTACACCCCGCCAAATCATTAAATAAATATTGAATTTTTCTTTTAGTAATCATTAATTTATTTTTATCGATTGGTAGTTTCATTTAATTTTATTTATTTTCATATGGTCCTCGATTACAAACCTTGTTTCAACCACATCTGAGATTTTATCATATATCACTTCACCCTTATACTTTACAACGATATGATATAATCCTATTTCTATTATTTCTTCAACCCAATTATAACCTAGAAATCTTACATAATATTCTCTATCTCCATATTTACGATAGTCTGGATTTTGTTTCCTCGTTTTAAGTCTGGAGATTATATTCATTTAAGGATTTCATTAATTTTTTCGAGTCTTTGACATTTAAGGCATAAATTTAAATATCCTTTAATTTCAGGAACGCAATATCTATATTTCATTCGTCTATAATCTGTGTATTTATATTTCATTTACAAATTTATTAATTTTTGATGGTCTTCAATTCTACCCATTATATCAATAATATTAGTTTCTGAATTAAAAATATATTCATTATGGTGTTTTATCCAAACTTTATAGATTCCTAATGTGTATGTAAATTCCCAATGATAAGTATATCCAAGACTTTCAATCCTTTCTTCTTCATCACTCTTCTTATTATAACTTCGATTTTTTGAAGGTCTTAAGTTAGTGGTTAATTTTCCGATGCTTCCCAATATCTTATATAAGTTTTTTTATTAATTTTAAAGATTCTTCCTCCCATATCATATCACTCATTTGTTTTTGAATATGCTCTCTTTGTTTGTCTATTAGTAACTTATCAATCATTTTAAGTCTAGATATTATATTCATTTAAGGATTTTATTTCTTACCCAATTCCCATTGAGATATATCATATTCGACATTAGAATCAATAATTTTTTTATAATTAACCATTAATGAATCCATAAATTTAATAATTGATATCAATTCTTCCTTTGTTAAATCTTCTGAAATATATTCTTTATCAGATTCTGTGGCAGTTATTCCATCACCAACAATTAAAACATTTTTCACACCAGATGACACAATATTGTTTTTTCCATACACTCTAATATTTTCACTCATTTTATTTTTAATTTTTTCGTACATAATTTATATAATATATATTAAAAAGGATTCCGCCCTTTACAAAATAATTCAAAAAATGGAAAGAAAAGAAGAAAAAAGAACATACTATCAAGAGAATAGAGAAAAGCTGCTAGCTTATATGAAGCAATATCAGGAACTTAATAAGGAAGAACAAAGAGAATATAGAAGGCAATATTATGCTAAGTATAATCAGACAGAAGAAGCTAAGGCTAGGAATAGGAAAAGAAGCTCTGAATATTATAAGAGGAATAAGGCAAGAATAAATGAATATTATAGATTAAAATGGCTAGAAAAGAAAGCCTTGAAAAATATAGATGTTTGTTTAAAAGATCCACCTCTTGAAAATTAAGCTTTTTAACTTAATATATATTATATGAATGATCACATACTATTCTTGGATTTAGAGAGCACAGGCTTATCAGTTTATAGAGACAGAATAGTAGAAATCGGAATAATATACAGAGGTAATGAAAAGGTTATTAGATTAAATCCTGAAATGAATATTCCAGAAGGAGCTAGTAGAGTTCATGGAATAAGAGACAATGATGTTAAAGATTGTCAAACATTTAGTGATATTGCTGAACAAATCTACAAATTATTCTCTGAATGTAAATGTGTATGTGGATATAACATTAAGAGTTATGACCTACCACTATTACAGGTCGAATTATTAAAATGTAATAAAGATTATCTTTTACCAGACTTTGAAATACTAGATGTCTATGAATTGACACAATCACTATTTAAGTCACTTAAGCTAAAAGATATTTATTTAACTTTATCAGGTAAACCACTTGTTAAAGCTCACTCGAGTATTTCAGATATTCGAGCCTCTAAAGAACTGCTTGAAATAATTCAAGAAAGGTTCTTAAAAAATAACAAATAAAAATGAAAATTTGCTATAGATGTCAACTAGAAAAGGAACAAGATTGTTTTGCCTTTGTAAATGGAAAGCAATTATCAACTTGTAGAAAATGTAGAATTGAAATTAGATACAACTCTAATGCAAGAAATAAAAGAAAGTATGTGTCTAGACTCTTAAAAGAAAGACAAACTGATAAATTTGCAGCAATGAGAAATCATTATAGAATAATTCCAAGTATATTCCTTGAATGTGGATATAATCTATATGTTAAATTAGTTGGTTTAGAACACTCAGAATTTAGAAAAAAGATTGAAGATCAATTTGAACCTTGGATGACTTGGGAAAATAGACAATCAACTAAAGGTGGTGTATCAAAACCTTTTCATAATTGGACTTTAGATCACATCGTTCCAATATCAACAGCTACCAATGAGGAAGAGTTAAAACAATTAACTAATTGGACAAACTTAAAACCCGTATGTACATTTATAAACAATCGAATAAAGAGACATAATCCTAGGTGGAATGAGTTAGATTGGTGGTTAGAACAAGGATATAGAACAGAGGTTGGTCAATCAATTAAATGTTATTATAAGGATGATTTAATCCATTCCATAGATTTAGAAAGTTTAAAAGATCAAGACATTCTGGATGTTTTTATTAAACACAGAACCTATGAATATATGAGACAGATTAGTTAAGATTTTGGTCTTTCTCGACATTCTTTACGTTCTTGTTTCCATTTCTTTTTTGTAATCATTCCTTTCTTATAAGAATCTTGTAGAATTTTAAGATATTTAATTTTTGAGTTTTTCATTGTCTTTTAGTTTATTACAAATATACGTAAAAAATCCTTACCATTACAAAAACCATTAAATTATTTTAATATATAATATATTATGGAAGGAGAATTAGTTTATAATTTTATATTGAGTAAAATAAGTCCGTTGGAAAAATTAGAGTCAATAATATCTAATCCTATTGTAATAGATAATCTTGAATATGTCCAAACACTTAAACTTTATTCAGGAATTAAAGAATGGTATTTTCTTTTAGACCAATGTGGTGATATAATCAGAGGTGGTGAAGTCTTTGTGATTGATGGAAAGTCAAGAATTGATTATTCTTTAGGAAAGGAATTGATAAGGGGGATACAATTAAATAAATTAGGAATATAATTAAAGGGGTGACAACAAAAAATAATAATATATAAAAAATGGAACTAAAACCAATTATTCGTTGTCAATATAGGAACTGCAATAAAGTCCTAATTGATATGAAGACTAATGCTAAATATTGCTCTAGGATTCACAAAGAATATGAAAGAATTTATAGATTAAGGGAAGACAAGTCTTTTAAATCAGAAAAAAATAGGGACAATCAGTTAATTCAAGAAGCCGAGAATTTGGACAGTCTGAAATATCCGAACGTTCTGATGTTGTTTAATTTAATAAATAAAAATCAATCATGAAATTAAAATTTTGTCATTATAGAAAATGCTTAAATATATTAATAGATAAGAGATCTGATGCTAAATATTGCTGTAGAGAGTGTAAGCAATGTGAGAAAGATTATAGGAAGAGAGATAAAAATCTTAAATCAAAGTCTCTCAATAATCTTATTAGTTGAAAATCCCCATCTTATGTGTTTATTTCTATTATCAAAATATTCAAAACAAAATATTTTATAGTTACCAACTCCCCTAGCGTCATTTTGATCATCCATAGTTATTGAAAGTTTAATGTTTTTACAATGTGATAAAAATCCATCATAATTATAGTGTTTTTTTATCATATCTATAGCAAATATTCCGACCTCTGAATTTAAATCTATATTTTCATCCACATTAAAAGAATCGATAGTAAATCTACAAAATTCTCTAATTTCTTTTTTAGATTTAAATTCATAGTTTCCTAATTTATAAATCCTTTTAAGTGGCTTTCTTTGTCTTATTTTATTTGTTAAACTTATATTATAACAATTATCAATATACCTTTGAATATTATTATTTTCATCTATATCAAGTGATTCTGATTTAATAAATTCTATTTGGAAGTTTAAGTAACCTAAATCTATTATATCCTTTTTCAATTCTTTATTATGAATTGATAATGTTATATAAGCATGCATTCTTGATACTAAATTTGTAGTCTGTCCAACATATCTTTTATCATTTTTTATATTTTTTATAATGTAAATATAATTATCATAAATAGATATTCCTTGATGGAATGAATTCTTTGTTAAGTTATACTTCCCATTAAACTTTGCAAATTTTAATTTTATATCAATCAATGATTTACATTTTAAAATATCTTTATGTAATTTGATATAATCTTTTTTACCAACAATTAAGTCTTTTTCAAATATCTTTATTTCCATTTTTTTTAACTATTTTATTTTTGGATTTAATCCAATTTTATTAAATTCTTTTTTAAGCTGACTGATAACTAAATCATAGTTATCTTTTAAGCAGATAACTTGATCATGTCTTAAAAGCTTTGAAATTGGTAACATTCCAATATTATTAACTATAATATTACTCTCTAATTGTTGCAATCTACAAGCTAAACATTCAAAATTCTTTAATTCATTTATTTGATCAATCACTAATCCATATTCTAATTTAAATGCTTCAAATATTTTACCATTTTGTAATTTATTTTTTCCAAAGAAAATATATCTATAACTAAGTAATTTAAATTTATCTCTTGTAATTCCTAATCTAGTAGACATTTTATCATAAAATTGGCCAGATTCAACATCACTTTTATACTTCAAAGAATCATCACTTTTATCAAGTAAACAAGATAATAAAAGTGGCTGACAATTCTTAATGTCTATTTCAACTGTACTAGCCCATCCAATTTTAATAAATGGTATTGCTGTATAACTAAGATTACTAATTGATGAATATAATCTTCCTTCATCACTAACTTTAACCCAATTTATTCCAAGATTAATTTTTAAAGCTAGAATAAAATAATGGTATATTCTATCACTATTTAATATCCTCTTGTAGACTTTACCATCATTTAATATTGGTTTTAGATCCTTACCAATATTATCATTTAACCAATTTAAATATCCTTCCAAATCAATTGAACATTTATAGATATCATCAATTAAATGCTTGTGTTTATTATATTTTCTTTTCCAATAAATTTTAGTCTTTTCAGATTTAAATATTAAAGTTGGGTCTATCTCTATTTCAGATAGTTTGTTTTGTAATATGTTTGTTATTATTCTATATCCCTTTGAAAATCTAGAAATTGAAAATTTGTTATTAACTTCTACTAAATCACAATTAATTAAAATTGATAACAATTCTTTATAATTTATCTTTTTACCTATTTTTATATAGAAATTTAATAACTCATTTGAATGAATGTTAACAAATCCTTTTAAATTTATAGTTGATTCATCTAATATTTGTCTGTTATAAATAAAAAACCATAATTCAACTAATTTCTTTATTAGATTGTTTGATTGTTTCTCTGTTAAATAAGAAAACGATAGTTTAACTTCTTTAATAATTATTTCTAATATAGATGTCGGAATTGTAATCAATGACATAATGTATATATTACATTTCTATCCTCCCTTTAAATATTTAATATGATTTATATTTTGTCGGGTCTGGGACCCTCCGTGTGTCTAAGTGTTTAAGATATTAAGATATTAAGATATTTAAGATAATTGTATATATAATAATATAATAATTTATTTAATTATAATAAAGTAAGAAGCCTGAACTTTTTTCTGAAGCATTAGTTAAATCAATACTTACAGAAGGAGGAACCCACGTAGTCGGGTGACGTTTAAGAGGATGATTTGTTTAAACAATCCAGATTTCCAAAATCCTCATAAATAAACAAATATATAATATATGAAATCAGAATTAGAAAAGTTAGATGAAAATATTCGATTAGAAGAGATATTCTCAAATTTTGATACTGACTACCAACCAAGACTAGATAAGCTCTTAAATCGAAGAAAAGAAGTCTTAAGAGAGATAAAGATAGATCAGATCCTAGGTCATAAATAATTTAATAGGAGAGAAACAAAAATTAATATATAATATATGAAAAAAAATAAAACAAAATGATAAATTGGACACCCCTAATATTAATGGCTAGTATAGCCCTAATAAGGATAGGAGCTGCATTAGTTAAACATGGACAAGTAAAGGAACATAAAGAGAATGTTTTCTCTGCAGCTATTGCATATATTATTTGGTTTGAGCTGATTTACTGGGTAATAAAAGATTGTATTTAAAATGAAAAGTAAAGAATATAAACAAGAATTAAATTCAATTGTGAGGACCGCAATGAAGATTACAGAATGTGCGGCAGCAGATAAAATGAGAGATGTTCAATTGTGGACAATATTATTAAATTCCCAAATAAACGTGATATTAGAAATAATGAAAAAAAATAAAATAGAAGAATGAAATATTTACAAAATATATTAAGATGGATAATGGCAGTGACTATATTTGGAATATTGGACTGTATTGTATTAAATCTATCTAATATTTATAACCCGAATTGGTTATTAGTTATTTGGTTATATATATTTCATGTTTATTTTTTAGAAACAGTGCAGATTAAATGGATTAGAGACTTCATAGATATAAAACAATCTTAAAATGATTACCGAAACAACTCGAAATATCGTAAGGCTCATTAAGGTTTTAGCATCTGGACACAGAATTCTTATATTCCCAATCTTAATTCAAGATGAGACATGGGATGGAATTAGACTTTATAGAACGAGTTATGAGTTGTTTCAAATATCAGAAATTCCTATGGAAGATAGAGACCAATTCGCAGGAGCAGAAGAATTCGAGTCCATATTAAGTCAGAAGAATATGAGTGAAGATGATGAAGAGATTTTAAAGGGGATACTTGAACAAATATTAATTGATAGTTAAAAAATAAATGAAATAATTGGTGAGTAATTCAGAATATATTGAAAAATATTATACACATTTAGTCAAACAAGCTATGAAGTTGACAAACTCAAAAGAGAAAGCAAGAGAATGGGTCTCAGATCTAACAGTATATCTATTAACAAAATCCGGATATCAAGGTGATCCAGCTTGTATAAATTCAAGACATAAATATTCATGGGGAATATTTTATAATTGGTTTAGAGATTCCCATAAAAAGAATAAATTAAATGTTATTCCAATTGATTTTATGTATGTTGAGCCAAGTGATCAACCTATGTCTAGAGAACCTTTAATGACAATATATGAAGCAGAATTAAGATTAGAAGGATTTACAGATGATCAAATCCTTAAACTAAGTAGAATACAATCTTATATTAAGAGATCATCACCATCAAAGAGAAATATTTTTAAATTATATTTTACAGATGATTTAACATATCGAGAAATATCAAAACGTGTAGGAATTCCTATAACCTCAGTATATTATATGGTTAATAAACTTAAAGCTGAACTTTATTTAGCAAGTCAAAAACCACAAAAACCATTATATTAAAATGTCAATAACCAATATGTTTAAGAATAAAGTTTTAGAAGAAGTAATAGTTACAGATGTTAACGGAAATGATCACATTTTAAATTGGGATTACATTGAAGAATTTGTTATACCAATAGTTAAAGAACATCCAATTAATAATGCAATTATTGAAATGAATAAAGATTATAAATTTGGAGAACTTATGGTTAGTAGATCTAATGGAAAATGGGGTATATCTATTAAAACATATTTTATGGATACTAAATTTTACCCACTTTATCAAATGAATGAAATTGATATTAATGATAATTTAGATAATGTTTTCAATGATGTTAATAAAATATTAACAGATAGAGTTGATCATGGTAATCAGATACGAGATATAGAAAATTTTGGTAAATTCATAGTATTTTATCTAAAATTCAGAAGAGACCAAAAAATAACACAGATATTAAAATGACACTAGAAACAAATATACAAGTTATTCTAATTACTATCATAGGATTCGCATCATTAATGAATTCTATCGTTCTTTTCAGATATTGGGAGTGCTTTGTAAAGTGGTTAGATAAAAAATCAGGATGTAATAATACAACATTTAGATTTAAACTCTTTAACTTCCTTGCCGAATTGTTTGGATGTCCGAATTGTCTAACATTTTGGACACTCTTAATTTACACACTTAACCCACTATTTGCAGGAATAGGATTTATAATATCAAAAATAATAGAAGATTACATATGGAAGAGATAAAACAAGAAGATAAACTACAAACATTATATGATTCTTATATAGGATTTTTAGCTCATAGAGATGCTGAATGGACTCAGAAGATGTTCAATGCATTCTACTCATATACAGGACATTCAATGGGGTCATGGTCTTGTGGAGGTTGTTCTAGGCGTACACGTGAAAAAACAGAGTATATCCTAAGTCAAGCTGGACTTATTGATAAAATACCAAGTAAATTTATTAATAAAGGTGGAAGATAGGTTTTATATTTACTTACATGTTAAATTAACAAATGGTGAACCTTTCTATGTTGGTAAAGGATCAAACGATAGATCATCACATTCAGGAAAGCAGAGATCGAAATATTGGAATAGTGTTGTTAAAAAATATGGGTATGATATAATTATTTTAGAAGACTCACTTACAGAAGTAGAATCACTAGAAAAAGAAATGTATTGGATTAGGAGAATTGGTAGAAAGGATTTGGGTTTAGGTCCATTAGTTAATCTTACAGATGGAGGTGATAATTCTAATCCATCAATAGAAACTAAAAATAGAATAAGTAATAAGTTGATAGAATTTTATAAGAGTGAGAAAGGTATTAAACTTAAAGAACATTTAAGATCTGTAAATACTGGTAAAAAGCACAGTCAAGAGTCTATTGAATTAATGAAAATTAAACAAAAGCAAAAAAAACTACCTGATGGATTCAGAGAAAATGTCTCTAAAGGTATAAAAGAATGGCATAGAAAAAGAAAAGAAAATAAGTAAAAAATTTTTACCGAAACACTTCAATCTAATTCAAAAATAGGAAATAATATATAAATAATGGCATCGTCTAATCAAATACAAAAGGAAAAAAGAATACAAAGAGTTATTCAATTAGTTGGTGAGGGTAAATTCTCTCATCAAATTGTTACGATATTATCGAATGAATGGAAATGCTCTGGAAGAAATGTTTATAAGTATATTACTATAGTTAGAGATATGGTTAGAAAGGAATTGAATAAACAGGATATTGTTGATGCAGCAATGAGATATGATTATCTCTATCAAATGGCAATGGATAGTAAGAATTATAAACTTGCGGCACAGATAGAGTCTTATAAGAATAAATTAACAATAGGAGAAAAGACTCAAGTAGAACATTCAGGATCCATTAGTGGAATAAATATTAATTTAATAGATGGAATTAAACCTCCAAGCGAGTAGAGTATTCCAAAAGAATTGGTTAGCTCTTAATAGTCCTGATACAAGATATATTATAAATGAGGGAGGAACTAGATCTTCCAAATCATATTCTATTTTACAATGTCTTATAGTCTATGCATTATCTAATAAGGTAAACATTTCTATTATTCGTCAATCATTTCCAGCCCTAAGAGGTTCCATAATGAGGGATTTCTTTGATATTCTATTTGAATTAGAATTATACTCAGAAAAGAATCACAATAAGACAGAACATATTTATAAGTTTGATAATGGATCTAAGATCGAATTCTTTTCAACTGATTCAGAACAAAAGATTAGAGGTAGGAAAAGAGATATTCTTTATTGTAATGAAGCTAATGAATTAACATATGATGTATTCTTACAATTAAAAATTAGAACAACTCAAAAGATATTTATCGATTATAATCCATCAGATGAGTCTCATTTTATTTATGATATCATTAAAGAAAAGGATTGTCAATTAATCAAGTCAACTTATTTAGATAATCCATTTTTATCAGATATTCAAATAAAAGAAATTGAAAGACTAATAGATGCTGATGAACAATATTATCGTGTTTATGTTTTAGGTGAAAGACCAACTAAATCCAATAGAATATATTCCCATTTTAAAAAATATCATACTCTACCAGGTATTAAAGAAGTTACTTGGGGATTAGACTTAGGTTATAATGACCCAACAGTCCTTGTTAAAACACATTGGGTTGATCAGAATCAAGTTTATTCAGAAACACTTATCTATGAATCAAAACTAACTACGAGTGATTTAATCAATCGATTAAAAGAATTGGGAGTTTCTAAATCAGATCCAATCTATTGTGATCATCGACCAGAAGTTGTTGAAGAAATAAAAAGATCTGGATTCAATATTAAAATATCAAAAAAGAATATAGTTCAAGGTATTAATTGTTTAAAATCTATGCAAGTTAGTATTCATGAAGATGCAATTGAAAGTTGGAAAGAAGTTAAACAATATTCTTGGAAGTCTAAAGGTGATACAATATTAGATGAGGTCGTAGATATTAATAATCACTTTTGTGATGCTCTAAGATATTCTGTTTATTCTCATAAAAATAAAGGTGTTCCATCCTCTGACTTCTTCGTATTCGATATTTAAAAACAAAAAAACCAAAACTTCTAATTATAATTATGGCGCAATCACTGATAAGCATAGACAATCTATTTTCCTCAATATTCCAAGCACATCCCCAAATTAATGGGAGATATAAAATGGGACCAGACTTAAATTTGTCTGAACAATTAGAATATCCAAGAATTCATATCGTGCCACAATCTTTAGTTGTTAATCAAAATATTGTAACTCACACTCTATACATGATGTGTATAGACATCGCAAAGCAGGATGATAATGAAATGGTCAAAGAAGTTTGGTCAGATACACAACAGATCCTAATTGATGTAGTAAAGTTCATTAGAAGTTATAATGGTGATCCAGGTTGGTTTGATATTGCAAATGATCCTAGTATGACTCCAATCTTAGAAGATTATAAGGATCGTTTTACAGGTCATGGAATGATTGTCCAATTGCAAGTTGATTTAACTGGTCCATGTGACATTCCTATTTTTAATCCTGACATATGTGGATTCGTTCCAAGATATTTTACTGGTCAAGGTTTTCAAGGTTTTGCTGGGACTCAAGGACCTCAGGGTTTAAGAGGATTACAAGGACAAATAGGTGTCCAAGGTAATTCAGGTGAGGGTGTCCAAGGAAATACAGGTCCGCAGGGAAATGTTGGGGACATCGGACCTCAAGGATTCCAAGGTCAAATTGGATCTGGAGTTCAGGGTTTCCAAGGATTCCAAGGATTCCAAGGATTACAAGGATTACAAGGTCGTCAAGGTCTACAGGGTATCCAGGGAGTTTTTGGTACTACAGGGGTTCAAGGATTCCAAGGATTGGGAAATATCGGAACGACTGGACTTCAGGGTGTACAAGGATGGCAGGGAATAAGTGGATCAGAAACAACTCTAGTTGCAGTAACCTCTAGTGATTTTAATACTACATCTACTTCATATGTGAGCGTAACTGGAGCGTCTGTTTCATTAGCAGCTAATACTAATTACAATATTCTCGTTATTGGTGATTGGTCTAGCAACAACAACTCCGGACAAGCAACATTTGGAATAACAGTTCCTGCTGGTACTTCTTTCACAATGATAAGAATGATGGGTGTGGCCTCATCTGCAGTTACTACTAACATGCAGAATACACCTGACCAATCATCTCTAGGTGCGATAGGAGTGGGTGGTTCGATTAGACCATTCACAATGAATATAAAATTATCTACCGCTGGTACTGCTGGCGCATTTCAATTAAGAATAGCATCAAACAACGCTTCATATACAGCTACTTGTACTAAAAACACACTCATAGAAGCTAAACCATATTAATGGAAGATAAAGATTTAATATTTACTAAACAAGTCTTAATATCTTGGGGAGAAGATGTCTTATCTTCCATGAGAGGAATTCTTGTTGCTAATAATAAGTCAGCAACTGGAGATTTAATAAACTCTCTTAAATATGAAATAACATATCAAAACGAGGATTTACAATTAGAATTCGAAATGATTGATTATGGTAAATATGTTGATGGGGGAAGACTTCCAGGTAAACAACCACCAATCCAATCAATCTTAAATTGGACTAGAATAAAGGGAATACCAGATAAATTTGCATTCCCAATTGCTAAGAAGATTGGAAAGTTCGGGATAAAACCCGTTCCTTTCTTTGATTCAACTATTGAATCTAATAAAGCCGTTTTAATAAGGGAACTAGAATTAGCAATGACTCAAGACATAACTATTTGGATTCAAAAACAAATACTCAATAAATTCTAATTAATTTATATGGCACTAACAATTCTTTCCCAACCAGATTTAATAACTTCACTTTATTCTATAGATGGAGATAACCTATCATTTGTTCTAGAATCAACAGAGTCTGCTCTTTGTTCAATGAAATATGTTGGTGATCTTTATGTCAATGGAAATTATGTTACAAGAATTAAAAACTCACCGAACTTAGTTGATGGTAAATGTGTAATGTTATTTAATAAGGTCATTGAAGATTTTGTTACTTCTGATAGGAATTCAACCTATTTTGAAATTTGTGAAAATTCAACAGCAACCTATTCAATTTTATTTGGAGAAGAAACTGATGGAACATATGATTGTTCTGGATCTAGCTTTGATATTATCTATGGTCCAAGTTACTCTGGATCTGTTTGGAATGGAACAATTCAATATGGTGAATCGTTTGATCCTCTAGATTGGTTAGTAACTACTGGTGGAAACGTTGCTAACTTTTTAACTAATTCTCCTGATGAACAATCAATTTATATTTCAGAATCATCTGCTCTTTGGTGGATAACTGGAGAAACAATGAGTCAATGTATAGAAATTAATGTCAGTAATGATGTTAATCCTGATGCAACATGGTATATATTTTATGTTGATATGACTCCAGGTGTTATGTTATCAGTTGGTTCAGGACCTGCAGATTTAAATTATTATGTTACTAATGGAGTCGTGGTTGATATTATTAATCAGCCAGCAGTAGATCCAATTATAACTTGTGATACAATAACATATTCAGTCCAAGTTATAGACTTTCCAGTAACTTCAATACCAAGAACAGATCCAAAAATATACGAAGTCCTTTGTGATTGTAATACTTGGACGCCATTCCAAATAGTTTGGTTGAATAAGAGAGGTGGATATGATAATTATACATTCAGATTAAAATCAACTAGAACAATCACAAATGAAAAGAAAGAATGGTCTAGATACCTTTCAACTCTTCAACTTAATAATACATTTGGTTATAATATTGGAGATAGAGGTAGAAGTGTTTATTCATCCAGAGCATTTGAAACAGTTACAGTTGTATCAACTTGGATGACAGCTGCTGAACATAATTGGGTTGCTGAATTATTTGAAAGTCAGGAAGTTTATTATAGACCAAGTCCAGGTTTTGAAATTCCAGTTGTTGTTGGTAATAAATCTGTTGAGATTAAAAATAAACAAGGAATAGGTAATAGAATGTTAAGTCATACAATTGAATTTACCTATGCTAATGAAAGAGTAAATCAAAGAGGATAAAATTAAAATAAATTTTGACTTTTCGATTTTTTACTATATATTTGTAATATAAATAATTAACAAGATGAAAAACATAATTGGATTTATAATTGGTCTAGTCCTATTAACTGGATGTCAGAAAGAAGAAGTACAACCTCCTAAGTGGTGGGTCGGTGACTATAGAATAGAAATTCCTAATACTACACATTCACACACTATTCATATTTCTGAAACTGAAACAGTTTCTAAATCTGATGGAGAGATCAGCGTGAATGATGGATATGCAACAATTATACATTCAGATGATAGTTATATCATATCTAAGTATGAAAAAATAGAGAATTATATTGACTCTGATAGTGTTTCTCATATTATGATACAAAGAAATACTTATAAGGTAACTAGGGATATGAGATTATATGGTGAAGACTATTTATATTTTGACGGTGTACAGATTTCAGGAGTTGGCATCAATTCAGTTCCTGTGTGGAGAAATCTTCAGAGATTATAAGTTATAGTTTATTATATATCATGATGTAACATGAATTGAAATTAATTAACTAAAGGGAGAAGAATAATTTAATATATATATTTTATCATTATTATTGTTAATCAAAAAGGGACCCAATTTATGGTGGTCCCTTTTTGATTTTATAGGGTCAAAAACAAAGTCGAGTTAATTTCTAATTATAATATATGAACACAAAGTTATTTATTAGACCAAGCAGAGAAATCAAGTTCCGCGCCCTATTCAGCGGCATGGACGGCGAAAAGGAGTGGAAGTACATCGGAGCGAACGAGCGCTTCGACCAGGCTGGGTGGTCGCAGGAAACGCCCTGGCTGCAATACACCGGCCTGAAGGACAAGAACGGGAAGGACATCTATGAAGGGGATATAACGGAGTGCGCCCTTCATGGCCGATGCGCAGTTGAGTACCGCACCGGTTCCTTCGGCATTGTTGGGGGAACTCCGAATGGGTTCCGAAGTGGCGAGCACTTGGGGTGGTACCCGCACAACCATGAAGTTATCGGCAACATCCACGAGAACCCGGAGCTGATCCCGGCTTGAACTAGCGCCTGTTCAAAACTAATTTGCGGATAACTTGCGGGAATAGTTCGATGTTTGGGTCAAAAACAAAGTCGAGTTAATTTCTAATTATAATATATGAACACAAAGTTATTTATTAGACCAA
>ERZ869921.311-NODE-311-length-32907-cov-463.772708_pt1 | contig 32907 bp, 35 predicted proteins | sample MGYA00579310_ERZ869921 | MGnify/ENA primary metagenome ERZ869921 (study PRJEB32216, sample SAMN09231816) | wastewater metagenome | place: USA: Maryland | collected 2016-06-21 | study: EMG produced TPA metagenomics assembly of the PRJNA472060 data set (Reclaimed... | reverse complement strand
TCCATTACTCTAAGATTAAAAAACCAAAATAACAGAGTAATGGAGTAGTAGGTTTATGTTGTTTAGAATCCAAGAATCCAAGAATCCAAGAATCCAAGAACCCAAGAACCCAAGAACCCAAGAACCCAAGAACCCAAGACTCCATTACTCTAAGATTAAAAAACCAAAATAACAGAGTAATGGAGTAGTAGGTTTCTGTGGTTCATGCTGCTGAGTTTACAAGAGAACAGCGTAGTAGGTTTCTGTGGTTCATGCTGCTGAGTTTACAAGAGAACAGCGTAGTAGGTTTCTGTGGTTCATGCTGCTGAGTTTACAAGAGAACCGAGGGAATTTATGCACGCACACAAACGGATTGACAAAACGTCTATTATACTCTAATATACCGGCAAATAGACTCACTTACCCAGTTTATAAACTTGTCGCGGGCAAACCCACTGATCGCCTTCTACGCTTATATAGTCAGGGTAAGGGAGTCTATTGTCAACCCCATAACCTTATGGTTGTTAATCTAAATCTTGCTGTAAACAACGCAGAGCAAACGCGTTGCTATTATAAATAGAAGTGGATGTATGTAAACGTAATACTTTAACGTACCCCGGCGGTGAGGGCCTTCACCCCCGGCGTCGTATCAAATGTATCAGTGCATCGAAATGAAAGTGTTTTGATGAAATGAGTTGTACTAGTAGATGAGAAACCAACGAATCGGCGAACGTTGTTATTTATCCGAATTTAAAAATCGTCAAAGACTAATGCGATTACTCTAGCCGTACCGGAATTAGTAGAGAAAAATGAAATTTAATATAGTCTATTTGCAACCATCCAAGATGAATGTAGGTATATTATAAGAGATGAAAAGTTTACAAGAAAACCGTGGTTAATTTGGTGTAACAGAAACCTTTGGTAGACAAACTTATTAATTATCCAAAATAAGAATCGTGTATGAATACTGTGTTAATTAGTGCAATATTCGAGAAGTATTCGAGTAAGGAAGTCGACTGTGATGAACGTGTTTATTAGTGTTTATCAGTTTTTCTTAGCAAGACCGGCTAAATAAAATGTAGCCAATAATATATGCCAATTAAAATCGCTATGCAAAATTGTATTGGTCACAAGAATTAAAAATCAACAGAAAAGGAATGTAGTATTTTATTATTCTATTTAGATGAAAATCTAGCAAAAATAATGCAACGAATGAAATAGGAGTTGAATGGAAATGGTAAACGATACCACCAACGTTACCACCGGCCTGTTTAAGTCCGACGCACAATCGGCCTTAGCGCAGGCAACAGACCAGATGAAGTCTCTTAAGAATGAGGTAGCGGTTCTACGGTCGAACAACAACCGGCTGAAGAACGATGTGATCGAGCTGCACACTACGTTGGAAACCGTGTACAACCATCAGAACGTACACGGTTTTCCCGCGAGTCTGCGGGATAGAATAAGTAGGGTGTTGATTGAAAATAAGCCTGATTAATTCATATAGGCCCACACAAACCCGCATTAATATAACTCAGTTATGAGTTTAACCAGAGAACAACAGGAAATGTTCGCGCACATAGCGCGGACAGATTTCCCAATTTATTCAGAAACCTTCCTAAAAATACGCACTAAAACCGGTGCGATACACCCGCTTATATTGAATAAGGCGCAATTATATGCGCACAGAAAGATAGAAGGTCAGATAGCCACAACCGGCATGGCGCGGGTTATTACGTTGAAAGGCCGTCAACAGGGCATGTCAACGTACATATCTGGCCGGTATTACCGGAACACTTCCACTTTCCCCGGTAAACGGACATACATTTTGACGCATGAACAAGCCGCGTCGGATAATTTGTTTAATATGGCGAAGCGGTATCACGATAACTTCGTTCCCGATCTCAGGCCGACGTTGGGCGCGATGAACGCGAAAGAGTTGATTTTCTCGGAACTGGATTCAGGATATAAGGTAGCAACCGCTGGTAATAAGGGGGCAGGTAGATCGGACACGGCGCAGTATGTGCATTGTTCGGAAGCCGCGTTTTATCCAAATGCGGAAGAACATATCGCGGGTATTCTGCAGACTGTGCCGCTCATGGCGGGTACTGAGATTATAGTCGAGAGCACGGCCAACGGCATAGGTAACGTGTTCCATGACCTATGGCAACAGGCGGTGAGTGGTAAAGGTGGATGGATGCCGATCTTCATACCGTGGTACTGGACGGACGAGTACGCGTTGCCGGAGGGAACCCCAGGCGTAGAACTGACATCCGACGATCTTGAGTATGGCAAGCTGCACGGCCTGACAGTTAGACAACTGTTATGGCGGAGGCGTAAGATAGAAGAGATGCAGAGCGAGCTGTTGTTTAAGCAGGAATACCCTACTACACCGGCGGAAGCGTTCGAAACGTCAACCGAGAATAGTTTCATGACATCAGATGCGGTGGTGAGAGCACGTAAGCAGCGATTGAGCGATGAGGATAATTTTGGGCCGAAAATAATAGGAGTGGATCCTGCTCGATCAGGTCTGGATAGTACGGTAGCGTATTTGCGAGTGGGTAGAAAAGCTACCCGTATATCATCGATTAACGGTAACGACACTATGACTACCGTCGGTAAAGTATTGGGTATGATAAAAACGCATCAACCCCATGCTGTTTTCATAGACCAAGGCGGAATAGGTGCGGGTATAGTTGACAGGCTGCGTGAATTAGGGTACCACACGGTCAGAGGTGTGGACTTCGGCGGATCACCGATGAATGATAGGATGTACACTAATAAGCGCAATGAGATGTGGTTTATGATGAAAGAATGGATCATGAACCAGCCTTGCGAGATACCAGACAACGATCAGTTGCAGGAAGACCTAACCGGCATATTGATAGCGCGTTATGACAGCCACAACCGGGCGATATTAGAGGCCAAAGCGGATTTTAAAAAGCGGTTTCACAGGTCGCCGGATAATGGTGATGCATTGGCGTTGACGTTCGCGTTTCCAGTAGTGGATTATGATATGGAAAGAAAACTGGAGAGAATGTCAGCGGACGAGCGCTTCGAGAGTGACGACATCATATCAGTACCCGGAATGGGTTATTGAACCCATATGTAATAACAAAAATAATTTCACTACCATAGCTTGCCAATGAGATAAGTTATTGCTACTATTGACTTTTTCAAAAATTTCATATAAGGGCAGGTATGGCTACTAAGATACCCAACGTCGCCACATTGAGTGTTGATAACTCTCTAACGGCGATAACCTGGTCTGGATTACTGAACGGCGACGACGGTACCTGGGTCAGCGCAGCAGAATTCGCGGATCGTTCTATTCATTTCTATGGCACGTTTGGCGCGGGCGGTACAGTTGTATTGCAAGGATCAAATGAAGACACGCCTACAGCGGCCAACGCTGTTACTTTGGCCGATCCACAAGGCACAGCCATTTCTAAAACAGGTACGGCCATCGAACAGGTGCTTGAATTGACACGATGGATACGGCCAGCAGTAACCGCAGGAGATGGAACTACATCTTTGACGGCCACTTTGTTTATTCGTCGTCCTAATAATTTGCGTACTTAAGGGGCCCATCGTGAGTAAAGGCGAAACAGCAGCAGATGCCATATTAAGAATAGTAAAGCAGAACGAGCAATTAACGGCTGCAGCAGAAATACTGAAAGAATTTGGATCATTAGAGAATGCGGTCGAGGAAAGCAAGAAACGGCTAGCAGCGATGCGAGAGGAAGAAGCAAAGGTAAGAACAGAATTAGATGAGTTCATGGCGTCGATGGAACAGTATAAAGCCGATGCGCTGTTGGAGATATCTAGTGCTAAGACCGAAGCCAAACGGCTTACGGATAAGTCCAAAGATAAGGCCAGCGACATATTAATGAATGCCGAAGCGGAAGCCTCTGCTAAAAGGCAAGAAGCGGAAGAGCATTTAGCAAATACCTTAGCGGATAATGAGAGCCGCATAAAAGCGCTGAAAGGTCTCATCGAAGAGAAGACAGCGTCGGTAAACGCGTTGGATACGGCCATTTCTGATAAAACAGTGGAATTGGCTGAGTTAAACAAAAAATTCAGTAAGGTTAATTCACAGATAGCTAAGTTAGCTGGCGGCACTGCCGCATCAACGGAATAAGGAGATCAGAGATGTCTAAAGGTAATACATTCGAAAATGATATTCTAAAGCTGGTGTTTAACGCCACGGCGATTGCTAATATAGCAGATAATGCAGCAACATCACCACTTACCAATTTGTACGTAGCATTACATACAGCAGATCCGGGCGAAACCGGCGATCAAACATCCAGCGAAATAACTTATACGTCATATGCACGCGTAGCGGTTGCCAGAACTTCAGGTGGATGGACAGTAACCGGTAATAGCACAAGCCCAGTGGCTAATATATCATTCCCGGCGGGTACTGGTGGGTCGGGAACAGCCACCCACGCATCGGTTGGCACGTTGACATCAGGCGCGGGTAAGATACTGTATAAAGGCGCGATTACACCTAATATTGTATGCGGATCGGGGGTTACACCGGTATTGACTACTTCATCTACGATTACTGAAGATTAATGACGATATCTACGATTGATGATGCGGTTTTAGGCATACAGCCTATAGAATATTTTCACAATGAGCTATCTGGAAACCTAGTAGCGGGTAGACCGTTTACGCCGTTCTATAAAGCTGGCGTACCCGGCCCTGCGGTAGAGCCTACACCAGGCATATCAGGGGCTGCGCTAACGTCTTATGCGGGGGCGTTTAGTTTCCCGGCGGCGGTAGGAGGTGAGACGATTCATCTGGCTGGCTTCGCCGGTGGCGTTTCCGCGCAGAGCGGGACGTTGTTGCTTTGCGATAGGCTATGGCATAACAGTGGTAATTCAGTCACTTCTACATCGTCTCAAACCATAAATAGTGTCGCGTTCCCGGCTAGGGATGCGAACGGCAGTACGGATGGTGAGGGCGTTTACATTGGTTTAGAAGTTAGCACCGCATTGGGGTCGGGCACGCCGACACTCACGCTGGGGTATACTAACTCGGCTGGAACATCTGGCAGAACGACGGCTAATATACAACCCGTTGTAGCATCGTCGGCCATAGGAACGTTCTATCAATTTGGATTGCAAGCGGGTGATGTGGGTGTGCGCAGCATACAGACATATCAGCAATCGGCCACTATGGTATCCGGCGTGCATCATTTAGTGGCTTATAGAGTTATTCGAGTACTGGAATGCCCTAACGCAGGGGTTGTTGAACAACTGACGTTACTAACTGGCGGTATGCCAAGATGCTATGACAATACCGTTCCATTCATTATTTTCATACCCAATACCACAACAACGACTTCTATATTCGGCACAGTTGCTTTCACTCAAGGATAAAATATGACTTGGTATGCATACGACGATTATGGCTGGTACACCGGCGTTTTAACGGGTTCTGACACAGTCCGCGCTACTGAGCTAGCGCCGCAGTCGTTATCTACCTCTACTGAGATAGGCAATTTGAGGTCGAATTTCTTCGGTACTCATTGGGAAGTAATACCCTTTACCGTGCCAGAATCACCCCCGGAAAACTTAGAAATACCTAAGCAAGCAAAACATATAGAACTTTACAATGCAATGAAGGATGCCGAAGCCGCGTCTATACTATATGAGGGCAATTGGTACCCGACGGATAAAGACGCCAAAGATACCTTGGTCGGTATAATGGCGCTTGGGAGAGTTCCTGATAACCTGTTCTGGTGGACGGTTGATAAAACCCCCATACCGGTGGCATCTATGGATTTTATTAAGGGATTGTCAGGCGCGGTAGCAGATAGATCAGTTAATTATTACAATAAATTATTGCAATTGTCATTGGCGGTCAATGCAGCAGAGACGCATGAACAAATAGAAAGCATAGTGTGGGAGTATCCTTAATTGGCCATAACGACATTAGCTGGAATACGATCTGGATTGGTAATGCCAACCAGATTCAGCAAGAACGGTTCCATGCCCACTGGAGTGGCGGGGCGTGCACAATCTGGTTTTTATGTAACAGGAGCTACCCCTGAAGCGGCAGCCGCGCCGACACCGGGGTTAGCAGGTGAGGCATTGACAAGTTACGCCGGGCAGATAGGCGTACCGACAGCATCAGGTACGGCATACCTGGCCGGTGTAAAAGTGCTAAACGGCACCTCCGGAAATAGGCCTTTGTACTTATTATGCGACAGACTTTGGCATAATAGCGGGTTCACGATAACGTCTACATCGGCGCAGACAGTCAACAGCGTTGCATTCCCGGCTAGAGATAGGGATGGCTCGACAAATGGGGACGGCGTCTATATCGGGGTCGAGGTAAGTACAACTACCGGATTAGGAACCCCTACTATAACGGTTAGTTACACTAACCAAGCGGGAACCGCCGGACGTACCGGTACAAATATAATGGCCACTATAGCCAGCGCGGCGATAGGATCGTTTTATACTATTAAATTACAAGCAGGAGATACTGGCGTAAGGAGCGTGCAAACGTTGACACTGTCAGCTACTTGGACTTCGGGCGTCATTCATTTGGTAGCGTACAGACCTATAGCTGCGGTTACAACAAGGGGTGAATGCCTGTCCGGGGTAGATTTCGATTATATTCACAACGGATTGATACCGGTACAGAATAATATGGTTCCGTTCTTGTTGTATCAAGGTGGTGCCACCGCACCAAAGCCGCAGTTATTGTTAAACTGGGCGCAAGGATAGCATGTCGTTAGACGCCATTGGCACTAAAACGGCAGGCGTATCGCAACAATGGGGTTCGCATCAACCTAGCAGTAATTGGTTTTTACCGGCGATACCCGGCGGTAATTCAGTAGCCGAAACTGCATATGACACCTACATGTTTGGCGCTACGTCGGCTACGTCTGATGCAGTATTGTCGAGCGCGGGGGCAGCTACAGCAGCATTTACCGGACTAGCTGTAAAAGAATCAGTGTTAAGCAGCATAGGATTGGCGATTGCTGGTTTCACTGGATCGGCTGTAAAAGAATCAGTGTTAAGTAGTGATGGGGCAGCTACAGCAGCATTTACCGGGTTAGCTGTGAAAGAAGCGGTATGGGGTGCAGCAGGTGCGGCGACCGCAGCGTTTACTGGCGTAGTAGCTACATCTGCAGTCTTTAGCAGTAACGGCGCGGCAGCCGCAGCGTTTACAGGTCAATCAGTGTTTGCTGCAGTGTGGAGCGCAAACGGGGTAGCTACTGACGATTTCATAGGTCAATCCACAAGCGCAGCGGTATTAAATGCGACCGCATCGGCCACAGCGGGCTTTGTCAGCGATACAAGTGCTACTAATGCTACGTTCGATATGGCTGGCAGCGCTACCGTTGCATTCACGGGCGAAGCGCATAAGCTAGCGGTGCTGGCATCAAATGGCGTAGCCTCAGCGAGTTTCGTGGGTAGAGCGGAAATATTATCAGCGTTTGCAATGAACGGGGCAGCTACAGTACAATTCACGGGCATTTCTACATCAGAATCAATATTGACAAGTGCTGCAAGAGGCGCTAATAATTGGATAGCGCTCAATGGTGGCGCGGCTAGCGATTCGGGTGGCGATTTCTACCTAATATTTAATCGTAAAAGAGCGAGAAGATCATGATTGGCGACGAAACGGATGAGTTACCGGATATGGAAGATTTGAAGGGCTTCATTGAAGATGAATTGCCATCAGAGGTAGAAAAATTAGACAAATTGAATGAAGTATTGGCTAGATTATCCAAGATCGATGAAGTAGATCGCATGGCCGATATAGCGCGTTTGGTAGCCGCTAGGCGCGATGCAGCGGTAAAAGCTCGTACTGAGAGCGGTATAGAAGAGCGAATGCTAGAAGATTTGGCGTTTTATAACGGCGAAGACGAGATAGCCAGCACTTCCGCGCAGTTTACCAAATCGCGCGGGGCTTCAGGCAATCTTATGGAGAATGCGGCAAGCAATTTGACCAGATGCACAGATTTCTTCAACATAACGCGACCTTTCGTAGATGCCGCTACGGCCAGAATGGGCGATATCTTATTACCAGCAGGCGATTGGAATTTTAGTATAAAAGCTACGCCGGTTCCTGATCTTATTCTATATAAGGACAGTGAAACCCCTGTAAGAGACGAAATGGGGCAGCCGGTAGTGGATCCAACAACGGGTGAGCAGGCAATTGTAGCGGATTTCGTCAATCAAGAATTGATCGAAGCGGACAGAAAATCACAGCGCGCGGAACTTAGAATCCGGGATTGGTTGGTCGAGACTAATTTCCACGCGGAATCACGTAAAGTTATCGAGGATTCGGGTAAGCTAGGAACTGGTATCCTTAAAGGGCCTATCCCAAAACGGGTGCAGACCATAGCAAAAGTAGATGGCACTATGAAAGTAGAATATAAAATGGTGCCGGCATCAGAACGAGTGTCACCATTTAATTTCTTCCCAGATCCCAATTGCGGCGACAATATACAAGACGGTAGTTATGTGCTAGAGCGCGATTATCTAACGGCCAGACAATTAAAAGAACTCTCCGAAGCACCAGGGTACTTGCATGAATCTATTGAGAAGGTGCTGCAAGAAGGCCCAGGGAAAGTGTGCTTGACCAATGACGCCATAGTAACCGGTCGCAGAACTCAAGACGATGATAGGTACGAGATATGGTACTATACCGGTGACATAAAAATATCTGAGCTAGCGTTATTCGATGACAACGCCGCTAAAGATGAGGATGAAGATGAAGATTATTATGTATCGGCCACCTTCGTATTGGTGAACGATACTATTATTAAAGGTAATTTAAACCCGTTCACAATGGCCGGTGATTTACCTTACGACGTATTCCCGTGGCAACGTATAGAAGGTTCATGCTGGGGCATGGGTGTGGCTAGGCAAGGCCGCGTGCCGCAAAAGATGCTATTGGCAGGGGCCAGGGCATTGATGGACAATATGTCGCTGTCCGTTGCGCCGATACTTGGACTAAACCGCAGTGCGTTGATACCGGCTGATGGTAAATGGTCGTTACGCGGCGGTAAGATATTTTACACTCGTGAAAATGCAGACATACGGTCAGTAGCCGACGCCATAACGGCGGTCAGCATACCCTCACATCAGGAAGAAATCTCAGGAATTATTCAATTAGCATTGAAGTTCATGGAAGACGCAACCGGCGTTACGTTCCTGTTACAGGGCCAGCAAGGAGCCGCGCCAGACACCGTCGGTGGTATGCAGTTGGTGCACCAGAATGCTACCGCGTTTCTACGACGCACCGCTAGATTATATGACGAGAACGTGACTGAACCACACATCCGCCGCTACTATGCATATTCATTAAAAAATGGCGAGCCATCGGAGATAGGTGACGATCGTATCGAGGCCATCGGCTCATCGGCATTAGTTGAACGGGAAGTGCAATTACTGCAGTTGCAACAATTGCTACAAATGGCTGCAGATCCAGAGTTCCAATTGTCTAAGAAAAAATTATCCACAGAGATGTTGAGATTGTGGAAATACGATCCGAGTAAATTTATGCTCGATCCTGAAGAAATTAAACAATTGCAATCTAGAGAACCGCCGCCTGATCCTACTATCGAAGCCGCTCGCATACGTACTGAAGGTGAATTACAAGTGGCGCAAGTCAAGACCGAAGCGCAGCTTGAGAAGATCAGAAAAGATACTGATCGTGATTTGTTGTATGCGCAAGGCGTAGAACAACGCAATCAGATGACAAATGAGCTTAGAATAGCAGAGTTGCAACTGAAACGAGAACTGGCTATACTCGAATATTCTAACCGCACCAACATGCAACTTGAGGATATTAAAGCGAAATTAGCTTCAGACAGTATGAAACTGCAAGTTCAAAAAGAACTGTCGGCCATCAATAAGGAAGTGCCACAAGTAGTGACACCTCCTAACGAACCGGCGGGCAGAGCAGACAACGGAGAAGCTTTTAATGAGTGATAATATGCGATTGGAATTTAAGCTGAATAGCATAGAAGCCAATAGCGAGTTGTGGCGGAAAATAAAAGAACATTTAGATTGGCAGCTTAAGTGCCTCAGAGAACGTAATGACGGTAATATGAATGAATTAGATACCGCCTATTTACGGGGGCAGATTAAGCATATTAAAGATTTTTTAACACTTGAGAGCGACCGCGAGGCCGTGGAAAATGATGGCAGAGAATGAAGCTGTAGTAGAAAAAAGTGAAGATGAGTTGTTTGCTGAAGCACTCAGAGATGAGCTGCAGGAAAAGGATATCTTGGTTCCAGAACCAGAAAAGAGTGACGATGAAACTAACGCCACTGTAGAACCTGTTAAGGAAGAAGAACCTTCGACTGATGAGAATGCCCGAGTAGAAGTTATCCCCGGCTACACCGCCGACGAATTGTCAGTGGCGTTAGGTGGTATAGGTAAGCTACAGAAGGCGCTTGATACAACCAATGGTACATACGGACAGAAGTTAGCTCAGTTGTCAACCACGGTTGATCAATTACTCAAAAAGCTAGAGCAACAGCCTAAATTAGTGATGCCAAAGATAAAATTGGATAAGCTTAAAGAGGCGGATTACAACGAATTAGCTGATTTACTGCAATCTTCATTTGATGAGTCATTCAAGGAACTTAACGAAGTTCCGCAGCAAAAAGTTGACATTGACATGTCAGAATACGATAACAAGTTGCAAACTCGCATTTCTGAATTTGAGATGGCTCAACGTAAGCGGGAACAAGAACGGGAATTGAAACAATTGAAACGTGCCCATCCAGATTACGCGGAAGTGGCAGGATACAAAGTTAATGAACTAGGCATGGTGGTTTGGAATAACTTAGAGTTCGGAATGTGGGCGGCGAATTCGCTAAACCAGGAAGAACAACAAGGGTTATTGACAAGCGACGATGCGGAGTTCTTATCTGAAGTACTTGCTAAATTCAAGGAATCTAAGAAAGCACCGGAGGATGTTGCAGTACCCGTTATAAAAGACAAGAAAGTGGCTATTTTAGAAAACGCGGTTAAACCTAAAGGAATACCGGTTAGCGCTAGAAGCTCGAAATCGGAAGATGATGAATTTAGGGAAGCGTTGATGAAAGAGCTACGAAGTTAATCATAAATTATAGGAGTTCTTCAAATGGCAATGCAAACATTTACACTTACACCTCAGCGCGTAGGTACTATACTGGGCCGCATTCTGAAACACGCTATGCCACGTATCGTATTAGGCACCGTCGGTGTCAATGATGATTTTCAGAAAAACAAAGGCGACACCGTAAAATACCGTAGATTCTTACAAAAAGGCTCTACGTCCACTCAGCCTAACAAGTTCTTTCAGGATGGAACCGGTGATCGTGCTTCGCAATATGCAATGGATCATCTGACATCAGATGGCGTTACGTCTAATGCTGAAACTATTTCGGTACAAGACATCACATGTCAATTGCAGCAATACAATGTGCTGTACGGCTACACTGATCGCACATTTGATTTGTATGAGGATGATATCCCTAAACAAATGACGCAATTGGTCGGTGAACGTTCTGGTCTTATTTGCGAAATGTCGTTGTTCGGTGTTCTTAAATCTTCTACCAATAAGATTTTCGCAGGTGGGTCTTCTCGCGGCACCGTTTCCAGTACGATTACCTTGAACATTCTGCGTCGTGCAGCTCGTGATCTACACGCTAACCATGCGGATACTATCACCACAATGACCCGTAAATTGGCGTCAGGCGGATACGGTACAGCACCGGTTGGAGTTTGTTATCCGGTATTCTTGAGCACTGACTTGATTCCTGATCTTCGTGAATTACCGGGTTTCGTACCTGTTGAAGAGTATGGCAATCCAGGCGGGGCGGTTGAAAATGAAATCGGAAAATGCGAATCTTTCCGTTTTATTGTTAGCCCTGAATTGGTTGAGATTCAAGATGCTGGCGCGGCTGTAGCAGGTTCAGTACCTCCATTGAAATCCACAACTGGAACCTCCGCAGACGTGTACCAAGTAATCATTGGTTCACAAGATGCATGGGGCCATGTAGGTTTGAATATGGATCGTAGATCAGTAACAGCGCTTACCCCAGGACAGATCGACAAGGCTGATCCTCAAGGTCAACGCGGCTATGTAGGAACCAAGTTCTACTACAATGCGGTCATTCTTAACAACCTGCAAATGAAAGTGATTGAAGTAGCTACGCGTTCATTAGCTTAATTGTTAATCAATCTATAGGAGGAAATTAACATGAGAGTTTTAACAAGCACAATGAACCAGATGAGCGACAAGCGCGATGGTTTCGAGTTGCAACGTATTCTGCAAGATGTTTACAATCGCATTCGTAGCGTAGCGCTTACCTCAGCAGGATTGGTTATCAAAGCAGCGTCATCGGCAGTAGCAAAAACCGGTGCTGCCATAACCTATCTAATAGCTGAAGGTGTACAACAATCTATAGCAGCCGGCACCGATATGCCAGCATTCACAGGCACGGTTGCGAATGGATTGTACTGTCCGTATGTATTCAGCATAGATAAAGCAGGTACTACTTACGTTCAACAAGGTACGTCAGGTGCCAGTTTGGCGGCTATGCGATACCCTGAGCTGGAGCCTACCCGAGCCGTCGTTGGTATAGTTGTTATCCACCCTACGGTCGGCTCATTTACTGGTGGTACTAGTGCATTGGACAGTACTGCGGCTAATGCTGTATACATAAGTCCAGTCGGCATGTTCGATCCGTCAGCTACAGTTTAATTTTTAGGAGATTTTTGATATGGAATCATTAGATATTCGTGGAAGTAATTTCTGCGTTAGCAAGGCCACAGCGGCCGCAGGCACCACTACAACGTTTAGCACCACTGGGGCCACGTTGTATTGTATTAGAGGTAAAGCATACTCTACGGCTGCAGGAGCTAACGCTGCTTCTCCTACTTTAGACGCGGTAACTGGTGCGGCTTTCCTGCCCATTTCAGCAAATAAAGGTGGGGTATTTGTACTATGCTATACCGGCGCATCAACTGCAGCAGCAGCTATAGCGGTGGTACAGGGGTCTATCGAGGATTTGGACGGCGCCACCGCCGGTGCGAGTGCTTCGTTTATTTCTGGTTTACCAGAATTCCCAGGTCTCCCTGATACCATGACACCTTTTGCATATGTTGTCGTAAAAGTAGGTGCATCAGGTGCCTCCTGGACGTATGGTGCTAGTAACCTAGCAGGCCCTCCTGCAAATACCGCCATCACGTTCACTGACGTTATGGTTCTACCGGATCGTCCACAAGCGTAATATTGTAATGGGAACGGCTTAACCGCCGTTCTCTAATTATAGAAAGGATTTTATAGTTATGGAAAGCGTTGATTTACAAGGTGTAAATATGAATTTTAGGAGGGGCGGCTTACAGGCTGGAACCACTAATACTTTCACTACTACAGTTGACTTACATTACGCTATAAAAGGGCAGGTATATTCGGTAGCTGCTAGTTCCAATACAGCCCCGCCGGTTACTGATGCGTTAACCGGGCTTCCATTCGTCCCATTGGCGCCTAGTAAGGCTTGCTGCTTTGTGTTTTGTGCAGACGGCTCCGGATTATTATCAGTATCTACTAAGGTAATACAAGGTACTATAGTAGACTTGACGAATGAAACGGATGGTACTGATGCGAATTATGTGAGTGCGCTATCCCAATGGCCGGCCGTGCCAGATACCCTAACCGTATTCGGGTGGGTGATAGTGAAAGTAGGTGCCGGTGGCGCACCTTGGACATTCGGGGTGTCTAATTTCTCAAGCGTAGCCAATACCCTGGTAACATTTACAAATGGTTCTGTATTACCGGATAGACCTAGATCAATTTAAGGAGCTTAAAAAATGGGAACTAAATCTGTTATTCAAACAAAAGACGTAGCCTCAGGTGATGATCTTATAGGCAATATTAACGCAGCAAATGAGGTTCTTTATGAAGAACCAGAGATCGAAGTCACCGCCAAGTTTCTAGCCCCCGGCACCCCCGGCGGTGATGCGTACCTGAAAGAAATGAAATTCATGGAGGAGACGGTAGGCTTCATTATAGGTGAAACTTCCGATCCTACTGCCGAACCAGAAGTACCAGTATCAGTCAATTGTGTCACCAAGACCCTTAAACGCGGGGTAGAGTATAAGCTACCGCGTAAATTTATTAACGCGTTGATCGCTAGAAAGGGTACGGTAACTGTTGAGAATTACAAAGATAAAGACAATATTGACCAAACGCGCACTAGAACTAAATTCACGCCGGTTCATAATATTAGTATAACATATGATCCATCAGGTGAATTTGGCCTCAAATGGTATAAATGGCAAAGTGAGAATGCTTAAATGAATTTTCTACAGTTAGTGGATAGATTAGGTGGTGAGGTAGGTGCGTCAGGCACAGTGACCGACGTATCCACAACCACTGGCGAGTATTTACGGCTTACCAGGTGGATAAATCAAGCCTGGTTAGAGCTTCAAATGGAGCATGCCGACTGGTTGTTCCTGCGTAATAGCGCTACATTTTCCACGATAGCCGCTGATGGAGATTACGATGTAACAGCGGCCCCTATATCGCTAACTGACTTCAGTGGGGACTTTGTAAATCAGTCCTTTCGGTTGTATGACGATATCGGCGATGAGCAGTACCTCACACAATTAGATTATGATGAATTCCGGGATACCTGGTTAATTGGTTCGAATAGAACCTCGCAGAGTAGACCACAATTCATAACAATAGCGCCTGATAAGAAGCTATTGTTGGCCCAAATACCGGATAGAGTTTATACCGTGGTACTTGATTATTACAAAGTACCATCAGAAATGACGGTATCCAACACTGCAGAACCCACCGGATTACCGGCTAGATTTCATATGATGTTGGTATATAAGGCGATGGAGTGGTATGCGTCTTATGAAAATGCGCCTGAAGTGGCTACTAGAGGATCTTTCCAGTACGCTACAATGTTGGACAACCTAAGAATAACTCAATTACCTTCAGTAACCGTTGAACTAGGATTTATCTAGATGTCTACCCCTAACGTAGATGTAGTACCGCTCCAAGGCGGAGTAGATCAAGTAACTACACCTATACTGGTGCAACCGGGGAAGTTGTTATCATCATCTAATTACGAACCTGATATTTTTGGTGGATACGCGCGTATGCGCGGCATAGAACGTTTCGACGGCAGACAGTCACCTACCGATGCCCCATATTATGTATTGCTAGGTACATTAACTGAAACTTTAAATGTTGGTGATACCGTAACAGGCAACACTTCCGGAGCCACCGGAAAAGTAATATATTTAGACACAGCAAGCACTCCAGACATAATTGTAGTAACCAGGGTCACCGGCACTTTTGTAGCAGAAGATCTACTCAACGGCATAACGGTAGGAAGTATAACTTCAGCGGTGTATCAAGGCGCTACAACAACGGAAGAACATTCGCTTTATAAGAAATTAACCGCTGCGGAATATCGACCGGATATACAGACAGTGCCTGGCGAGGGCGCAGTACTGGGCGTTTGGGAGTATAAAAACGATATTTATGCCTTCAGAAATAACGTCGGATCTACTCAATGTAGGATGTATAAAGCCACAGTGAGTGGTTGGTCTCAGATAACTTTTGGGAAGGAATTACAATTCGATGCAGCCGTTGGTGAAATATCTGAGGGGCAAACTGTTACAGGGCTATCGTCGGGAGCGACAGGAGTTGTGCAACGTGCGTTGTTACGTACTGGAACTTGGACTTCCGCAGGCGTTGGGACGCTATTTTTCGACACAATCACCGGCGCTTTCACTGACAATGAAGCGGTTCAAGTAGGGGGCGTAACCAAAGTTACGGCTAATGGAGACAGCACTTCTGTCACGTTAGCACCTAGTGGCAAGTTCGATTTCGACAATTATAATTTCTTTGCCAGCGCGGATAAACTGCGGATGTACTTCGCAGACGGACAGAACTATTGCCATGAATTCGATGGCACACGGATAATACCGATCCGAACCGGGTTAGTAGACGATAAACCTAAATATGTTAAAGGTCACAGAAACCACCTATTCTTAGGTATTCAAAGTTCATTACAATATTCAGGCATCGGTAGCCCTTATTCATGGACGGCGTTAACTGGTGCTGCCGAATTGGGGTTGGGGGATAATATAACTGGCGTGAAACCTCAGCGTGGAGATGCTACAACCGGATCGTTGCTCGCTACTACGGAAAATAAAACTTACATACTATACGGCACTTCTTCAGCGGATTTCAAGTTAGTATTGTATTCTGACAGTAATGGGGCCTACCCCTACACAGTTCAAAACATAGCGCATGCATATTTCCTAGATTCAAAAGGCATAACTCAGTTGATGGCGTCGCAGAATTTTGGTGACTTCCAAGCGGGGATTATGTCGCAAGCCGTGCAGCCTACTATGGATGCCAAACGTAATCTGGCGGTGGCTAGTTGTACGGTTAGAAGCAAGAATCAGTATCGAGTATTCTACTCTGACGGCACCGGTATGATCATGCAGATAATGCCGACCGATGGGGGTAATATTGTAGCTGGCGGGTTGATGCCGTTTGACTATAGTGTCGTTACCTACATGAACACTGTAGTATCGTACGTAGCCAACGATGGGCAAGAACGTATATTCGCCGGTGGGGATAACGGGTATGTCTATGAATTGGATAAGGGAACAAGCCTGGATGGGAGCGATATAGACGCTCACATTCTTATGACTTTCAACTATATGAAATCGCCTTACATTCGTAAGCGATATCGTAGAGTGGTTGTACAATTCCGAGCATCGGGAACTGTAGACGTGGACATAGGGTATGATCTGGCGTATGGTAGGATGGAACACGGCATACCTAATTCCGTCAACGTAGTAGGCGGGGGTTTCTGGGACGCATTCACTTGGGATAACTTCACCTGGGACGCGGCTTACTTGCAAGAATTTAATATCGACACCCCAGGAGTAGGGGAAAATATCTCTTTACTCATAAAAGGTAACAGCAATCAAGACGATGCATTTACAATACATACAGTTATAACGAATTACAGCATAGGACGTATGCAGCGATGACAGATTACAATAGAACAGGGAACCCGGTACAAGGTTCGCGAGGATTATCGGTCAATATACGTAACGAATTCGTGCTTATAGAAACCGCTTTAGATAGCAAGGCGGATATCGCATCGCCTACACTGACGGGCACCCCTAGAGCACCAACGGCCACATCTGGAGACAATAGCACTCAGATAGCTACGACGGCGTTTGTTTTCAACGCAGCGTTGACTTCTACACTCCCAGGACAAACCGGTAATTCCGGTAAGTTCCTGCAGACTGATGGAACGAACGCTTCCTGGCAGTTTACATTGCCTACACAAACGGGTAATTCAGGTAAATTTTTAACAACAAATGGCACGTCGGCGTCTTGGAGCTTACCAAACGTACCCCCGGACGTGATGCTACGACTAAGTTAAGGAGAAGCTCATGGCTACAACACCAGCATACGCAGCGACACCAAGAAACGGAATGGCGGTTGTATCAACGGCCAACACGAACAGGGATGGCACCGGTACTATTGGTACAATATTTTCAGCAGGGGCAAGCGGATCGCGCATAGATAAGATAATTATAAAGGCGCAAGGCACAACAACTGCGGGGATGGTTAGATTATTTATCCACGATGGATCAAACGCCAGGCTATTCGATGAAGTATTAGTCCAAGCAATTACACCGAGCGCTACCGTATTATCGTTTCAAGCGGTGTTGGCAGCTAATCAGATAACAGTTGAGCTACCGCTTATAATACCGTCAGGTTATTCCTTACGGGCATCTACCCATAATGCAGAATCTTTCAATATTATAGCCATGGGTGGTGATTTCTAATATGAATTTCAATGATTATCCATATAGGGGGCAGTATGGTTTCCCCGACAATTGGCCTGTAGATTGGCCGTATTGGGAAAATCTTATTTGTTACCCATGTAGCACAACGTCGGGCACATCGCTCACTTATTCAGGTCTTATAGTACCGCCGGATGTTAGGCATGTATTGGGTCTTGTGTGGGGCGGCGGGGGCTCCGGTGCGGGTTCACCTGGCTCACAAGATGGTAGTTCTACAGGCGGCGGCGGTGGTGGATTTTCAGCAGGGATAATTGATTGTTGGCCCGGTATGCAATTACCGGATGTAGTAATAGGTGGCCCCACTAATGGTACTCTCGGCGGGGCAGGTACAACAGGATCTACTTCATCCATCGGTAATTTACTTATATCAACCGGTGGGGTAGGTGGTGTCAATGCGGCAACTAGCACATCAGCAGTTGGCCCAAGTGGGGGCGGCGGAACTGCGAACTTAAGAATAGGTTTTACATCGATCGGCGGGTACGGCGGCAGCACTAGCGGGTTAGGAGCTACTTCTAGACGTGCCACAGGTGGAGGAGGGCCTGGCTGGTTCTGGGCATCAAACACAGAGGATGGCAAACGCAATCGTGGAGGGGATACTACGCAGAATCATGCGGTAGCCTGTGGCACCGGTGGGGGCGGATTGGGTGGTAGAGGTGGGGATTCTGCACAGGTACTGACTTCAAATCAGACAACAAAAGGCGGGGGATTAGGAGGAAATGCGTCGGATCACAACGCGGCTACAGGTAATCTTATCGGCAGTGGTGGGTCGTTAGGTGGAGCTAGCAACGCACACCCGACCGCAGGAACAGGGTTTTTTATGCCGACGGGGTCGTCGGAATTTTCCGGCATAACCACCAATGCGCTCATATCCGACATGGATCGTTATGAAGTCATGAATACATTCAGGGTACTAATAAACATGTTCGCCTTCGGCGGGAATAACCGTAATATGGCTTTGAAGCTACGCGAATTTTATATAGGCGGGTTCGGGGAGGGTACGCTGAACTCCGCTGGTTCGATAAACCACCCCACGGCGGGTTTGGGGGGCGGCGGTGCTGCCTTCGGGGGTGAACAGGGCGTATCCGCAAACACCGCTAGCGTTGTTAATGGCGCGGCAGCTAGTTTTTTTGGTGGTGGAGGCGGCGCAGCGAATGTGGGTTCTGGGGCGTGCAACGGTGGCGCGGGCGGTGTGGCAGGCGGCGGCGGGGGCGCCAGAAATGGCAGCAGCGGTGCTGCATGTACTGGTGGAAAAGGCGGCGGTGGATTTGCTATACTAGCTTGGACTAGAGGATATTAGGAGATAATTCATGGCATTGAGTACATTATATAACGCTAACAGCTCAGGGTTGCTTGATAAGACAGCGCAGGCCGATATGCAATATCGTAATGCGTTATTAGCGCTCGGCACAGGGCTGTCTAAACAGGATGCTAGCGGTAATATCCTTAAATTCAATCCTACCGGCAGTTTAGCACAAGCATGGGACGCCGCTGGAAACAGATTGAGAGGGGATCAGTTTGCCAGTTTAACAGCAGCTAATCCGGTAACCGGCCCTATAAGCCAAACAACAAGCGGCACTGCGGCTGATGCAGCGATACGCGGTTTACTGTTGCAGCAAGGCGTTACCAAAGGCCTAGGAGATGATGTGCTCCGCAATGCTACATTAGACCAATTACGCGCGGCGGCTATGGCTACCGGCAAGATTACACCGGTTAATCGTAACGCCCAACAGCAACCTGCGCAGCAACAGCAATTCATTCCTGGGGTAACCCCCGGTAATGCACCACCTGCGGTTAGATCGGCTATGCCGGCTAGACCACAACAGCCTACATTGGATCCGAGAAGTGGTATTTTATATGGAGCTGGAAACGCCAATATATCCGATCAACAGATACAAGATTTTATTCGGAATGCACCAAATAATAAGGCCATTCTTGATGCAGCCGTTCAGAATAATATATCAGTGGATCAAATATCCAGAGCTATGGGCGGGCAAGGTGGTTTCGATGCCAATAACATTACTAAATATTTAGCTGAACAGGGCATACTGCGAGCACCGGTATCAGTTCCTAAGACTTTACCAGGTGCGCAACCGGCAACACAACAAGCCGGATTGAATCTTCAAGCGGGGCAGTTGGGGATGGACGCAGCTACCGCAGCTTATATAAATATGCTGCAGCAACAAGCATCTAATGCGAATAATCTGAATTTAGATATTTCAGGTAAGTTGCAACAGGCAATGCAACAGAATATTGAGAATACGCCTTCAGTTAATTACAACCCCGCACAGTTGGTGCAGACCAATGTTACGCCACAAATGACGGTGCAAGGGCAACTGAATCAAGTGCTGAAAGCTAATTCACCTTTGATGCAACAGGCCAGAACCGAAGCTATGCAACAAGCGGCTAGCCAGGGTTTATTGAATTCATCACTCGCGGGAACCGCTGGCGAACAGGCATTGTTGAAACAAGCGCTGAACATCGCAACCCCGGATGCTGAGACTTATCGTGGTGTGGGCATGGCGAATACACAGGCCGCTAATACAATGAATCTTGCTAACGCGCAAAATTCCATGCAGGCTCAGCAAATCAATTCAGCCAACACATTACAACGTAATATAGCGAATGCCGAACTCGGTGCTAAAGTTGGAATGTTTAATGCCGATCTGGTTTATCGTGGCGCGGATTCCGATGCTAATCGGAGATTCCAGAATTACCAGTTGAATACTTCATTGGCTACTGATCTATTCGGTAGACAAATGGATAACGATAATAAGCTGAAATTACAAGACATTGAGCAACGATATCAGAAAGATATTCAAGGTTCATTAAATGCTTCTAGCATGTACAACAGTTTGGTAGATCAGATGGGGCGGATAAACGCTATGGACGTTCCAGGCGAATCCAAACAATCCATGCTGAACAATCTATTCGACGTGTTCGATAGCCAAATGAATCTGCAGAAAAATGTACTAGGTTTATCCTCTGACATATTTCAAGGGGCTAACGGCACCAGTAGCTTTAGAACAACATCATCACAAGCACCGGTGGGATTTGATGCTAAAGCACCTCAATTTGTTAATACAAAAACAGGTGCTACCTTGGGAGTCGATCCTGCGCAACCGACTAAGTTTAATACAGTTGGGGGCAGTATATCCGCCGATCTCGCTAAGAAGATTTCTAGCATATTGAAGATAGACCCTAGATTCGTGGTGACAATCGATCAGAAAAATGCTAATAAACAATTTAGTCAGACGGTAGAAAATCTTGTGGAAACCGGACAGATGGAAAAAATCAGCTTAGAAAAATATTTAGGACAAGCACCCGGCGGTATGTTAGGCGGCAGTAAAAAGTTGCATGAACCATTGGATCAGTTGTTTAGGCTCATGGACGGCCATGTTTATTACGATTATGCTAATGCGTTGGGTAATACGACCCCTGCATGATAACTTTTACGGTTACGCGAGATAAGAAATTAATCCACGCAATCGTAACTGATCCTGCTATGTGGAGCAAGATAGCTGATGATAGTGTTACCGATCCAAATCTATTTTTTGTCTCTCTTGAACCGCGATTTGTATGGATATTGGTGCAAGATGCTGGCGTCAATATGGGTTTATTTTTAGCTGAAAAGCGTAACTATATCATGTATGAAGTGCATACTATGCTGTTACGTGAAGCTTATGGTAATGCACTCTTGATAGCTAAAGAAGGTCTGAAATGGGCTTTTGAGAATCTAATAAATTGCAAAAGAATCATAACTTTAGTACCATCTTACAATCTCTTAGCAGATCGGCTATGCAAGAACGCTGGATTGCAATTTATAGGATTAAACAGAGATTCTTATATGCGCAATGGCGTACTGTACGATACTAAATTATATGGAATAAGTAAGGAGGCTTTATGCCAGTAGTACCAGCAATAGCAGCGGTTGGAGCTGCGGTAGGCAGCGCCGCATCAGCAGTGGGAACCGGTCTAGCTGCCGTTGGTAGCGCGGTAGGCGGAATGTCGGGTATCATGTCCGGTATCGCGGTAGCGGGCGGGGCATTACAAGCAGTCGGCGCTATAACTGGATCCAAAGCACTATCAAGTATAGGCGGTATCGCGTCTATGGTAGGCGGTGTAGGAGGCGGTATTTCTGGTTTAGCCGGTATGACAAAGGGTTTGAGTGGTGCAGCATCGGCCTCCAGATTAGCCAGTTCGGCTTCTAAGTCCACCGCTGGGTTGACTCAAGCCACAAGTAAAAATAATCTACGTCCTAATATAACATCACCGGGCAACGAAGAGGCGCTATTCGGGCCGATGAAAGGTGACGCTGCGGCTAGGGTAGGGTTACTTAATACTCAAGGCGCGGTAGCAGCTCCTACGACTTCGCAGGTTGGAATGGGGCAGTCTCCTATGGGTGCAACCGGCCAGACTGGGGAAGCTTTGCCGTTTGATCAGCGATTGCATGATCTAATGGCGCGATACGATAATACATCTATGTGGGGTATGCAGGCATTAGCCGGTGCATCACAGGCATACATGGACTACGAAATGATGAAAGTAGCCCAAGAACCAACTATGGCTAGATTGAGATTCGATCAGCAGCAAGCTAATATGTCAAGGCAGAATCAGGCTAGCGTACCGAGTTTAGGTGGCGCTATGAATCAAGGTGGATTCCTGGATCAAGGATTCGTCCAGTAATGCAACTAAGTTCTTCTACCATATCGAAATTTGGATTAGGAACGCCAGAGGTAGAACCTCCTGATCCAGTAACGCACATACCCACGATAGGCGTAGGTTCGAGTATTCTTTATAGTAATAATCCGTCCAGCACAGCGGTATACGATCCGAATGCTGACAGCGGCGGGTTCATGAAGGATTTGAATACAGGCGCGGATATTCGTCCTAACGGGTCTAATGTATTTAGCTACAAAGCACCCAAACAGATAACCTCTGCCAAGTCTACCATAACCAGTTCCGCTAAACCTAATTCACCATTTTTGAATACAGGAACGGTTAAAAATTCGTTCACCAGTACGACGCAGAACAAGCGCCCTATAACCAGGGTATCGGTGGCGCCAACATATACCGGCGCGACTGCTATAAAGAGACCATCGAGCGCACCTACGGGAAAAGTTATTTCTAATACAGCGGGTATGTCTACGAAGAAACCTTCAACTAGCGCGGTTAAATTAGCCACAACAGCTAAACCTACGATTAATAGTTTATTCACTACGATTAATAAGATTTTAGGCAACATTATGGGCCGGAGGTAACTATGCCTTTATTACAAGACGCTGAAGCACCTGAAGCATTGTCACCAACCGGCGAAGAACCAGAAGGTATGCTACCAAATCAAGAAGATTTGGAGAGCAACTCTGATACGCTAACTGTCACGCCGGATAGCATAACTGAAGAAATATTTAAGAACGCGGATGAAAATTTACAGCACGATATTGGGTTAGTTGTTAAGGCCGGTATGGATTTGTTGTTTAATGAAAAAACGCATAAAACTATATTTGACGGTATACGCCCGGCGGATCAAGTACCTCTATCGGACGAACTCGGTGCGGGTGCCACCAATCTTATGGTGCAAATGTATGAAACCAGCATAAAGCAAAATACACCAATGCCGGAAGCAGCGATTGTACCGGCCGGTATAATATTAATTGCAGCGGTATGCGAGCATATCAATGCGGTTGAGTTAGACAAAGCCACAGACCAAACGTTCGCGGATGCCGTTGAGATGTTCATTTATGCGATGCAGGATAAATTTGATCCAGAATTCAGACAGAAGAACGGTTTACCACCTTCGCCACCTCAACAACAAATGGAAGCTGAGCAGCAACAAGTTCCCGAAGGCGAAGCCGCTGCGGAGGCAATCGGCCCAGGTGCACAAGCTGCGCCAGGATTATTAGGAGGTATGTAATAATGGCATTATTAGGACTGTTAGCAGCCGGCGCGGTAAAAGGTGGGGCGCAAGCAAAGATAGACGCTGAAGAAAAAAAGAATTCGCTTTTTAGGGAAATACTTGGGCAGGAAGTGTCGGCTTATTACGATGCGCGTAGAATAGAGGCGCAATCGGCCAAAGACAAGAATGTAGCTTATTACAAAAATGAACTGGCTACAGGGCGTGATATAGCCAGATCGAATCAACGCTTGCAGGAGATAGAATCTAGAGGTGCGCAGCAATTAGCTACGCAAGAAGCGAAACATGGTCAGAATTTAGAGCTACAATCCGTGCGTGATAAAGCCGCGAATGCTCGCGTTAATATACGTGAATCTGGTGCGCAATCGAGAGCTAATATGCGTGAAGCAAATGCTAACGCCCGAAGCGCGGAAGCATTGAAAATACGACAACAACAATTAAACATATCTCAACAACTTGCGGATACAAAAGGCGAATTAGCCGAAGTAACTAAGGCTAAATCGGGTGTGGCTATTGATAAATCCAAACAGATGAAGAATAATTCAGGATTAACCGTCGACACTTCTATGTTTCAGTAAATGGCCAAAATTAAAGCACCATTGAATGTATTTCAACAGTTTAGACAAACCAATCCTCAATATAAAGATTTAGACGATAGGGCGGTGCTTGGTATTGTTTCGCAAACAACGAAACGGCCATTTAACGAGCTTGAATCTAAATACTTACCTAAGAATCCCATCGATGCGTTCAGGGTTAAAAACCCGCAGTATAAGGACGCAACCGACGATGAAGTGATGAACATTGCTTCACAAGCCACAGGTAAAACGGTAGAAGAAATAAAACAACGAGTAACACCTGTGGAGAAACCAGCCCCTAAAGCCGGTGATATGACGTTGGGCGATTTCATTAAATCAACCGGCGTAGGTGTAGGCGACACATTGCAAGGACTTGGCTATCTAGCTGAGAAGATTGGTGCGGAGAAAGCTGGTAAAGGATTTAAAGAATCTGGTGAACGTTACCAGAAAGGCTTTGCTTCAAGATTAACCGACGCCGGTAAGAAGGCGTTGAACTCAGAAATATTCGAAGATGCACCCGATTCGTTGATTGGTGCTAGATTGGGCGACGATGCTGGTGCAGCGTTGTTAATGACCGTCGGACGATCATTGCCAGCTACTTTTGCATCCGTAATCCCTGGCGCGCTTATGACAAGTGGCTTGCAGGCCTTGGCTAAATTAGGGTTAGTAGGCGGCTCGTCTGCTACAATACCACTACTGGCCGGTACAGCTAGCGGGGTTACCAAAGGTGGTAAAGCGATAGCGGCTATACCCTCTGCGGTAGGGTACGGTGCAGCAGAAGGTTTAACAGCAGGTGCTACGAACGCTGCATCGCTCGAAGCGTCGGTCAAATCGATGCCTTTCCAAGAATTAAATAAATCCCCAGTATTTGTTAAGTTGAGCCAACAGTACGGCGATGAAAAAGCCCGGGATATGCTGGCGAAACAAGCGGCTGACGATGTATTTAAATCTACCGGCACAGCAGTAGGTGCTATAGGCGCAGTCACCGGCGGGGGCGTATTGGGAAGCATAGCGCGTAAAGTAGCAGGGCAAGCTCCGGCGCAAGGTGTAATTAAAACTGTAGCTAAAGGCGCCGCAGGTGAAGCGTTGCAAGAAGCTCCACAATCAGGCGCGGAAAAATTATTATCGAATATCACCGAGAAAGAATTAATTGATCCATCTATCGATATCGGTAGCGGCGTAACGGCAGCGGCGTTATCAGGTGCAGCAGCAGGCGCTGTAACCGGTGGTGTACTAAATCTTCCTACAGCGAGAATAGGCAGACCTCGACAAATACCAGAGGCAGAACCTACACAAGCTACGGAACCAATTCAGACACCAGAACAGGCGCAAAGCGGTGTAGTCAAGCAAGCCACAGAACAAGCTGCGGGGCTTGCTAAACAGGCGAGCAATATAAATGTAGGTAAAACGGTAGAAAATTTAGGTAAAGTAGCCACCGCCACCACAACGGACGATGCCATAAAGGCAGCGCAGGCCGTGGTTGACACCAAACCTATTACCGCTAAAGATATATTTGATACGGAACAGGGCCGTAACGAATTGCTGAATGCTATTAATAAGAGCACAGTAACAATCCCTGGCGCAATCACTGAAGGACTAAATTATGGCCAAACCAATGAAGCCAAGCAAACGGAAAAAACGGGAGAAACCGACTCCCTTTCAGTATTAGAAGCGAAAGCTAAGAAGCAATTACAAATTGTCGAGCAAAATTTAGTAAAAGAGGATTTAGCTCGACAAGGCGGGGATACCAGCCCTCGTAATCAACATGCACTTGAATTTTTAACCAATCGCAAGCGGTTGTTAGAAACACAGATTGCCGAGCAAGCTTACGTACCTAAAACAAAAATAGATGAGCTAGATCGGCTCATAACAGGGCAAGAACAACGTAAGATAACCGACGCCGATACATGGTCGGATTTGGATCAACGCGTACTGGATCAGGCTTATGCTAAGCGTGATGAGCTAGTGCAAATTGAAAGTTTAGATACCTTTCCGCCTGCGGCGGAACCTGCATATGGTGGCGATACCGAAGCCGCACCAGAAGAGATTGTCGCAGCGGAACCGACTACTGCAGAAAAGCCGGTTGAAGCTTCCGTATTTGACCGGATAGAAGAACCGGTTTCACAACCTAAACCGACTGATAAGCAATTGTATGAACGGTTAAGTTCCCCAACCACCTCCAGGGAACAATTCGCGCAAGACGTCGTGAGGCTCATCACCGATGCTGATGGCAATGCCCCACGATTCAATTCAGCGGGTGCTTTTTTCGATTATTTAAACACTAGGAATTTAGCTGAAGGTACTAAATACCCGATTGATGGCGACGCGATATTACGACGGTTTGATACTGCGTTGATACAGCAAGTAATCGACGATAACGCTAAACGTACCGAAGCGCTTACAAATCCTGAATCCGTTTATAAAGAAGCTAAGGTAAGAAGCGATTCCACGGCAGAAGTATTGGAGCAAGGTCAGAAAGCTTATGCCGATCGACTACAAAAAGCAGCGGCCAGAGTTAACGCCACTCCATTAGCTGTAAGGCTATCGAATGATTTTAAAGAGGGCAGTGGATCTTCCTTAGTTGGTAAAGCCGTATCTGATATCCATGACGTGGCGCAATTGGCACAGGTATTACGGGATCCCAGGTTTGAGACGCTACGCATATTTATTATAGGCCAAGACCGGGTATTGAATCATTATGCTTTATCGTCAAGGCTGCCAGGGGCAATACACTTTGACTTAGATAATGTTATATCGGCGATAGATAGTTACATACGCAACACCCCCGGCGCTACTGGTTGGGCGCTGGTGCACAATCATCCAAGTGGTGACCCTACGCCATCCGGTGGTGATATATCCACAACTATAAAGATGGCCGAGGATGCCCCCGGATTTATCGGGCATGTTGTTATCGACACCGGTAAATACGCCACTATCGACGCTAATGGTAACTATAAATTTAATGCAGTAACCAATGCGGAATTTGGCAAAGTGGGGTTAGACCATTGGGCGATTAACCTTAAACTAGAAGGTTACGGAGATATAGCTGATTTAGCTAAATCTTTTCAGAATAAGGATGGCTTTTTTACTCTTGTAGGTTTGGATACCCGTCTGAGAGTAGCCGCTATTGCTGAAGTACCCGATACGGCTATGAAGCTGGATAAACTAAAATTGATAGCGAATCTACGACAATTCGCTAGAGGTAGCGGTACATCTAAAATGGTGGCGGTGCTGCCTGAAAATTCACCGCTGAAACACGATCCTAAGTTAATAGCGGCTATCGAATCCGGGTTAATAAACGAGGTAATCGATATCCGCAACGGGCAGGCGTTACCTATTTCGCCGAATGAATTTGAAGAGGTTTTTGGAGTTAAGCGCAAGCCCAGTATGGGTGATGCACCTAGACAAAATGCTAAATTAACCAGATTAGAAGCTAAGTCTAATAAAAGTCTTAAAGCCATTAATGATAAATTGGCCGCGTTGAACCAGACTCAACAGCAAATGGCCGCGCAGATTAAGGCAACTAGCAAACTAAAACAACAGGTTAAGGCTAACGCTGAAGCCAAGATAGAGGGGGCGTTATTAGCCAATCTTAGAACGGCGGCGAAACAATCCATCACTCCTTCAAGGAGGATGAACCAGGCACAACGCCTACAAAATGTAGAGGGGCCGTCCCCTACTAATGTTGCACCCGTTGCACCCGCTGCGCCAGAAGTAACGAAGGAAGAGTCGCTTAGGACTATCTGGCAGGATAACATGATCCGCATGAAAACCTTGCAACAGTTTGTTGAAAAACAAACGGGCAAGAAGTTATCTGAGCAGGCCGATGTGTACACGCGCGAAAACCTGTCCAAAGCAACTACGGCCAACAAGATAGAAGATTTTAGAAAAGATTACATCAGCAATTTAGTAGCGAACGCCGGTAAATCAGGCATAGATATCAACGAGTTAGCTGAATACCTGGAAATGCGGCACATCCCTGAAGCCAACGCCTATCAAAGGTTTATACACAATGATAAAGGGGCAACGGTCAACGGAATACCGGATAGCACAGCTTACGCGGTATTGAATAAATACAAAGCGCGTAAAGACTTTAAGCGCTTCGAACAATTAGCCGGGCGTATGTGGGAAATCGGTAACATGACGTTGGACTTGCGTTTGAAAAACGGATTAATTTCCTCAGAACAAGTAGCTGCGTACAAAGGTAGGTATGAGCATTGGGTGCCATTGCGCGGTGAAAACGTTAAATTTTCAGTTAAAGATAAGCGTAGATTTGGCCACCTTTCCCGCGATGAATTTGTATTTGAAAATCTGGTGCTAGGGCATGAGATAGCCATAATGCAAGCCGAGCAGAATAAACTGGCTATGTCAATAGCATCCTTTTTGATAGAAGCCGATAATCCTAATATAGGTACGATATCGGCCCCACGTAAATTTGCTACGCTCGATAACTTTGCCTATGCAGTATCACATAACGGCCTGGATATAACATCCTTTAGAACTAAAGAACAGGCCGAACTGTTTATCGAACAAGTACGCGATAAGAAACGTTCTTCGCATGCTTTTGTTATAACTAAAACTTCCGATCCACAGGTTATCTTACGCACACGGCCATTTCTGCAACCTAACGAAGTGGCGCTGTACATAAACGGTCATGAAGTAAGGATGCAGATAAACGATGAGACAGCAGCTAACGCGCTCAATCGCGTTGGGTTAGAAGGGTTAGGTGGTATATTGGCAATGGCTAGAGGTTTAAATAACTTTTTGTCCAAGTCGTATACCGCGTGGAGTCCGGACTTTATATTTACTAACGTTGCCCGTGATTTAGGCGGTGGTACTTTTGTACTAACCGGTGAATACGGTGCGAAGATAGCCGCTAAGGTTGTTGGCAATTATGCCAAAGCTATATCTCGATTGATAGCGCATGCCAGAGGTAAATCCGACCCAATAGTAGAACAGTACAGAACCTATGGTGGCAACACTGGCGCTGCTTACTTAGAAGATATAGAACGTATCGGCAGAACCGCCGTATCAACCGTTATGGAGCAAATGAACACCATCACGGCTTACAACACCGCCTATAAGCACATAGAAAATGAAGCTCGCAGAAAAGGTTTATTGCTGAAACCGGGTGCAATTGCCAGAAAGGCTGCATTAAAAACTGGCTTTTCGCGAATTGGTAAGATCCCGGTGCTGGGCCATTTTCTAAAGGTAATGGAAGCTATTAACGGCGTGGCAGAAAATGCATTGCGGGTATCTACCTTTGAAACCTTAATAAAGGAAGGTAAATCCCCACAAGAAGCGGCATTTGCTGCTAAGAATTTAATGAATTTTAATCGCAAAGGTACTATCGCTAACCAAGCAGGCGCATTGTATTTGTTTTTTAATCCAGGACTACAAGGTACGCAGGTATTTGCTCGTGCGTTTAGCAGATCCCCAAATCGCAAGCAAGTGTGGGCTTTAGGTGCAACTATGGCGACTGTAAGTTTTTTGATAGCCCAGTTTACGCGTGGCGGTGGGGAAGACGATGAACGCAAATGGAGCGGAATACCTGGGCATGTCAAGGATCGTAATCTGGTGGTAGATTTTAACGGCTGGCAAGCCACCGTGCCCGTGTCTTATGGCTTTGGTATATTCCATACTTTTGGCAATCTAATGTCCGATGTGGGCAATGGCGAAAAGGCTTCTACTGCTGCGTGGCGGATGGCTAGCTCATTGTTTACGCACTTTTTCGTATTCGGGGATCCGATAGTAGAAACAAAAGGTGAATATGATGTACGTTTGGACATGCTGCTACCGACCGCTGCTAAATTGGGCGTGGCACCGTACACCAACATGGATGGATTAGGAAGGCCCATATACCCATTTAGCTTTTCCGATAGCGTCCCGGATAGCCAGAAAATGACGAGATCGGCAAGAAACACTTGGTATGAGGGCCTGGCGTATACCTTAAATGACATAACCGGCGGTGATAAATATACCGCTGGGGGTATAGATGTATCCCCAAATGTAATCAAATACTGGGTAGAAAGCTTAACCGGTGGTTGGGGTAAATTTGCGGCGGATGCCTCGCGCATGACGGTAAACGCTGTGCAAGGAGTAGCTCCAGAAATAGAAAATGTGCCGATAGCTCGTAAGTTTATTAGATCACCAGGTGTTAGTGATATGCGTACCAATTTTTGGCGCGAATCTAATGACGTGGAAAGAGATTACAAGCGCATGAAAGCCATGCAGCGAGACAATGCACCAGAACTAAATTTTATACCAGAAGAAAAACGTGCTGATATACAAGCCATATACCGGCTCATGGACAGCCAACGTAAGCTAGCGGCTAAGTTGCGCAACAGTATGCTGGAAGTGCAACGCGACGATACCCTATCGGCCAAAGAGCGAAATCTTAAAATTAAAGAATTGGAACGCCAAGAGAGTAATGCATACGAAACTTTTTTAAATGACTTTAATTTAAGGAAAGAAGATGGAAGATAGCTTTGGTAGAAGAGGTTACGACTTACCGCACGATTTGGTGGAAATGAAGGTTATTGAGACTCGATTAGATAACTTAATAAAATGCCAGGAAAACACCGTTGGGGAAGTTAAGGAATTCCGAAAGGAACTAGGCGAAATACGTAAAGATATACAAATGGAGATAGGTACTATAAAATCCCAGATAGGGACTATCTACATGCAGCAAGCAAGATTGCCAGTAATGGTGGAAGGTGCTAAGTTATTGTTTTATGCCATATTGATACTGCTTTTATTGCTAATGTTATTGACTGAAAATGTCTCGCTAAAAGAATTTATCTTGAAGCTTTTGTAAGGACTAGAAAATGCGATATGCCGTAGTAATACTAGCATTAATGTTATCGGCTTGCGGGGTTAATCCTAAAGTGGCTTTACAAGCTAGCGTTAAAGCGATCTACGTTGACGAGATGATCCGTTCCGGGGCTGTGCTAGACGCAGCTATAAATTCCAGCATGCCGGAAGGTGATGTAAAAATACTAGCCAACGCGTTGCAAAAGTATAACGATTTCAAGGATGAATGGGGCGATAAGATAAGGTCGGATCCGTTAAAATTGCTGACCGACATAACGCTATTCCAGGTGGCATATGGCAACCTAAGAACCGAATATGATCTTGTGGAAGAGGCCATTTATCGCAATTGGGATAACTACAACCCGGCTACGCAATTAGTATTAAGAGATTATCGAAACAGAGCGGTTGAACTGGATAAGCTTGTTATGCAATTGATCGCGGAAGGTAAGACTACCACGGCCATAATCGCAATCGAAGAAGCAGCCGTTGTTATTGGCAGGATAGCCCTGGCCGTGTTATAGGAAAAAATTATGAATCCAGAATTATTAAATGGGCTTACACTCTTTGCCGGGAGCTTTTCCAAGACCGGTTACATCATACTTGGCGCGGCGTTAGCGCTTGTATTCATGCACTATCGTGATTATCGATTAAGTGATACTGTAAAATCATTTAAGTCTTATCTGTTTTCCAATCCTAAAAAATTTGATGAAACCATTATGACGCTAGGCGCTATATTAATGGCCGAAGGGTTCTTGGATACCCTAGCCAATCTGGATACTAATCAATTAATTACAACCGGTATTGCGTTGGGTGTAGCGGTTAAACGCAAGGTGGAGCTTAACAAATAATGTTGATACAAGATCTAGCGAGGATAGTCGGAGAGGCCGTTGTAGCCTATCAACGGGCGAATAATAAAATTTGTGTGGCGGCTGAATTTGATATCGATAATTATGTACAAATGGTTAAAGTCTGGCAGCAGTTTCCAAGCGCCGACAAGAGCCCAACCGGTAAGATATGTGCAGCAATTTGCGAAGTGTTGCATAAGGAGTTGCCCAATGATTAACCGTTCCAAATCAATGTTTTATTCAGCAGGCTTTGAGTATCAATTGCGCGAGGATTTCTTTATTCAAACGGGTATTAGGCCCGAAGTGCCAGCCAGGTTTTTATTTGTGGAATTAAACACCGAAGGAATGCTACTCATCAAACGTGGATGGGCATGGGATGGAGCGAGCGGCCCAACATTGGACACCAGAAGCTCAATGGTAGCAGCCATGGTGCACGATGCCCTGTATGGTTTAATGAAGCGTGAGTTATTAGCTAAAAAATACAAAGCCGAAGCCGATAAGCTATTTTACAATCTGCTTATCGAAGATGGTATGTGGAAATGGCGCGCCGGGGTGTGGTACGAAGCCGTTAAGGATCTGGGGTGCGATGCGCTCCGCAGGCCCGAAAGAATTAAGGAAGCCCCTTAATAAAAAACCCAATAACCCCATATAGTACATCTCTCAACCTCTCAACGCCCTTCAAGCCTCTCAAGCCATTCTCTCAACGCCCTTCAAACCTCTCAGGCCGTTGATACACCATTGAGGTCATAGCCTGGTAAAAAGATTGGGCCTCTCAACCTCTCAACACCCTACAACACGTTGCTACGTCTAGCAGGTAAAACGGTTAACATTGGCAAAGGCCTCTCAACCTCTCAACACCCTACAACACGTTGCTACTTCTGCCGTGTAAGCTTTT
>ERZ869921.310-NODE-310-length-32968-cov-7.489472_pt1 | contig 32968 bp, 46 predicted proteins | sample MGYA00579310_ERZ869921 | MGnify/ENA primary metagenome ERZ869921 (study PRJEB32216, sample SAMN09231816) | wastewater metagenome | place: USA: Maryland | collected 2016-06-21 | study: EMG produced TPA metagenomics assembly of the PRJNA472060 data set (Reclaimed... | reverse complement strand
GCCCAGCACCTTAGCGACCTGCGGTCCAGCGGTCGAGTCATGGCCCCGGACGCGGCGAGGGCGGCCCTCCCGGAGGAGAGCCGCCCTCGTGCTGTTCTGTCGGACCCGGCTCCCAAGGAGGACACCGCCCGGAGGCGGCGGACCTGCCCACCGGGGCCGACAGGCGCCACCGTAGCAGCCTGTCCCCCGGGGCCGCCAGGAGGGGCCGGAGGAGCTTCGTCCCCAGCTTGTGGGGAAACCTGTGGATCTGCTACCCGCCGCCCAGGCCACCAGGCACGGCGGACCGGATCCCCGGCTCCGCGGCATGGGACCACACGACGCGGTGACCGACCTGGCTCGCCGTCAGCACCACGAAGAACGCCCCGACGAACTCGACCAGGGGAACCGAGCCGCCGTTGTCGACCAGCACGGTCAGCGCGGCGGCGAGGGCGGACAGCAGGAGGTTGGCGGTCGCCTTCACGGCGGAGCTGGCGTGCGCCGCGGTGATCAACGCCACAGCGAGGGGGATCACCTGCGAGACCACGAGCGCCGACCACGGCACCGACAGCGTGACGTTCTGCGTCGAGTCGGCGGCGAGCACGGCAGCGGAGGCGGGCGAGCTGGCGCCCATCACGAGCACGGCAGCGAGGGCGAGGGCGGCGGCCACGAGGGCCAGCGTCCGGAGGATCAGGCGGAGCATGGTGGATCCCTTCAGTTGGGGGGTGGGCCACCAGCCTCGCGCGGTCAGCCGTACCGTGCCTTGCACAGCTCCAGGAACCGCTCGGGGTCCGTCCTCGAGACCACGTTCAGCCGGTCGTACTCGGCCCGGTCGGCCCGGTCCGCCGCCGCCGCGGTCCCGGCCTTGTCGCCCCGGCCCGCCGCCGCCAGGCCGTCGATGATCGGCCCGTCCACGAGGTCGGACCGGAACGAGGCCCGGCAGGACTGGACCTCGTTCGAGGTGGTCGACGCGTCGCGCTGCGCCGACGCCCGGCCCCACTGGTACATCGCCAGCCCAGCCAGGCAGAGCACCACCACGAACACCATCGCGGCGAGGCCCGCAGCGAGCAGGCGGGTTCGGCTCACGTTCACGGCGTCTCCCCCACGTCGATCCCCGCGGCGATCAGCGCCACCCGGAGGTGCGCCTCCCGCTCCTCGCACTTGCGGGTCGCGGCCACGGCCTCGTCGGCTTTCTCGTCCGCCTTCTGCGCCTTCTCGTCGGCCCGGTCCGCTCGCTCCTCCGCGGCGATCAGCCGCGACCGGAGGTCGGCCTGGTCCTCCCGGTAGGGCTTCAGGAAATCCGAGGTGAACAGCTTCCACAGGCCGAGCGCACCACCGGATCCGAGCAGCGTCGTCACGAGCACGATGGCGGCCTTCACCGCGTCGAGATCCTTCACCGCTACCGCTCCCTCGGCATCGCCGCCCGGATCACGGCGACCGCTTCGAGCACGAGCACCGCGAGGATCCCGAGCAGCCAGAGGAGCAGCCACCCGACCGCGGCCCGCCACTCGGCTCGCCTGGTCAGGTCCGGCGACCCGATCAGCACGAGCGACACCGCCCGCCCGAAGGCCGAGAGCGACATCACCACGAGCCACACAGGCCGCGCCCCGGGGTGGGCGACGGCGGCCACCGCGAGCACCGCAGAGAGGACGTACATCGGCCGAGCGTCCAGGCCCCCGACGCTGAAGATCGTCCGGTCCCCCGGTGCCAGGGTGGCGGCGGTCAGCAGCGCGTACAGGGCCAGGCCGAGCAGCGATGCGATCGAGATCCACGCCGCCCATGCTCGGCGACCCACCGGCCTACGGGGCCGGGTCGGGCTTCGGGGCGGCGGCCTTCTTGGCCGGGGCCTTCTTGGCGCCGTCCACCTTCTCGGCCTTCGGGGCCTCGTCGGTGCTGGCGTTGCCGAGGGCGTCGAGCTGGTCGCGCAGCTCGGCCACCTCGGGGAGGTCGTCCAGCCACGAGTCCTCCACGACGGGGATCGTGCTGGTGCCCTTGGCGGCGCCGGGCCACGGGGCCACGAGGCCCAGGAACAGGAGGAGGTTCAGCTCCTCGCGCTGGACGTGCGTCTTGCCCGAGTCGGACACGACGAACACGGCCTCGTCGCCCTTGCGGCGCACGACCGCGGCGCGGGTCGCCAGCTTGTCCATGCGGAGGTTCAGCCGCTCCTCCAGCTCCTCGAGGAGGCGGCCGAGGATCTTCACCACGTCGTTCCCCTTCCCCTCGATCTTCTGCTCGATCTCGTCCTTCGCGGCCATCAGCTCGCGCTCCTCGTCGTCGTGGGGGTTGGGGGTCGGGTTGGGGGTCGGGGTCGGCCGGGGGCCGCGGTAGGTCGGGTGGCCGGGGACCGTGGTCCAGTCGATCCCGGTCGCCAGCTCGGCGGGGGAGGCGACAACCTCGGTGTGCATCGGGTCTTTGTTCACCCGGTAGAACCGGCCGCACCGCCAGACTTGGTGGCCGCCCTTGGTGCGGATCTGCTCGATCGCCACGTCCATCGCCAGCGGCCGGTCGGTCTCGAGGTGGACACCGTAGGGGTTGTCCTGCCAGTTGGCGTCGATGCAGATGGCGAAGGCGTGGAGCGAGAACCGGTCGGGGTCGCGGGAGCCGTCGGGCCGGGTGATGCCCCGGCAGTTGTACGCGCCTGTGTCCTTCCGCCGGGTCTCGTAGCTGAACGCCTGGTAGGTCAGCGACAGCGCCCGGGTGGCCTCCACGATCAGCGGGTCCACCGTGACCACGCCCTCGCCGTAGAGCTGGATCCGCGCCCACGGCCCGACGCACGGCGGCGCCCACAGGCGGCGTAGCTGCTCGGTGGAGCGGGTCATCGGTCGCTGTCCCGCGGCTCGTGGGTCATCTCGTCCGGCCGGTTGGATCCGTGGGGGGCGTTGTCGTCCAGCGCCAGCGGGCGCTCGGTCACGATCTCCACCTCCGGGTCCTCGTGGAGGGCGGCGACGGCGGCGGCTCGTGCTGCGGCGACATCGAACATGCGCCCCATCCTGGCACGGTCTCGCGCGGCCCGCTAGAGGATCGTCAGGGGCACCGTGACCAGCTCCACCCGAAGGCGGGGCGGCCGGAAGTCCACGCGGTTCCCGATATGGGTATGCCACTCGGAGACCGTCAGGCGGTACTCCACCGACGCGACGACCGTCGATCCGGCGGCCACCTGGACGAGCGTGCTCCAGGTGTCGGGCGGGTGGCCGGTGCCGAGCACACCACCAGCGAGCGAGTCGGGCGTGTCGATCTCGGCGACGGTCTGCCACGCGATGACCTCGACAGGCACCCCACCAACGACCACCGAGAGCTGCCGCTCGATCAGCCACAGGTTCGAGGACGAGGCCCGCAGGGTGACCATGCCCCCGGTGAGCGAGACCCGGGCGTAGGACGGCGAGCAGCCGGGCGCCGTGGCCGCCTGCGATGCGAGCGCCCCTGCGATCGGGTAGACGCCAGGACCGGTCGGGTACACGAAGGCGGTCCCGGCAGCGGGGGATACGGAGGTCCGGGCGGTGGGCGGCGGAGCGACCCACAGCGACCCGGTGCCCGGATCTGCTCGGAGACCGTTCTCCGTCGCCAGGTCGCAGCCAGCAGGGAAGGACCCGACGCGAGGCCCTTGGACGGCCAGGTAGCCGTTGCTGTCGGTCACCAGGCCGGAGCCTGCGCAGATGCCAGCCATGACCTAGACCGTACCGCCCACGAACCCGGCCGCCAGGCGGACGGTGTTCACGGTCGCCGAGCCGTCGTCGTCGGGTTCCACGAGCGTCCGGACCTCCAGGTCCAGGTCTCCGCTCGCGGGGATCGTGACCGCGACAGCGACGTGGATCTCCACGTCCTGGCGGAGCGTCCCGGCCTCGAGGCCACCGACCGTCGAGTAGACCGGCGTCCTGGTGCGCAGCGTCGACCAGGCGCCGCCGTTCTGGCGGAGCTGGAGGCGCAGGTAGGTCGGCCATCCGGCGGCGGTCTCGAGGTCCACGACCGCCACGGCGTTCACGAGGCCCCGCAGCTTCCGCGAGGCCGACGGGTTCGTGATGGTCAGGACCGAGCTGGCGGCGCTCGTGAAGGTGGCGCCTCCTGCCACGGCCTCCGGCGCGCCGAGCACCTGCTCGTCCGCGGCGTGCTCGGCGACCGTCGAGTGATCGGGCACGGTGCGCAGCCCGTCCGGCCCGCAGAACACCGGGGCGCCCTGGCCCACCGTCCCGGCCACCGCGTCGCCAGCGAGGTCGTCGGGCGGCCACTCACCCGGGGCGTCGACCGACACTGCTCCCTCGCCGTCGACCTGGAGGCCGCAGCCGACCGGCGGCGCCTCGCCGCCCGGGGGGAGCTGGATCGACCCGTCCGGTCCCGGCTCGATCGGGTCGCTGTTGTAGTCCCGGATGACCGGGGGCGGGAGCTGGAGGCAGCCGTCCCCGTCGGGTTCGATCGGGTCGCCAGCGGGGTCCGACAGGCAGGTGTCGGCGTACACGGCGCCGTCGCCGCCTGCCCGGGCGCGGTTGCCGGGGTCGGTCGAGTACCGGACCTCCGGCCGCCAGGGGGCGCCGACCTGGCCGACGCCTTCGACCTCGATCGAGTCCGACGACTCGGCCACGCACGAGCAGCTAGACGAGCACCCACAGCGACCGGCCATGACCGGGGAGCCTACCTAGCTCTCGGCGGCGACGCAGGGGACCGAGAACTCGGCCGTGAAGTCGTTGCCCCAGGTGGCTCCGCCGTCCACCGAGTAGGCGTTGTTACCGAGGTCGCCGACCGTGATCCCATCGGGGTCGCGGTACTGGTAGATCGTGAGGCCCCCGCCCAGCCGCCCGCGGATCTCGATACGAGCGATGCCGCAGGAGGCACCCGAGGGGGCCGGGTAGGGGTCGCACTCCTGGAGGTTCACGAGACCGATCGGCAGCAGGGCGGTCAGCACCCAGCCAGGGTCGTCGTCGGCAGGCACCGGGGGCCGCACGGCCGGGCAGGTGCCCAGGTCGTAGTTGTAGACGGCGGCCACCTCGGTCAGGTACTCCAGGCCCTCCAGCGACTGCGTGACGCAGATGTCCGTCGGTCCAGGTTCCACGAGCAACCGGTACGCGGCGCGGCAGGAGCCGATGCTGGAGCCGCAGAGCTTGCACTCCTCGCCCGTCGACACGCGGCGGATCTTCACGGTGCCGTCGTCGTCCAGGGCGAACCGCCAGTCGCCGGGGAGCTGCTGCGCGGCCTTCGCCTGGAGCTGGCGCAGCGACGCCTCCACGTCCTCGAGGCGGCGCAGGAGGGCGGCGTAGGCGCCGCCCTCGGTCGAGGCGGGCATGCCGCCGGGGGTGCGGTCAGCCATCCTCCACCGTCCCTACGGGCTGGAGGGCGACCACGGCCGCCTCGCCGTCGCCGTCGAAGGTCACCGAGAGGCGTTCCAGGCGGAGCACGTCGGCCACCGGGAGCACGCCCTGGCCCTCGAGGTCGACCCGGGCTACCACGCCGGGGATCAGCTCGTCCATCGACACCGGAGCCGACGGGGCCAGGGTGGCGTCGCCATCGACGTAGACGAGCGGATCGTGGGCGCGGTCCAGCCACGAGAGCGCAGCGGCGTCGGCCGAGTCCTGGTCCTCGATCGTGGACGCGTCGCGCACCCGCTGGAGCACCACGCCATCCGGATCCGCTCCGCCAGCGCGGCCGAGCACCTGCGACCCGCGCACGATGGCGTCGGTGACCATCGCTCCCGAGAGCCGGGTAGGCGGAGGCACCCGGAACGCTTCATCGAGGAGCGGGGACCGGAGCCGTCGGCCGGGGGCGATCTCCTGGCCGCCGACCCACGCCTGCCGCCCGGTCACGGTCCAGTCGCATCCGGCGGTCGCCAGCTCGGACAGCTCGCCCGCCAGCTCCCGGGCGTCGATCGCCGCGTAGGTGCGGTCCCCGGTCACGCCCGACGCCCGGGTCTCGACCTCGAGGCCGATCGGCCCGACGGCCTCGGCGTAGGCCAGCAGGGCGCCGAACACCTCGGCCAGGTCGGTGCCGCGGTACACGAGGTCATCGAGGATCACCCGCTCCGCCCACCACGCCGACAGGTCCAGGGCGGGGAAGGTCACCGCCCCGGCGTCGGGGTTCGAGAGCACGTCCTGGACCGGCCCGGACCAGCAGGCCTCGCCGTTGCGGACGATCTCCAGTTCGTGGCGCCAGGGCACGATCCGGCGGAGCAGGCTCCGGTCCGAGCCGACGGCCACGGTCACCGACGCGCCGGTGGTCTCGTTCAGGGCGCGCGCCCACTCGCCACCGGACGCCGGGACCTCGCCGAGCGGGCGACGCACGATCCCCCGGGAGGTGGCGACCCGCTGGACGAACCGGGCGACGTACTCGCCGGTCCCCAGGCAGGCGGTCATGCCCGCTCGACCGCCACGAGGTCGACGGCGAGGTGCGCGGTCGGGGAGGTGTTCCAGCCGTCGGCCTCGACCGAGACGAGCAGGCCGCCGCAGGACACGTCGGGCCACCGGAACCGGCCGCCGCCGGAGGAGATCCACGGGTACGCCGGGACCTCCTCGCCGCCGCAGGTGAGCGTGGCGCGCCGGGTGGTGCCGTCGATCACGAGCACGCCATCGGCGGGCACGCAGCCGATCTCGATCGACAGGCAGGGGTCCACGCACACCAGCCGCTCGGGGTCGGTGATGCCGGGCGGCTGCGGCCAGGCCCGGATCCGGAGGTTCTTCAGGCCGACGCGGCCGGGGTCGCCGGGCCACCGGCCGCCGCCCACGGTCACCACGAGCGTCCCACTGCTCCACGCGTCGGGTGACGGGACCTGGACGACGTGGCGGGACTGCCAGGTCGGCTCGCACCACAGCGAGTCCTCGTCGGGGGTGACGACGGTCCGCAGGGGCGGGAGCGCGCCGCCGCAGTCGCAGGGCGCCACGGGCAGCTCCTGCGGGCACGGGACGCACACGTTGCACACGCGCTCCTCCTCGGGGCGCCACAGGTCCAGGTCGGCGATCCGGTCGGGGTCGCCGAACAGCTCGCCGACCTCGGCCACCAGCAGGGCCGAGAACTTCAGGCCGCACGAGCGGGGGAACTCCGGCTCCACGTTCGGGTCGTACTGGACCAGGCCGACGCGCTTCAGGGTGCGGACCCCGGGGTCGGCGCCGTCACAGCCACAGTGGAGGTACACCGTCGCGTCGGGCATCGCGCACGAGTCGTCGCACTCCCCGGCCAGGGCCTCGAACAGCCAGGACCGGCCGTAGGCGGTGGCCGCCGGGGTGCGGGCGTAGAGCCAGCCGTCCACCTGGACCTCGCGGCCGCGCATCCGGCCGCGCCCGAGCGTGGTCCCCGACAGGCCGTCGGTCCGGCTGCGCGACCACGGCGACCCGAGCGAAATCTGTTCGATCCAGACGCCGAGCACGTCGGCCGACTCGGGCCGGGCCGGGTCGTACCACGGGGCGTCATCCCCGGCGGGCGTGGTGAACGGGGTCTCGTCCAGCCAGTCCTCGCAGCACCCGGCCATCGACGGCGGCTCGACCGAGCACGGGTTCCCGAGGTTGCGGAGGTAGGTCAGGGTCCGGCACGGGTTGGCGACCTCGATCCCCCCGACGCACAGGTACCGCTCGATCACCGCCGCCGCACCACCCGGGCGAGGAGCGGGGCGACCTTGTGGACCAGGGCCTGGCCGAACAGGTTGGGATCGGTGCCAGCGGGCGCCACGACCTCGAACGTCACGCCGCCCTCCTCGATCAGGATCCGGTCACCGCTCTCGGTGGTGCCGTCGGCGCTCGAGACGCTACCGCCCGAGCGGCCCCCGGCGGAGAGCGTGGCGAGGTCCCGGCGCGACACCTGCGGGACCGGGGCGTTGCGCCACTCGTCGGGGATCGTCCAGTCCCCCACGCCAGCCTCGGCGAGGAGCTGGAGCGACCGGGCCTCGTCGGTGAGGGGGAGCACCAGCTCCCGACCGGCCTCGCCGATCAGGGCCACGGTGGGCGTGTCCACGAACCCGCCCTCGGCGAGGTGCGGAATCCGGGGAATGTCCGGCGGGTCGATGCCCACCGACACGCCCGCCACCTTGATCTCGATCTCCAGGGACCGGTTGATCGCGTCGATGATGTGATCGTTCACGAAGTCGATGACGGCGTTCACCACCTTGCGGGCGAACTCGACGCCGATCGAGGCCACCTTGCCGAGGCCGGAGAACAGGCCCTCTACGAGGTCGATCCCGACGCGGGCCAGCTTGGGGACCAGCTCCTTCACGAGCGCGACCAGCTTGCCGGGCAGCTCGCGCAGGAAGGTCTCGATGTCCTCGGCGATGTCGGCGAGCTTGCCGGGCATCTCCTTCGCGGTCTCCACGATCCAGGACAGGAAGGCGGTCGCCAGCTCGACGGCCTTCGCCGCCAGCTTCCGCTCCTGCTCACCGACCCACGTCAGGATCGACAGGGCCAGCTCGGCGAGCATGCCGGGCAGCCGCTTGCCGGTGTCCACGATCCAGCCCAGGAACGAGGTCGCCAGCTCGAGCGCCTTCGGGGCGAGCTTGACCGCGGTCACGGCGACCCAGGCGAGGATCGTCAGCGCCAGCTCCAGGAGGCGGCCAGGCATCGAGACGGCGGTCTCCACGATCCAGCCCAGGAAGGCCTCGACCAGCTCCCCGGCCTTCAGCGCGAGATCGAGGACGAGCTGACCGACCCAGGCGAGCACCTGGAGGCCGATCTCGGCGAGCTTCGGCGGCAGGTCGAGGAGGAGCTGCCCGGCCCACGACAGGAACGAGACCGCGAGGCCGAGCGCCGCCTCGGCCAGCGAGGGGATCGCGGTGGTGACGATCCACTCGCCGATCGAGAGGAGCGCCTGCCCCAGGAAGGCGATCACGTCGGGGGCCACGTCGGCCACCCAGCCGACGAGGGCGCCGCCGAGCTTCAGGGCGTAGGAGGCCAGCAGCGGGAGGCCGGTCGAGATCAGCCACTGGCCCACGGTGGCGAGCGCCGGACCGAGCAGGCCCACGAGGTTCCCGAGGGCCTTCGGGATCGACAGGAAGGCGTCGCCGAGCCGGTCGGCGAACCCGGAGAAGTCGCCCGAGAACAGGGCCACCAGGGCCTTGCCCAGGTTCAGGATCGGCCCGAGCTGGATCCCCACGAAGATGTCGAACAGGCGGCGCAGCACCGGGTAGGCCGCGTCGAACAGGTCCCGGGCCTTGCCGAAGGCGTCGACCAGGAACCCGCCGACGGCCTTCGCCACCGAGACGATGGCGGGCAGGAACTCGTCCCGCAGGAACCGGCCCACCGAGTCCACGAGGTTCCGGAACGGCTCGATCTTCTTGTAGGCGACGAACACCCCGACGCCGAGGGCCACCACGGCGGCCACGGCCAGGCCGAGCGGCGAGAGGGCCAGGCCCTGCGAGGCCGTGGCGAACAGGGTCGTCGCGAGCGTGGCCGCGGCGGTCACGGCCTGGTAGGTGACGAATCCGGCGATGATCCCGTACAGCAGGGGTTTGAACGCGAGCAGCTTGACGACGAGCGTCGCGACGGGGACGGCCAGCTTGACCAGCGAGGGGATCAGCGGGGCGACGGCCACCAGCATCTCGGCGAGCGAGACCGCGATCTCCACGAGGGCGTCGACCAGCTCCGGATCCGCCAGGGCATCGAACGCCGGAACGAGGGCCTTCAGGATCTCGGCCCCGGCCTCGCCCAGGATCGGCAGCAGCGGGGCGAAGGCCCCCAGCAGCCGACCGACGGCACCGATCACGGGGGCGAGGGCCGGGCCAAGCACAGCGAACGTGTCGGCGATGGCCTCACCGATCGGAGCCAGGGCGGGCAGCAGCTCCTTCGCGATGGGGATCAGGGCCTCCAGGAATCCGGAGGCCACCCCACCGAGGGCGCCCAGGATCCGGGAGATGACCGGCCCGAGCGAGGTCAGCACGGGCGACAGCTCGGCGACCACCTTCCCGATCTCGCCGAAGAACTCAGACGCCGGGACCTCGAGGGCCAGGGCCAGGTTGTTCTTCAGGAGCTGGAACGACTCGGCAGCGTCGGCCGTCTCGCCCGACACCCCAGCGATCGTGTCGCTACCGGACTCGACGGTGGACAGGAAGTCGCCCAGCTCGAACTTCCCGGACCGGATGGCGTCGACCACGCCGATCGCCTGGCGGCCGAACACGCCTTGCGCCAGGGCCAGGGCCTCGGTCGGGGTCTTGGCGTCCTTGATCTCGGTCACGAGATCAGCGATCGCGGCGGCGGGTTCCTTGCCGTCCTTCGCGAGCTTGCGGGCGGCGATGCCCAGCGAGCCGATCACGGCCTCCGCGGGGACACCGGCCCGCTGGAGCTGCGCGAGGAGTGCCGTGCTCTCCTCGAACGAGAACCCGGCGGTGCGCAGCGCGGCGCCGTTCGAGAGCAGCGAGGACGAGAGCGAGTCGACCCCGACGCCGCTCGCCTGCGAGGCCCGGAACAGGGCATCGAGCGCGCCCGGGATGGCCTCGGCCGGGATCTGGAACGACTGGAGGGCACCGGAGGCGTTGGCGACGTTGGTCGCCAGGTCGGTCCCCGTGATGCGGCTCAGGTTCAGGAACTGCCCGGCCACGGTGTCGAGGTCCGGGCCGGTCAGGCCCAGCCTCGTGTTCACGTCGGCGATGGCTACCGAGATGTCCTCGAAGGACGAGGGCACGTCGGCGGCCACGTCGCGGAACGACTGCTGGAGGCCAGCGAGCACGTCGCCCGTGGCGCCGGTCCCGATGCGGATCGTGTCGTAGGCGTCATCGAAGGTGGAGCCGATGGCGAACAGGGCCACGGCGGCCCCGCCAGCCGCGCCCACGATGGCGGCCATGCCGAGCACGGTGGCCGACACGAAGGTGGACATCTTGCCGCCGGACGCCTCGGCCGCTCCGCCCACGGCGGCGACCTGCGTAGCCGCCAGGCTCGTGTCCGCCCGGATCTCCACCGACCCGGCCTCGCTGGCCGAGACGGCGGTGGTGGCCGCGCCGACCTTGGTCGCCAGCTCCTCGGTGAACCCGGCGATCAGGTCCGACCGGATCTCGATCGTCGCGACGCCCTGCGCGCTGGTCTCGACCAGGCGCCGCCGCAGGTCGGCGACGAACTCGGCGTACCCGCGCTTCGAGACGACCGGGGCCACGTCGATCGTGAGCGCCAGCTCGGCGGTGGCCTCGCGGAACGCGGTCTTGAGGTTGGACCGGAACCCGGGGCCGATCTTGCCCTGAATCGGCACCTCGATATTGGCGTCGGCGGTGGCCTCCTTCACCGCCCGCTGGAGCTTCGAGCGGAACCCGGCGGGCACGGAGGCCTCGATCGGGACGGCGATCTCGGCGCCCCGCAGAGCCGACTTCACCTCGCGCTGGAGGTCGTTCCGGAACGCCCGGGGGAGCGTGGCCTCCACCGGCACCTCGACCGAGGAGCTGCGCAGGGCCTCCTTCGCCAGTCGCTGCACGTCCCGGGCGAACCCCTTCGCCAGGTTGGCGTCCACCACGAGCTGCGCGTCCAGCTTCGCCAGCGTGGCCTTCACGTCCCGCTGGAGGTCGCGGGACGTGGTGCGGGCCAGCTCGGCCCGGACGCTGACCGGATCGGCGCCCTTCTCGGCGCGGGAGACCTCGGCCGCGAGCCGTTCCGGGAACCGGCTGGCGTCCGGCTCCACAGATACGTCGATCGCCCCTAGATCGAACTCCTGCGCCACCGGGCGGGCCTCTCCTTCGTGGTGACCATCCCCGGTCTGCGGGGCAGGCTACTCGTCCACCGGGACCAGCCGCTGGTCCTCAGCCTGTGCCGCGGCGATGATCGAATCCCACTCGTCGGCGGCGGCCTCGATCTCGCCATCGCGCACGCGGCGGTAGGTGCGGTGCGGAGCCTTCTCGCCGGGCTTGCGGCGCTTGCGGGCCTTCGCCTCGGCCTCCTCCCGCTCGGCTCGGCGGGCGGACATCTCGGCCTGGAGCACGCGGAACCGGTCCGCCATCTGCTCCTCGGTCTCGGACTCGAACAGGTCATCGAGCAGCGCGCGCCCGTCGGGGTCCATGCCCTCGACCAGCATCCAGTACCCGGCGTCCAGCCAGTCGAGCAGGCTCACTCGGCGGGAGGAGATCCCCCCGCCGAGGAGCAGTCGGCCGCGCAGCTCGGCGGCCTTGAGGTCGATCAGCGAGAGGAGCGCGCGCGCCCCGTAGTAGGGCGCTTGGCCTTCTTCGCCACCACCCGCTTCTCGGCCGTCTGCCGCTGCTCGGTGATCCACCGGGCCGCCTTCGGGAGAACCCCGACCATGATCCGGTCCTCATCGAGCGCGGCCGTCAGCTCGGACACGAACGCCTCGCGCTGGTCGTCCACGACCTGGCGGGCCAGGTACTCCACCATGTACGAGACCGGCTTCGTCTCGGGGTTCACCTCGTCCTCGCGGGGAGGGTTGGCCCGGTCCTTCAGCTCGAACGAGCCGACCCCGGGGATCCCCAGGGTCAACGGCTTGTCGAACAGCTTCTCGTCGTCGGCCAGGTCGAGCGTGAACTCGGACTCCGGCGCGGTGGTCTCGTCTGGCATCTCGTGCTCCCCGGTAGGTGATCGCCGAGACCCTACGACGCGAGCGGGCCGGGCCGCCACCGCCTGCCCGGCTTCGACGCCACCCGCTTCGCGGCCCGCTCCATCGTGTGCGTGGCCGGTCGGCCCTTGACCGACTTGGCGAACACGAGGTCACCCGGCTTGCGGTCGCCGGACATCGACGCCAGCGGGGCGCCCTTCGGGATCCGGAACACGAGGTACTTCCCGCGCTTCGGAGTGATCGGCTTTCGCCGCGGCCCGTAGACGCCGGTCCCTCGTTCGATCCACAGCGACTTCCGGTCCCGTGCCCGCACCCGGGCGCCGGGCTTGCTCGTCGGGATCCGGTCGATCTTGGCGGCGTACTCGCCGGAGTCGAACGCCTCGGACTGCGCGATAGCTCGGGCCTCGCGCTCCAGCTCGTCCGCTACCGCCTCGCAGCCCTCCCGGACCCGCCGAGACCCGCGGACGACTTCCTGGATCCGGGCGCTACTCGCGAGGCGCATCGAGCGCCTGCGCCACCGCGTCGGGGGCGGGGTCGCCGTCGTCGGTGGCCCGCTTCGAGAACGCCGACTTGGCCCGAGGATCGTCCTCGGTGGCGTAGAAGGTGTCCCCGGCCCGGTGGGCGCCGCCCGCGGGGTTCGGCAGGGTGGAGGTCGCCTTCCACAGCACCTTCTCGGCCGGGGTGGCCGAATCGGCCCCGGAGACCGCAGGATCGGCCGCAGGAGCGCCCGCAGCGGCGTCGGTGGAGGATGGGGCCGGATCGGCATCCTCACCCGCAGAGGGCGCAGGAGCGTCCTCGGGGTCGGGGGTGGTGCCCGAGTCGCCGTCGGCCTCCTGGAGGGCGTCCTCCTCGGCCTGCGCCGCGGCTGCGGCCTCCTCGGCCTCTCGTGCCTTGCGTGCGGCTGCGGTCTCGCCCATCGGGTCCTCCCGGGTCAGTAGATCCGCCAGGTCGACTCCCAGCGGGCCATGCCTCCCTCGCGCACGGTAGCGGTCCATGCGCCGGGGCGCACGTCTGTGCAGCCTCCGGCGCCGGGCGGCATCGGGTCGTCCGGGTCCCAGGTGGGGCCGTGCAGCTCGCCGCGGCTGGCGGCCGTGCGGATCCCGCGCAGCATCGCCCACCGGATCCTCGAGGTCTCCCGGGCGGCCGTGGCTTCCACGGTCGGGTCCAGGCCCCGATCGGCGTCCGGGACCGGGACGCAGAGGTCCAGCACGAGCCGGACCGAGATCACCGGCAGCCACGAGCACTTCGCCGCCGCGCCCTCGGGCCGCTCGAACCCTTCGGTGACGACGGCCACGAGCTGGCACGGGCAGCCCGGCGGCGGGGCCTCCACCACCGGGGAGTCGGTGACGAACCGGCGCGCGCACGTCGCCCCGCAGGACACGGCGGCGTCGAGGATCTGCTGCGCCAGCAGGTACGGCCAATCGTCGGAGGTAGCCACGCGGGCCACGCTACGCGACGAGACCCCGGCCCGTCGTCGGGGCCGGGGTCTCGTCATCCGGGGGACTCCCCTCCCCCAGCGGTGCCAGGCGGGCCGTCCGAACCGCGGCGGCCTGGTCGATGGTGCAGCCCGGGCGAGGTAGTTACCGGGGACGGAGACGCCCCCGCCCGAGCCGCGAACTAGGCGCCTACGGCTCCGGGTCGGGCCGGACGGCCGGGACCGGGTGGTCCAGCGGCTCGTTGCAGTTCGGCGAGGGCAGCGACCCGCAGGACACGAACACCTCGGAGTGGAACGAGTCGGGGTCGATCTTGTTCGGGGTGTAGCCCGCGGGCCACAGGTTCAGCGGGCCAGCCGGGGAGCCGACCGGGTTGGAGTACGCCGTCATCGAGAACGGCACGAGCGCCCGAGCGTCCTCGAACGGGGGAATGTCCCAAAACCAGTCGGCCTGGTTGGGGAAGAAGTGGGCCACGCAGCCGGTGGCCCCGGTGGCCGACGAGGGGGTGGAGCAGCCGCCGTCGTCGGTGGCCGCCTTGCGCACGATCACCATCGCGATCCGCGGCTTCGACGCCGGGGAGCACACGCCGAGCTGCGACCGCTTCAGCTCCTGGTAGCCGACCACGTTGCCGTCCTCATCGAGCACGGTCGGGTTGCCGGAGGTGGCGCTCATGAACGCCCAGTCCTTGAGGCACATCTCACCGGTGCCGTTGCCCCACTTCTCGACCGTCTCGGCCTTCTGCGTGGGGCCGCACTCGACGCCGCCGAAGTTCTTGGCGGAGTAGTCGGTGCCCTCCTCCCGCTCCTTCTCGACGGTCACCGTGCCGATCCCGGCCGTGACGAACACCGGAGCGTCCTCCACGATCACGCACTCGTCGGTCAGCGGGACGCCGATCAGCAGGCAGTTGGCGGTCTGAATGTGGCAGTTGCTCGAGGGCATCTAGCCGATCCTTTCGTGGAGCCTGCGGAGCAGGTCGGTGTTCGGATTGTCCCCGGCAAGCTCGGCCACGATCGCAGCCTTCGCGCGGTCGGGATCGTACCCCACCCACGCCAGCACCGTCTCGGCGTCGCCGTCGGGGACCGGGGCCTGGTCGAGGCCACGGTGTCGGGGTTCGGTCACCACCCTCGCCGGGGCGAGCTGGCGGCCAGTGATGGGGTCGACGTGGGTCAGGCGCACGAGGTCAGCCTCCCAGGAACGGCGAGGGCCGGTCGTGGCCGGGGACGTAGATCCGAGGCTGGATCGTGGTATGCCCGCCGCGCTGGAGCCGGATCCAGTCGTCCAGCGGACCGAACCCCGTGAGGCCGTCGGCGTCGCCCACCACCACCTCGTCGTACTCGACGCCCGGGCGGGACACGATCCGCACCCCGGGGGCGAGCTGGCACTCTCCGCCGCGGCACAGCTTCGTCAGCTCGCAGGCGAACAGGTTCAGCAGCGGCAGGGCCTCCGGCGGCAGGTCCCAGCCCCACCGGAACTCGACGCCCCAGGTGCCGTCGGCGCCGAGGTCGGCATCGGGGTCCTGGTCGATCGGGAACGGGGCGCCGTCGATGCGGGCCAGGAGGTTCGTGCCCGGCCGCAGGCGCCACGCCGCCGGGTCTAGATCCTCGCCGTTGACCTCCACCCGCAGCACCTCGCGCACCGGGAGGTACGGCAGGGCCAGCAGGGTCGCCAGCCCGGCCGATGACGGGCAGGTCCAGCAGTTCACCAGCAGGGGGCCGTTGGCGTCCTGGCCGACGACCACCGGGATCGCCGGGGGAAGGTACTGCTGCGCGAACTCCACCGGCACGCCGCGCAGGTCGGCGCAGGCGACCGAGATCGGCCGGACCGTCGAGGTGCAGCAGCCGGTGTAGACCCGGCCGGTGGCCTCGAACAGCCGCCGCGACGCCCACACGAGCGCCCGCCCGTACAGGGCGGCGTCGGCCTCGTCGTTCAGGTCCAGCCCCTGGCACGAGCACCCGAGCGCCGCCGCCGTGTCCGCGGTCAGGTAGGGGGCGCACGGCCCCCACTCCTGCGCGACGCACGGCGACGGATCGGACACGAGCTACGGCGCCGGGGGGTAGAAGGGGATCGCGTTGGCGTACACCGACACCGGGCCGGTCGACTCGGCCTGAAGCTCGAACCCGCCGAACGAGTAGCCGAACGGCGCGTCGATCACGAGCGGGCCGTAGGTGCCGTCCCCGTTGTTGGCGGCCGGGATGCTGGCGCCGCCGATGCCGAGTCGCACCACACCGGCGGCGTCCCCGGCGCCGTAGACGATGATCTTCAGCCACCCATCCGGGATGGCCTGCGTCTGGAGACCGGCGCCGCTCGGCCCCTCCAGCTCGGCGACCGGCGTCGGGGTCAGCTCGACCGGGGCCGGGAACTCGAACGCCACCGGCAGGGTCTCGCCCTCGGGGACCTCCACCGCCACGGGCAGCGGCTCCCCCTCGGGGACCGTGACCTCCACCGGGCCGTCGATCTCCACCGGGGAGTCGATCTGCACCGGGAAGGCGCACGCCGGAGCGACGGCCACGGCACGGCGGGCGGGCGGGCACTCGGGGGTGATCGTCACCTCCTGCTCGACCGTCGGCCCCTCCTCGTCGTCGGCCGGGGCGGCCTCCACGGTGATCTCGTACCGCTCACCGCCAGCGAGCAGGACCATCGGCACGTCCACGGCGTCCTCGGGGATGCCCTCGGGGAAGTAGACGTACGCGGTGGTGGTGCAGCCCAGGGCGTCGGTGGTGCGGATCCGGAACCACATCGGGGTCCCGAGCACGACGAACGTCGCGATGATCGGCACCGGGAGCACGAACCCCAGGAAGTCGGACTCCTGCGTGGAGAACACCTGCCAGGCGCCCTCGGCCGGAACGTCCTCCAGCTCGGCGTCCACGGGCGGGACGCCGGTCACGAGCGAGAACGCTCCCTCGGCCACGATCGGGCCGGGCGGCACCGGGTCGAGGTCGGCCACCTGCGCGCCGATCACGAGGAACGGGGTCGGCGCGCCCTCACCCGCCGCGGGGTTCCACTGGCCGGTCAGCGGCACGGTGTAGGCCACGGCCGGGGTGGCGTCGCACAGCACGGACGGCAGGCCGCCGATGTTGTCGCACTCGGCGCCGGGGATCAGGTCTCGGATCATGGGCAGGTAGCTCCTCAGCAGTAGGTGACCTGCGCGGCGACGTGGCCGCACAGCCAGGAGATCGCGGCGCGCTTCTCGGCGCGCACGATGGCATCGTTCGAGAACGGCACCGCCGCGGTGGCGGTCCCGTCGCCCTCCCGGCGGACCGGGGGGTAGGTGGCCTGGCCGTCGACCCGGGCCGACAGCACGCCGGTCCCGTAGATCCACGAGGCCGTCGTCGTGGGCAGCTCGCCGCCGGGGCCGGTCCCGGGGTAGCCCCGGTCCGCCACCACAAGGGAGCCGTTGTGCGTGAACAGCCGGGCGGTCTGCCCGGTCACCGAGGAGATCAGCCCGGCGTGAGCCAGGTACGGCACCAGGCGGACCGGGACGTGGATCACCGCCGTGTCGCCGGAGGTCTGCACCCCGAGGGCGTCCTCCACCCGGGCGATGGCCTCCACGATGTCGAGGCCCGTCCCCAGCTCGGTCGCCTGGCCGTCGGTCAGGTAGCGGTTGTCCGCCCCGTCTCGGCGGGCCTGGTCACCGGTCCACAGCTCGTGGGCGATCTGCGGCCAGGCGTGAAGGTCGAGCAGCCGGGCCGCCTCGGCCTGCCAGTCGGCGAGGCCGTCGCCCTCGAGGTCGGTCAGCAGGCACCGGACCCCCGTCCGGATCCGGAACGGGGCCGACGGCGGACCGCCCTGCCACCGGGCCTGGTCCTCGCTCGGCAGGTCCCGGGAGCCGAGGTAGCCCTCGGGCGGCAGGCACACGCCGAGCGACCCGACCGAGCTACCGCCGCACGAGGGGCCGTAGAGCTGATACCCGAGCGGCCACCGGCCGTCGGGGTCGAGCGGATCCCCGCCGTCGGGGACGATGACCCCCAGGCCCACCGCCCCCGCGAGGCCGCCCCGGGGGGCAACCTCGCGAGCGGCGGTGATGGGGTTGGCGACCAGGACACCCATGCGGGGCTACCTCCCCGGCGGCTGGCCGGATCCGAAGGGACAGGGACGGCGGCGGATCAGCCGCCCGTGACGACCGTACCGGTCGTCGCGGTGTGGGCGCCGCCGGTGAGGTTGGCCGAGCCGACCGTGATGCTCGGCACGTTGGTCCCGGCGTACTGGCCCGTCCACTGGACGTAGTACCGGGTGCCGACCTTCGCCACGTCCACGTCGCCGGGGTTCACGTTGGGCAGGGTCTCCAGGAGGGCCTTCGCCGCCGACGCCGAAGCGTTGTACGGCACCTCGACGGGGCCAGCGCCGTCCCACGAGACCGAGGTGGTGCCGCCGGTCGAGTCGCCCGGATCGAACCACTGGACCTCGTTCACCGACCCGGCCTGCGGGCCGCACACCTTCGCCACGCTGGCGCCCATCGCGCCGTTGTCGCAGAGGCGGAGGTCCAGGGCGTACACGTCCGACGAGCGGACGCAGGTGTTCTCCTCCATCTCCTCGAACGTGGCGTAGTCGTTGGAGTCCACGCCGACCTCGTTCAGGCCGAACGAGACCGACGAGCCGGACCGGTGGAACACGGCGCCCTCGGCCCAGGCGAGGATCCGCACCTCGTCGGGGAACTCGGGCAGCGGGTTGCCGTCGGTCGGGAGGGGCATCACCGTCGGGTAGCCGCTCGTGGTCGTACCGGCCGACACGTTGTAGGTGTCGAGCATGATGCCCTCGTTCTGGCCGAGGAGGCCCAGGGCCTGATCGGGCGTGATGCGCAGGTTCTCCACGCCCTGCGTGAACGAGTACGCGATGTCGTTGGCGAGCTGGTAGCGGGCGAACTCGGGGATCCGCACCTCCAGGGCCAGGGTGTTGTCGTGGCGGGCGGAGCGGAGCGCGGCCTGGAGCTTGCGCAGCTTGCCGAGCAGGTCCCGGGAGGCGCCGAACACGGCCGGGCCGCCCGTGATGATCTTGGCCGCCGCGAGGATCTTGCCGATGGCGCGCTCGTCGCGGGCCACGTCGAAGTAGATCCCGGTCAGCTCATCGAACACCCGGACGTACTCCGGGAAGGCCTGCGCGATGAACCGGCCGATCGTCACCTGGCGGTACACCATCTCCAGGCCGCAGGTGACCGGCTGCGGGCAGTCGATCCGCACGGAGTCCTTCCACTTCACGCCGCCCTCCGGGATGGCGGTCACGGCGCCCGTGCGGGGGTGCGTGCCGCCGTAGCCCGCGGCGTCCTGCGCCTGCGTCACGAACCCGATGCCGGTCTCCAGGGGCACGTCCGCCATGTCGAACTCGAGCCACGGGTAGTAGCTGATCCCGCGGTTGGAGACGATCGTGGGCAGGGACTCCACGAAGGGGGTCCCGCGCTGGCCGACGAGCGAGATCGAGAAGTCCTGCTCGGCCGGGGCGCACGGGCCGCCCGAGGCCTGCATGGTGGCGAACTCGGACCGCAGCTCGCGGCGGCGACGCACCGCGAGGTCGATGATCCCCTCGTCATCGACGTTGGCGCCGAGCCGGTCGGCGAACACCACGCGGGAGTCCTCGCCGTCGTAGATCGGGATCCGGCCGACGTAGTGCTTGCGGCCCGCCATCGGCGTGTCGAGCTGGACGGCGGCGTGGAGCTGCGCCAGCTCCTGGCCGAGCTGGTCCATCGACGTGAACGGGTTCCCCGCCGAGACGCCCTGGAGGCCAGCGAGGGCGGTCACCCGGCGCATGGCGCGGGTACCGGCCGCGGCGGCGGGCGCCGGGCGATCGGTGCCGCGGCGCTGCGTGCGGCGCAGCGAGGACAGGGAGGGGGGCGAGGACGGGCGCCCGCTGGCGGCGACCTGCTGGCTGCCGTCGGCCGGAGCGTCGGCGGGCGGGGCGGTGTCGGCCGCGGCGGTGGCGCCGACCGGCTCCCCCTCGCTGGACGCACCCTCGCCACCGTCACCGGTGCCGCCCTCGGCGTCGGCGCCCTCGCCACCGTCGGCGCCCTCGCCACCGCCCTCGCCCTCGTCGCCCTCACCCTCGCCGTCGCCGTGGACGGCGGCGTCCATCTCGGCCAGCTCCCGGGCGATCTCCTCGCGCTCCTCGAGCACGGTCACCACGCGGGCGTCCACCGAGGCGATGGCGGCCTGGACACGCTGGAGCGCGGCCACCTCGTCGCGGGTGGAGACGTTGGGGCGGGTCTCGTCGTACCCGGCCACGAGGCCCTGGCGCAGCTCGAACAGCTCGCCGCCGGTGAGGTTGCCCTCGTCATCGAACTCGGCCGTGAGGGCCGAGAGGTCGCTCTCGGCCTGCTCCACGAGCTGGATCAGCTCGGCCATCGTCCCCGTGGTGGCGGCGTCGCCGTCGTCCTCGGGGCCGTCGCCGCCACGGACGATCGGGTAGGCCCGGCCGCCGTGGATCCGGTAGTGGACGCCCTCGACGGCATCGCTCAGGTTCAGGTTCAGGGTGCTGCGCATGGTGATGGGTCTCCCGGTGGTCGGCCGCGTGGATCGCTGGCACGAGTAGAGGGCGGGGACCCGGGACCGCTTGGCGGTACCTCGGCCGGTTGCTCGTGGAGTCCGGCCCGCTGAATCGGCACGAACGGTACGGCACGCGCTCGACCTGCGCAACAGGTCTAGACGCGACGCTGCCCCCGGGGCGGGATCCGGGGGCAGCGTCAGGGCCACTCGGGGAGGGGCCAGAGGTCCAGACTAGCGCCCGGTGCCGACCCGGCGGCGGACCTGCTGCGCCAGGTCGAGCGACGCCAGGTCGGCGAGGTCGGCGGCGGTCAGGCCCTGCCCGCACGAGCAGGGGTCTCCCGTGGAACCTCCGCAGCCGCACGAGGTCGGGGCGGCCTCGTCGGCGGCGAGGTCGGCGGCGGTCATCATCGAGGCCACCATGCGCTGCTCGCCGTCCACCAGGCCCTCTCGCACGATCAGGCCGCCGGTGTTCACGAGGTGGATTCCGAACAGCCGGTACTCGCCCGACTTCATCCTCCAGTCACCCGACGGGGTGGAGGCGACGGCCACGGCCAGCTCCTCCGGGGTGCGGCCCTCGTGCGCGACGCCGCACGCCTGGACGCCCCACCGGTCGGCGTAGTAGCGGACCGAGCCGAGCTGCGTCCCGGTGTCCTCGATCAGCCGCTGGATCTCGGCGACCGACAGGCCACCCGGCGCGGCGTGGAGGTCGGCGTAGGTGAGCACGCCGGTCCGGATCTGCGTCCCGTCGTCCAGGTAGGTCGTGCCGCCGTGGGCCTCCTCGAACGTGTCCTGCACCGGGGGCACGACGCACGCCCCGCCGATCGAGAGCGACCGGTGGCAGTTCAGCGAGCCGTCGGCGTTCATCCGGACGGCGACGTGCCCGACGAACCATCCCTCGTCGGTGATGCCGAACGGGGTCGGCCCCGAGAGGTTCTGCATCCGGTACGCCGCCGCAGGCCGCCGCGCGGGGCCTCCTGCGGCCTGGAGCGTGCGGGCCGGGGTGCGGCGGGGGCGGGCATCGAACCGTGCCCGGAGCTGCGCAGCGAGCGAGCGGGGCGAGCCGTCGGGGTTCGTGGGGCCGGTGAGCCGGGCGGCCTCGGAGGCCGAGAGCACCGGAGTCCGGGCGGCCAGCGCGGCGAGGTCATCGGCGGGGAGCGCGGACGCCTGGAGCGGAGGGGCGCCGTCGGCGGGCGCCTGGTCGGCCGGGGCGTCCTCCACGATCTGGATCCGGGCGCGGGTCACGGCCTGGATGGCGGTCAGGGTGGCGCCGCCGATCTCGTAGCGCGGGAACCGGAGCCGGACGTAGAGGGAGTCCAGGTAGGTCATGATCTCGACGGCCCGGGCCTCGTCCTCGTCGTCCCACGCGGCGTAGAGCTGCGTCGTCAGGTCCTCGAGCGTGGCGGCCGGGACGACCTGCTGCGTCTCGGGGTCGATCCACTCCTCGACCATCGCGTAGTCCGAGGGGTCCACCGAGACGGCGTTCAGGATCTGCTCGGCCACCAGCGTCTCGGCGTTCTGGCCGTCGGGCACGTCGGAGAACACGCCCTCGGCCCACACGTCGTCGCCGTCGTTCCACACCCGGTCGACGCGCGCCACCGGGGCGGCCTGCATGTGGCCGTAGGTGTCCACGAACACGGCCCGCAGGGTGAACGGCGGCTCGCGCCAGGTGAACGCCTCGAAGATCCGCGGGGTCGGGGCCTCCTCGCCAGGTCCCGGAGGCGTCTCCGGGATCTGGACGTTCGCCTGCGTGATGATGCCGCGCCACGGTCGTCCCATGATCGCCTCCTCCTGGTGTCAGGTCACAGCCTGCCCGCTCGGCCGGTCGGCGTCGAGCAGGCTCCTACTCGGGGTCCCCGAACACGGTCTCGTAGTCACACTGGCAGCCGCCGTGATCGCCGGGGTACCACTGGCCGTCGCCGCTGAAGAACGAGCCGGAGAACACCGGGTCGTCGGGGCCGTCGCCGACCACGCCGTCTAGGGCCTGGTGCTCGGGGAAGGGCTGGCGCCGGGCGGCCGAGCCGTAGACCCATGCGAACTGGAGCACCGGCGGCGTGACGGCCTGGAGCGTCGGGCCGCCCAGGAACCCGCGGGCAGTCTCGGGGTCGGCCTCGAGGCCAGGCTCCACCGGGGACCCGCCAGCGGCGGCCATCGTGCGGCGGATCACCGGCTGCGGCACCCGCAGGTCCGTCACCTCGCCCACGTCGGGGACGGTCACCGGATCGAACACCGTCCGCTCGGCCAGGTCCAGCATCGACTCGCGCAGGACGTGCTCGGCGGCGGCCACGTTGGCGGCGATCTCCTCGGCGGCGATCACGACCGGGGCCAGGCCCGCCGCGGCCCGCTGCGCGTTCACGACGGCCAGTGCCTGCGCGTAGGCGTTCGCGGTGATGCGTCGCCCGGCCGCCAGGGCCACGAGGATCGCGGCCAGGAACATATCCTCCCGCCGCTGCTGGTCGGTCTCGTACCGGTCGGTGGCGAGCTGCGTCACCCGTCGGGTGCCCAGCCGCTCGAGCACCTGGCGGGGCGGCAGCGTGGCGAGCACGGCGGCCAGGTCCCGGTCGCCCTTGCTCCAGTTCCGCAGCTTCGCCGACGCCCGGGCCAGGGCCTGGTCCAGGGCGGCCTCGCACGCCTCCTCGAGGCGGAGCCGGGCCTCCTGCTCGATGCGCAGGAGCTGGCGGCCCAGCGGCACCGGGGGCCGTGAGGCGGCCTGGAGCGCCGGGAGGGCGGACGCCTGGACCTCGCTGGCTCCAGCAGGCGGGGTGCCCTGATCGGCGGCAGCGGCGGGCGGCTTGCCCGAGGCCATGAACGCGGCGATCTCGGCCCGCTCCTCCGGCGTCGGGGCGTAGTCCTCGCCGAACCCGCAGGCCTTGCGCCACCCGGCCCAGCCGATCGCCCCGAGCTTCAGCCCCTCGGTGGCGAGCTTCGAGAGGTCCGGGTCGGCCACCACGCCGCGGGCGTCCACGAGGATCCGCACCTTCCGGATCTCCTCGGCGGGCCAGTTCTCGGCGCGCAGGCCGCCCCACAGCAGCTCGGCCGTCCACGAGTCGGCGATGTCCATCGCCAGCGGCCGGAAGTACCGCCGATACTCCGTGTCGTCAATCTGCGCGCCGTTCCACCGGTTCGTGTCCCCGAGGCCGAACAGCATCTCGGGCGACGAGTCGGCCGCCTGCACCAGCCGGGTCCGGGCCTGGTCGACCAGGGCCTGGAGACCAGCGTCCACGTCGCGGTGAAGCGAGATCGAGGAGAACCCGTCCTTGACGTACTTCTCGGCCACGGCCAGCACCGGGCCGACGATCGCCCGGCCCGACTGCGCGTCGTTGAGGACTTCCATGACGGCGTTGCCGATCAGGCGCTCGATGTAGTTGGCGAACCCCACCGGGTCGTTGGGCGGCGGCGGGACGAGCGGCTGCGCACCGGGAGCGACGGGCGACCCGGACGGCACGCCGGGGGCCTGCGCTCCAGGAGGCCGGGGGCCGCCCACGTCGCGCGGCTGCGCCTCCGCGGCAACCACGGTGATGTCGGCGGGGATGCTCGAGCGGGCGGCGGACCGCTGCGCCAGCGTGAAGATCCGGAGGTCCAGCAGGGCCTCGGCGTTCGCCATGACCCAGGACCGGGACTCGTTGGGGTGCCGCGGGTGGCGGCGCCACATGCGGTAGGCGATGGCCGTCTTGGGGAGCCGGATCCGCTGGCCCCGGTCGAGGGCGATCTCGTAGACGCCCTGTTTCTTGTCGAGGCTGGAGCGGGCGACGACCTCCCACCGCTCGCCGACGGCGTTCGTGTCCTTCTCCTCCACGGGGTCACCGTTCAGGTCGACGTGCCAGCCGACGAGGTACGAGTCCCCGACGACGTGGTAGCACTCCGCCTGCGCCCGGACGAGACCGCGCTGCGAGCCGGACTGGTCGACGTAGCGGCTCATCACCCGCACGCACGCGGCGGCCAGCTCGGGCGAGATGCCCGGCGTCGCGCTGCCGTCAGGCTGGATCAGCCGGACCTCGTTCCCCTGCGCGTCGATCGTGCCCGGGTAGAACTCGCATTGCGCGAGCACCGCCGCCGAGCTGGAGACGATCTGATCGACCTCGCCGATCTTGGCGTAGTTGTCCCACGCCACCTTGTGCTCGGGCCGCTCGTCCGGGAGGGCGTCCTCCCCCTTGCGGGCGTCGGGGTCCAGACGCACGGCCGAGGCCGACATCGTGAACGCACCGAGCGGCTGGCGCGGTGCGTTGGGGACCAGGGCAAGCGTGCGGCCAGCCATCAGCCGCGACCGGTGGTCGACTCGTCCCCGGTCGCGGCGGCGAGAGCGGCGGCCACGACGGGCGGCGGCTCATCCTCGGTGGCGTAGACGACGACCGCTCGAGCGGCGGCGTCCTCGTCCGAGGCGTGCTTGTCGATCAGCCGATCAGCCACCACGGCAGCGAGCGAGAGCGCGAGGGCGACGGCCAGGCGGCCGACGAGCCACGGCACCGAGAGCCACGGGAGGTTCCACGAGAGACCGACCACGAGCGCGAGACCGATCCAGATGGAGAGGCACCACGGACACTGGATCAGGTACCCGAGGTACCCAAGCTCGGGGTGGCCGGGCTTCAGCCCGCGCGGGTTGACCTTCCTGGTCAGCCACGCACGCGGGGCCTGGAGGATCCGGTCGTGGAGGAGGATCTGCGTCGCTCGGCAAGCGGCAGCGACGAGCACCACCACAGCGAGCCAGAGGGCCAGGGCGTCACCGGTCGTCATCGCTTCCCACCTCCGCAGGGGATGCAGCCGCCGGACCGTCCCGTGTCGATCATGATCCGGGCGTCCCCCTGCTGGATCCACTTCTGCGAACCCTGGACCATCGTCCGGGCGCCGGGCAGGTCCCGGGGTTCCTTGCCGTTCTTCGAGACCCGCACCCGGTAGTTCGTCCACGAGACCGTCGCGGTCTCCCACGCGTCCTCGCCGGGCCACGAGACCTTGACCCCGACCCAGGCGCCGAGGGCAGCCTCGGGGGCGAGGGCCTGCCACACGGCGTCGGGGTAGCCGGTCACCCGCAGGCGGTGCTCGTCGTCCAGGCCGAGGACGACGTGGTGCGCGGTCGACACGACGGCGTTCGTCGCCCGGTCGAACACCACGGCGGTCTCGCCCTGGACCCACAGCTCCCCGTCCACGGGGTCGGCGTCGGGGTCGAGGAGGATCGGACCCCGGTACAGCATCTCGTTCCGAGCCATCGCCCGGGAGGATAGCCGGGCCTCCTCGAGACCGCCGGGGGCACCCTGGCCCCCCGGAGCGGATCCCCGCCGCGGTGCGAGGTGGAGCGTCGTGCCCGGGGCGCCTCCCGTCTCGGTCGCCCCGGAGGGCGAGCACGAGGGCGGGCCGGTCGTCGGCTCCAGCACCCGCTCCGGGGGCGGGCGCGGCGAACGCTACCGGATCCGGCCCGGATTCGCCCGGAGACGGCCGGGGCCTGGTGGCCGTGGTGGATCGGGGCCGGGAGGGCTGGCCGCCGTGGAGGGCGCCGTAGAGGCCCGGGCGCGACGAGGCCCCCGGCAGTATCGACCGGGGGCCTCGTCTGTGGTGGGGGAGCTGAAGGTCAGGGGACCAGCACGGCCTCCCAGGTCGAGCCGAGGTCGGTCGACGGGGAGAGGCCGTAGGAGGTGAGCACCACCCACAGGTCGTTCCGGGCCGCCCGGTCCAGCGGCGCCAGCGCCTCCACCTCCACCGTGTAGAGCGCGTGGCGGGCGGACTTGACCCCGGTCACGCCGGTCGGGCAGAGCTGGCCGGGACAGCTCCGGTCGATGACCCGGGCGACCCGCTCGGCGGCGTCGGCCTCGTCGGCGGCGATCACGGTCACGCCGAAGGTCTCGCCCTGCGCGGCCTTCGCTCGAGCGGTGGCCTCGGCCAGGTTGTCCCGGGAGACCTGATCCAGGTCCGGGTAGGTGGCGAGGTGGTGGGCCTCGTGCCCGGCGTACCAGGCGACCGAGTAGACCCGGACACCGGGGGCCGAGTAGTTGCAGCAGGCGGCGGGGTTGGACATCGTGCGCTCTCCTTGGGATGGGGTCTCGGGCACGAACGAAACCTTAGCCGCCTTAGGTGGCGGTCGCAAGTCGGGGCCGGACGCGGCAGCGCCCCGGCCGCTGGACACGACCGGGGCGCCTCGCCTTGCCCACCGGGGACGCTACCCCAGCTCGGGGCCGGGGAGGTAGAGGCCGCCGGGGTTGCGGTCGGTGAGCATCCCGAGGCGGTCGATCGGGACCCGGGGGGCCGTCCGCTCGTCCGCGGCCATCGCCTCGATGATCTCCCCGGCGGGCCAGCCGCCCACCGGGGCGTTCGCCAGGATCGTCCAGCCGTGGAGGTCCAGGCCGTAGCCGATCGCCGCCATGAACGCCGAGGCCTTCTGCGACCAGCCACCCTCGGGCGTGAGGTCGATCACCTCGCCCTCGGCCGGGGGCGGGCAGCCGTAGGTCCAGATGGACCCGGCGCCGTGGGGGGTCCACGGCCTGGTCCTCGCTCGGGCCACGACCGTCCCGGTCACCGCGCTGTCGTAGGAGAACAGCGTGGCGTCCACGACGATCGCCGCCTCGTCGTAGCAGTCGTTCCCGATCACCACCCACGAGTGCTGGCCGCCGACGCCCGGGGTCCAGCCGCGGGCCACGCGACAGGTGGCGCCGGGCATGGCCTCGGGGATCATGCCGGAGCGCACGATGGCGATCGAGACGCCGTGGCAGTTCTTCGGCCAGGCGTCGAGCGGGAGAGCGATCCGGTCGGCCACCTGCGCCGAGTCGGCGAACAGGGACCGGAGCCGGGGCAGGGTCGGGCGGATCGTGTGGGTCTTGGTCATCGGGTGTTCCTCTCGTGGTGGTGGTCGTGGCCCAAGCGGCGCTTGCGGCCGACGCGGACGTAGGTGGCGCGGGCGCCGGGGTGCAGCTCGTCCCAGGCGTCCGCCGCCTGGCCGTGCTCGGCCATGTGCTCGGCGTAGACCTGCCGCCCGGCGGCCAGGTCCAGCTCGGCCGCGGTGGTCATCGGAGCTGGAGGCCGCAGCCCGTGCAGCAGTCGCCAGCGAGGTCCCGGCCCTGCTGCCAGTGGCGGCCCTCGTGGCCGGGCCGGGGGTTCGTGCAGGGCGTGATGGCCGCGGCGGCCTGGCGGGCCAGCGACTCGTTCACCGCGTCGTAGTCGGCGACGCCGATCGCCCGGAACGCCAGGGCGGCCATCAGCTCGCCGCCTTCGTGGCATCGAACGCTCGCCGCTGGACCGGCGTGCAGGTGTAGCCCTGGCCGATCAGGATCGTTCGCAGCTCGTGGGCCAACAGGATCGCCCGGTCCTCGTCGCCGTCGAGGTCGACCAGGACGTGGACCCCGGCGAACCCTCGCCGGACCCGGATCCCCTCGCGGCCCTTCGGGGTGCCCGACGGCAGCGGGCGGTGCCCGGCCAGGTGGAGCCGACGCGACACCGCCGCGGCGTCGGCCCGGCTGCACAGCTCGGGCGCGGGCGGAGCCTCCTGCGGGAGGTCGGCGAGCATGGCCCGCAGCCGGTCGGCGTCGGCACGGCACGCCCGAGCCTCGGCGCGGCTCTCGGCGTCGAGCGACGCCCAGCTATCGGCGAGCGTGTCCAGGTGCCACACGAGGGCGCCGACCTGATCGGCGGACAGGCCGTGGTAGCTGAACCGCCAGCCCTTGCCCTGCGGCTTCTGCTCGGCCGACGGGAAGTCGTGCTCGGTGGTGAAGGCCGACGCGTTGCTGTCGAGCGCGGCGGCCCAGGTCTTGCCGGAGACCGTGGCGGTCAGCCCGGGGGCGCTCACGCCGCCACGACCTTGCGGCCAGCGGCGACCACGGGCGCCTGCGAGTAGCGGCCGAACGGGAGGGCGTGCTCCTCGCGGTCGTAGGTGTAGACCCCGACCCGGCGGAGGTCGCCCGTGCCGTGCTGGCGCAGGGTGACGAACTTGGCCGTGCGGGCCTCGACGGTGAACGTCCACGAGTAGTCGCCGCGGCCCGTGTCGTAGGTGCCGCCGACCTCGAAGGTCTCGATCTCGGGGGTGCTGGAGCTGGTCATGGGGTTCCTCCTTGGGGTGAGTAGAAGGAACCTTAGCCGCCTTAGGTGGAGCGGGCAAGTCGGGCGGGGTCAGCCCTTGCGCCAGTCCGGGAAGGACACCCCCGGCCGCTCCCCGGCGTGGGCCGGGCAGAGGTCGTAGCCGCAGCTCGACGGCGCGAACTTCCGGACCCAGCCATCGTCGGCCGCCTCCTCCCGAGCCTCGGCAGCAGGGGGCGGCGACGGGGAGCCGACGGCGCCCACGGTCTCCTCGAGGCACCGCCGCATCGGGCGCCCGAGGTGGTCGACCTCGGGGGCGTGATCGCAGCGGAGCAGGACGTGGTACTGGACGCTCATCGCTTCACGATCTCCCCGCACTCGGAGCACACCCGAAAGATCCCGTTGTAGGTGGTGCGCTTGTGCTCGCACGCCGGGGCCTTCGGCTCGTCCTCGAGGGGCGGCTGGTCGGCCGTGGCCTCGGTCAGGAACCCGTCGGCGATCAGCCGGGCGCGGCAGGCGTCGGCGATGTAGGTCGACGGGGTGGCGGCCATCTGCGCCAGCACCGCCTCGGCCAGGGCGTCGTCCTCCCGGCGCGAGAGCCTGGTGGCGCGCACGACCTTCCGGGCGTCAGGGTTGGCGGTGGGCGAGGCGGGCATGGTGCTCCAGGGCGTGGCGGCCGGGGTCGGTGATGATCGCCTCATGGCCGAAGTCGGGGTGTTCCTCCAGGGTGACGAACCCGCGGCGGCGGAGGGCCTGCGCCGTGGGGAGTCCGATCGACAGGGGGCCGAGGTCTCGGCCGACGATGGTCGGCATCGGGTCGTTGGCGGCGACGCGGGCCAGGGCGGTCCAGAGGGCGGACGAGACCGGCCGGGCCTCCGGAGCGGTCATGCCCGGACCCAGCCTTGCGCCAGGGCGAAGTCCCATTCCCGTTGCTCCTCCTCGGTCAGCGGCCGAGGGTTCGGCGCCTCGCACCGGGCGCAGTTCGGGCGGCGCAGGCCCACCATGCCGTAGGCGGTGAACCAATGCCGGGAGTAGTGGGCGCAGCACCTCACGGATCCAGCCCCAGGGCGATCTCGGCGGCCAGGCGTGCAGCACGACGCTCGGTCCCGGTGACGCTCCCCCGCTCGGTCGCGAGGTGCGTCGCCACCAGCTCCTCGATCTGCTCGACCAGGGCCTCCCGTGCAGCGCGGCCGAGGATCAGGCCACCGGGCCGTGAGGTCTCGCGGCGCAGCCGACCGATCGGCAGGCCACGAGCGAACCGAGGGACCGGGGCCAGGTCTCGGCGCGGCGCGGTCACCCGTTGCCTCCCTCTGTGTGGGCAGCAGCCAACCGAACGAGGTCGGCCAGCGCCTCCGATGGGGTGGCGCCCTCCGCTATCACGCTCGGGTGCGAGTCGTACTCGGCGCACCAGCCGTCGCCCGACTCCCAACGCCAGAGCGAAATCTGCGTGGCCCCAGCGTCAGCTAACGCGTCCAGGCCCCGCGCCATAGCGACCTCCGGAGCGGTCACGAGAGGAGGAGGTCCCGGGCCTCCGTCAGCCGGGCGAACAGCTCGGCGTCGCCTCCGGCGTCGGGGTGGTGCTCCTTCGCCGCGGCTCGGTAGGCGTCGCCGACCAGCTCCCGATCGGTCAGCAGGGCATCGGCCGAGGCGGGCGGGAGGATCCACCCGGCGTAGGCGGTCGACACCAGCAGCTCGGCCGCCTCGTGTCGCGTCATGCCGGATCCGAGGGCCTGGACGGCGCCCAGCTCCCGGAACCCGGCGTACTGCTGGCCGCGGGACGTGATCCCGTAGTCCTCGAGGCGGCGCAGCTTCTCCAGGCCGAGGGCGATGGCCCGAAGGTTGATCTGCCACGACGGCGGGTCCGCCGAGTGGCGGGACTCGAACGCGTCGCAGGGGTAGACGAGCGTGCCGTGGGCCGGGGTGACGATCGTCAGCACGACGCCGGGGTGCCCCACGCGGGCATCGTGGCGCAGGGCGCCGTCCAGGCGGAGGGCGCCGTTCAGGTCGGGGAGCACGAGCTGCGCCAGCGCCTCGGTGGCCTCGAGGTGGTCCAGCTCCTCCTCCAGGAGGGCCAGCGTCGAGTCGTAGCGGTTCCGGAAGCGGTTCGGCTTGCGAGGGGCGGAGAGGGGCCGCAGCAGGTCCGTGGCGGCCAGCGGGCGGAAGGTGAGGAGCACGAGCGGGACCTCCAGGGGAGTCGGGTCGGGGTTTACCTTAGCCCGGTCGGGTTTACCCTTGCCGGGTCATGCGGTCATGGCCCTCGGCCACGCCGTCGGCGAACGCCTGCGTCCGCGCCGGGGCGCAGCTCGAGCAGGTCGCCTCGTCGTGGTGGCCGGATCCGGGCGGCCACGGGGACACGCCGACGAACGGGCGCTCGGGGCCGGGGACGATCGCAGCGAGGTCGGCAGCGATCTCCTCCGGGGTCGGGGGCCGGTACTTCTGGCGGTCGCTCACCGGAGCCGACCGCCCTGGCCGCCGCAGTCGGCGCACGGCCCGTGCTCGCGGCCGGGCAGCGGATCCCATGCGCCGTGGTCGCCCTTGCACTCCGGGTAGAGGCAGCCCGCGCCGCCGCAGGCCGGGCAGGTCTCCCACTCGACCCGCCACAGCCACACGTCGGTCCCGCGGTGCGTCGTGGAGGTCCGGCGCCGCTCCGCCTGGTGGTACTCGTGGCGGGCCTCCTTCCGGACGCACGGCAGCCCGGTCGCCTGGTGGACCGCCGAGCAGGTCACGAGGCCGCGCCCGGGTAGAACCGCCACGGCTCCCCGGTGCCGCCCTCGCGGCGGATCCGGCCGGTCGCCTCCAGGACGCCGACCACGCTCCAGAGGTCGGCGGCGTCGCAGCCCGCGGCCTCGGCGATCTCGGTCACCGAGCCGCCAGGGTTGGCGGCCACCGCTCGAGCGATCCGGTCGGCGATCACCGCCGCTGCTCCCGGTGGAGCTGGACCACGTTCGCGGCGCGGGCGGCCACCGCGGCGCAGTCGCCGCCGGTCTCCAGGATCTCGGCGAGCCGGTCCACCGCGTGGTCGTAGGCGCCGCGCTGCGCCAGGTCGTTCTCGCTGGCCCGGTCCCCGTCCACGGGAGGGCCGATCACGAGACCGGCCACCACCTTCGGGGTGAGCGCAGCGGTCACGGCCTCCTGGCGGATCCGCTCGGCCGCGGCCTCCTCGATGGCGTTGCACCGAGCCGCAGCCGACAGCGCCGGGCCGAGCAGGTCGGCCACCAGCTCGTCGTCGCTGCCGCGCATGGCCGCAGCGAGCGCCCCCACGGCCAGGCGCCGGTCGCACCAGGCGGCCTCGTAGGCCTCGGCCTCGCGGGGCGTGAACTGCCTCGTGTCGAAGGCCTTCGGGAAGGTGGAGATGTCCACCGGCCCGGCGTTCACGCGCACAGCTCCACGCAGCGAGGAGCGTCCGGGGCGGTCGGGGCGTAGCCCGCCAGCCCGGCGTGCCCGTTGGCCTGGTGCCACTCGTTCACGCGGTGCTCCCTGGCGACGTGATCGGCGAGGGCCTGCGCGGCCTCCTGCGCCGAGTCGAACCCGTCGGCCCGCCAGGGCACGCACACCACGGGGCCGTCGGCCACGTCGAACCCGAAGCTGTCGGCCGGGTCGTGCGCGGCCGGGAAGGTCACTCGACCGGTGGCGATCTCGACGCCGCCCAGGGTCAGCGACACCTCCTGCGCGAAGGGCAGGAGGCCGAAGGGGCCAGCCTCGCTCGGGTACTGCTTGGCGCCGGGGTGGAGGTGGATCTCGGTGCTGGTCATGGGGTGCTCCTTGGGAAGGGGGCGGGCCGAACAAGAGATACCTTAGCCGCCTGCGGTCGGCGGTGTCGAGTCGTGCCCGGACGCGGCGAGGCCCCCGACCGGAGCCGGGGGCCTCGTGACGGTCTTGCTCACCAGCGACGACGCTACCAGCGGCGGCGCCTGCGCTCCAGCCACCCGGCCACGAGCACGCCGATCAGGCAGCCGGGGAGCAGCACGAAGAACGGGAACAGCCGGATCACCTCGTTCGCCAGCATCATCGGACCTGCGCCGGGTCAGGGCCGGGCGTGACGTTCCCGCAGGCCAGGCAGGCCCACGACCACGAGCCGTCGTCCTCCGCCCGGTTCGGTGGAGCGTGCGGCGCGTCCCGGTCGCAGTAGCCGCAGAACAGGGCGACGGCGCTCGCCTGCTGCCGCTGGACGGCGTGGGCGTGCGACAGGGCGCCGTCGGCCAGGCCCTTCAGCCGCCAGACCGTCATCGGCAGGTCACGCGCCGCCTGGTCCACCACGCCGAACCCGCCGCCGATCGAGGGCAGCGCGCCCTCCCCGTGGAGGATCCGGAGCCGGTCGGCCGAGACGTTCGCCAGGGTGCGCAGCGCCTGGTCCAGGATCTCCACGCCGTTCCGGAACTCCTGCGCGGCGAACCCGTGGCCGGTCAGCGTGGCCGTGGCCGCAGCTCGTGCGGCGAGCACGGCGGGCAGCCGGTCGGCCGGGATCTCGGTGGTCGGCGTGTCGATCAGCCGGGCGGCGACCGAGCGGGCCATGCCGTCCTCGCCGAACTCGGGGCGCTTCGGCACGATCAGGATCCGCTCCTCCTCGTAGGCGATCACGAGCTGGTCGACGGCCTCGAGGGCGGGGCCGGTCAGCTCGCCGGAGCGGGCCAGGGCCTGGAGCTTCGCCAGGGCGGTCAG
>ERZ869921.309-NODE-309-length-33055-cov-14.805667_pt1 | contig 33055 bp, 48 predicted proteins | sample MGYA00579310_ERZ869921 | MGnify/ENA primary metagenome ERZ869921 (study PRJEB32216, sample SAMN09231816) | wastewater metagenome | place: USA: Maryland | collected 2016-06-21 | study: EMG produced TPA metagenomics assembly of the PRJNA472060 data set (Reclaimed... | reverse complement strand
AGCTCACCGGCCTGCAGCTCGATCGCCTTGCCTTTATAGATCTGCCTGAACTGTTCCCACTTTGCCAGCTCCGTTGGATTCCACTGCAGCTTCCCTGCTTCGTCGATTCTTAAAACCATGTAACAATTCATGCAAGTCCTCCGGTTCCTTTGGCTCATGCCATTCGATTCCATTTACTGCGCAGATCATTTTTAGAGAAATCAGCCGTGATAGTATTAACGGACGCACGTCGATCAGCGTCAGGTTTCGCAATATCCAATGCCGCTCTGCTATGCTTCGCACCACGAACACGCTGTCCTCGTTCAGCGCCCAATCAAAGCACGCAGCGTCTGGCGTGCTGTGCAGCGACCGCGTTCCCGGAAATAGGTTGAACTCTACGTCTGCCAGAGTTTTGAAATCTCCGGCAGGGTAGAAGTGCATCGCGTCAGTCCCGAGGGTGCCTTTGAATACGCACCGGCCTTCAAACGCGCGGCGTGCCTTCGCCTTAGCGTTTTCATGCGCCACGAGCAGCCTCTTGTTTTTTTTTGACGCGCAGCATCCAGAATTCTCTCCATGATACCACCATCCCGTGATCGGACAAACCATACCATGGGTCGACCCAGTACGTCATCTTCCCTTTGGCGTGTTGCTCTTCAGCATCATCGCTAACGCAGCTAAATTGAGGAACCATCGATCTTAAAGGAGTCGATGGATTTTTCGCGCTGGCATTACAGTGTGGACACGCCACGTGGCACCTCCGGCAACTTGATATCGTTCCGACGAACCATTTCTTTGAAGCACTCCTCGGTCGCCTTCAGGTCGCTCGCAGCCCGATGCGCATCTTCAAACTCTTTGAGAAATAAAGCCTTGTACAGCTCGATCAGCTTCGGCCATTTCCCTTTCTGATCATAGCGACGGCCCGACATCATAGTGCAAAGCATCGGCCTCTCGATGATGGAAAGGCCAAGGCGATGAAACTCTGCGTTCAGGATCTGCAGGTCGAACCGGATGTTGTGGCCAACAAGATAGTCTGCAATCAGCATCTGCTCGTGGATCTGTGGAAAGATCACACTACCCTCTGCGCCCTGCTCCATAGCCATCGCCGTGGTGATCCCGTGCACATTCGATGCCTCTTCGGGGATTTCAAACCCGATCGGCTTGATCAGGAAGCTGTGCGCAAATCTGCTGTCGACCGTCTCGGTCTTCGTGGTTGCGATCGTCGCCACCTCGATGCACCGTGGCCAGTTTGCGCTATCCGTAACCGGCGCTTTCCAATCTTTAGGGAGGCCTGTTGTCTCCGTGTCTGTGAAAAATAATTTCATGAACTTCTCCTTTTGAACATTTTGTCAATCTTGTTGAATCCGACCATGCATAGAATTCCGGCAATCACTCCGCCGACCGCATAGGCCAGCCAGGGGAACCACCACTCCATCGGGTCTATAGAAAGAGCGCGATGGCTCTCAAGGAAAACCATCGCGATCACCGCCTGCAGTAAAAGCCCGACCAACACGGTTAGGGTTTTCAGCAGTCTCATCCACGGCCCCACTTGAACCGCTCTGTGGACAAGCATCCTTCGCGGTAGCCACGATAAGCGGTAGTCGATGCCATGATCTGCAGCTGCATCGATACGTGCGACCATGCCTTTTCGATCGACTCAGTATTGAACCAGTACTTTGTCGTGAACCGAGTGTCGAACCCGTAGGGATGCTTCATCTGCACCCGGAAGACAAACTTCCATGGGGCTCCCGGCGCCAGGATGTCCATGGCCTTGCAGTACAATGCATTCTGCGTATCGTACCCCTTCTCCCATGCGTCTTTTTCAAACTGCTCTGGGTCGATCGCGCGCATCAGCTTGTAATCGTAGATGATTCTGTTTTCAAAGTCAACCTCGTCCATGCGGATCTTTGCCCGAACTTTCTTTTCGCCAAATTCAAAGTCCACAATGCCGGTGACCTGCTTCTTAGTTTCCGGGTTGAACGGATACCTTTCGAGCATGCACTTCGCCCACTGCTCAACCTTTGGCAAATCTTGCGCTGCAATCGGGATGCGCTGCGGCCCAACACATCCGACCGCTTCTTTCGAGTCGTATGTCTTGGTCGAAAACGTGACGATCTGAACCGCTTTCTGTGGCTCAAGCACCAGCACCTCAAACACCTTGCCCATCTGGAACGCTTGCGTCATGCCTTCGTCCTCTTCGTGCTTTAGGTATTCGATCTCGTACAGCGCAGGCAGCTCTGCAAACTTTCGGATGGAGCTATTCGACGGGATTTTCAGCCCGTGGTATTCTTCATCCGGTACGTCGTAGAACAGACCGACTTCATCGCCGAGGCTCACTGCTCGCCTCCGATGGCATTCATCATCTGCTCTGTGGTTTCGTACTTGCGCCGAAATTTAATCGCCGCAGCCATGGTGTTTATCCCGACGCCCTGAAGAGCGATCTGGATGTCCTTGGAGTTTAAACCGAGCTCGTCGAATTCGGCTTTGATCTCAGCGTCGGTTTTTTTGACCTCGCCTGGCTTTTTATCTGGTGCCTTGGCCGCTGGTTTCTTTTCAGGATCTGGCGTTGGCGTGCGCGGTGCCTTTGGCTGCCCGCCAGAACCGGCATCGTCATCCTCTGCAGATAGCTGCAGCATCGTCAGTGCGGAATATCTGCGCAGGTACGTGATCATCCCACCGCGCGCTTTGATGTCCCGAATATCTGAAGTGTCGAACAGCTCGTTGGTCTGGTGCTCCCCGGATGCCGGATGCGTCAGAACGGTTTTGATACCGACGATCGTGCGCACATAGTGCGTTTCTTTTGTCGATGTACCATCCGCAGCCTTTGTCTCCTTTACGTTGCTGATGTCCCGTTCGATATTGAACTGCTCAAGGAGCAGCCCGTGCTTTGTTAGTATCGGCAATGCGTAATCCAGCAGCGTTGCCAGATCGACATAGTCGTACTGTTTTTTCCCGTTGAATTCTACACTCGAAGCCTTGGTCAGTGAACTGATCTCGCTTTGAAAGTGTAGCTTTGCCATGGCCAGATTTTTATGTTCTGCCATCAGCGTTTGAGCTTTTTCACTCATCTTTACCCTACCTTGAGTCACAATAGACTCCACCAGAACGCAATAGCTTGCGCTCTGGTAGAGGTATCGTTATTTAACCTGCTTCATTATTGGCAAACCAGCTTCCGTCGGAATGTAGATAACCTCTTTGTTCCCATCCACATTGATAGACTGAATCCACAAATAGCGTAAATATTCTTCGGACAATGTTTTTTTAATGATAGCCGCAGAATTTGCTGCCCCCTTTGCTCGCTCGACTTCTGCCTCAGCCAATAAAATTGCGCTTTCTTTTACGGCATGCGCTTCTTGTATTTTTATTTGTCTTGTCTGAGAAGCTTTTGCAAGCTCCGCTTCGCCATTAAGCCTTTGCTGCCACACACAATATGTCGGGCATCCCCAAGCGCCAAATCCAACAAATATCAAAGCAAGCAATGCTGCCACAATCATTCCTTTTATGCTCATCTTTTTATCCTTCCTTGAGTCAATAGACCCGCACCGGGCGCGATAGCTCACGCGCGGTACATGCGATCGACTATTTGAAATCCAGCACTTCGGTGTATGTCTGCACCGGTTCGCAGGTGATTCTTTTTTCAACACGCATCACATGCACGTAGCGCCCGGACTCATCCGCATTTAGAACGTTGAGGAATTTTATCTCGCTCCCGTTCGGCATGCGGATGTAGCCCAGCACCTTGTAACGCCACAGCTTTCCCATAATTTCACTTTCGAGTGTATTCCCGCGAGTGTATGGCTTGGCCGTGTACCGTGCTCTCATGTTGTTATGCCGCGAACTTTGATCGCAGCAAGCTCCTTTTCAATTGCACGCTCCACGAATGAAGAAATCTTCATCCCCGCATCCCCGCAGGCCTTTTTCACCTTGTCGTGCAGCACCGTGCTGATCTTCACGTTGGCCGACTCGGTGATTTCTTTTTTGCTTTTTTTCATCATTTACCCTCCGATTTTTTATTCAAACGAATAACCTTTGCGCGTATCGCCCTGCATGGTTTGCAGTATGATTGAGACCGATGCCGATCGTTAACTCCGCAATCTGGGCAGAAGCCGTCGAAGCGTCGGTATGAATATATTTCTCCATGACCATACTTCCGCAGTCGCTCTTTTCGTGACTTTTCGTAAGAAACGTTTCTTTTACCCATCTGATTACCCTTCCACATTAATATACGATCTGAACGGCTACTGAGGCCAAAAAAAGACACTTTTTTATCTAATAGGACACCGGGAGGGCTGATTTTGCCACAGGCTGGGCCGGCATAGCGTTTGGCTGGGATAGGGTAGGTCTGGTGGAAATATCGCAAACGGTGCCAAACCGTGCAGGCTGGCGACCGTCTGGAAGGGGTTACGGGAGGGTAATTGGTATTTTACTGAAAAACAGCTTCTTTACAACGAAGCCAACGATCACGAGTAGCACGCCAGCGAGGAACGCCCAGACAATCGCGCGGTACACTTTCAGATCTGCAATCTGCCCATGTAGGCCGGTGATCTCGGCCGTCATCCGATCGATCGCGGCACCTTGGCTTTCGACGGTCTTCTTTGTTTCCTGCGCCTTCTCGGTGATGCTCTGCGTTTTCTTTTGAACGGTAGACTTCACCGATGGAGATGCCGTGGACTTTTGAACCGCATCGTCGATGTCTTCGGCATCCTCAGAAATATCGTCAAGGTTCTGCTCAGCCTTTGCCGTCTCTGCTTTTGTCGGAGCTGACTTACATGCTATCGGAGACGCGAAGCCAGCGCAAACCAGAAGAACGGCAAACAGCCAACGGATAGGATTAGGCATTGGGTGGCACCTTTGCGGTATCGGTAGGTGTTAACGGCCCGGACGGCGGAGGCGCATCGGGCTTTGATTCTTTCGTTGCGGTTTTTTCTTCTGTGACGATCGACTCCATCGCTGTGTCGGGCATTTTGTTTTCTGCCTGCGCGATCGCGACCTTTGTCTTGAGATAAAATCGAACCAGGTCGTGCAGGTATGGATTCAGCACAAGACCGATCACCAGCACGAATGGCCAGAACGGGACGTTCCATCCGCTTCCGGTTACGTTTCCCGACTTGGGCTCTACAAAAACCGCCAGCGTAACAGTAGTCGCCAGAAGCATGAGGCTAAAAATGAGCAAGATTATTTTCATGGGCGACCACACGCCCTCAGATGTCCAACCGTCAACGCGTTTTCTTATATAATGTAATATCCGAACTTGTACGCTTTGCGTTGAGTGTTTGCCAGCGGCCCGTGGTCGATCATTGAATACTTCCGAACGTCTTTTTCAAAGTGGAAAGTTCTGCGATCGCCAACAGAGAAGTGTGTGTCGTTCTGCCAGCCAACGTCTTTAAGAAGCACCAGCGTTTCACCGGGTGTGCGGATGAACCCGTGCGCAGGCTCGACGTGGTTTAGCTGGTCAGGGGCTCCCAGGAAGATGACGAGCGGGTGCTTTTTTCTCAGCAAGTCGACCATCAGATCTTCGTTGCCTTTGATGTAGAGCGCATCGAATTTCTTTACCACAAACCCAAGCGTCGATGCGATTTTTTCATACGACCAGATCAAGGCATCCTGTTTTCGAATAGCGCCTGCCTGCGCGCATGCATAATACGCTTGTTCGATGTCGATGTCTTTGCCGGTCATCGTCTCGAGCACAAGGCAGGTGGAGTAGAACGCGCATGCTGCAGCGAATGCGTTGTCGTTGCCTTTGTCCGTATCGGCATCGGTAAACTTTTCCAACGCTGCCTGCTTGTCGCCGTTCATAGGCATAACAACCAGCTCGATCGCGTTGAGCATCTTTGCAACCTCTGCGATTGCGTCGTCGATGATGTTATTCTCCGGCATGACCATTACCCCATCGGCCACGGATGTAGCCTTTCATTTCAGAAATGCTGTCTTTGATGTCGGACAACATCTTTTGCGTTTCAACACTGCGCTCGTCGGATTTTTTGCTGTGGTTGTCGATACGGCGGTGAACTTCAAGCAGTTCTGTTTCGTGCTCATCTTTTTTGACCTGTTCAGCTTTCAACTGTTCAACGTCTTTTGTGAGCGTCTCGAAGGCTTGTTTGTTTCTGCCGTGCTGCACAAGAGCAGCGACAAGATAGACTCCACTGGATGTGGCAGATCCTATCAGTGCTGAGATGATCTTTTCTTCCATTAGGTTTTGATGCAGACCAGAAATGCGATTTCTGCTGGTCGCGTTTCGTTGCCTGTGCGCGGCGTTCCGTTTACCCCATCGGATGCGGGCGCGCCCGTGCTCGAGGTCGCCTCTGGCGATCCGTTACCCCGGCTAATTTTTGTTGTAGACCCGGCCGTATAGAGTTCAGTCGTCACCGCATGTACGTGGCCCTGAAATTGGTCGTTACGTGACGCGCCGACCGTGCCGCCATTGTATGCCGACGCGTCCGCGCGGGTCATCGTGCCATGTGCGCCCGCCCCTACCATGACGAGACCGCGCGCGTCTGGCAGGTTAAACGTTGTTGATCCGTTTCCGATACCATAGGTTGTTGCAATTACAGCAAACAGTGCAGCGTATGTAGATCGAGAAACTGCCGCGCCATCGCACTCTAAGAATCCTGTTGGCGCAGATGCCGCTGCATGCGTAATCACTGTTCCTGTTGGCACGACTGCCGCAGCTAATGCTGTGTCATTTGCATATAGCTGATTAAACTCGGTATCAAAAAACGTTCCATTTGCGGATGTTCCAAGATCCCATGTTCTTGTTTTCGTTGGGTGCGGTAACGTCATTTTTATTCTCCTGAAGCTGCCAAAGACAGCAGCAAATTCATCTTTTCTTCAACGTAGTTTGGCATCGTGATTATGCCTTCTCCGTGAAGCTGCTTAATAAGCCGAGTGTCGTTCACATGGTTGTGCGCATCTTTTTGCACCCGCATGAAGTCCATGTCCTTTCTTACCGGGTCGACATAGCCTGTCACGTACTCACCATAATTTCCCTTACCGGGAATATCGATCTCTTTCATCGATGGGCCGCGGGACGTGTTGAAGTCGAATCCGGTGATGCATAATTCTTTGACCGGAGCCTTTAATATATCGAGAATGGCGATGGTTCCCATGAGCGCCAGAGAGTCCAAAAAAATCCTGTTGATGAAATCTGCTTCGAGGACGTGCACGTCGAAATGTGCACTTAGCGGTCGAATCAGGTTCTCGAGATTGATACGAGCACGCACGAACTTCAGGCCGCGAGACTTCATGTTGTGGATTGGTGGCGTTGGAAGGTTTCTGCAGAACGTGGCGTTCATGTAGAGCACGTCGCACCGGCGTCCATAGTCGGCGAAATATTCCAGACTATCGATCAGGATGGCTGGCCCGGTCTTTACGACGACGTCAAAGGCATCGATCTCTTTTCCGGTGCCACGGCCGACAAGTATTGGCGCAGGGCCGACAACGACGACTCGCTTCCCGGACAGGTATTCGTGGAATTTACTCATTCAAAATACCTTTAATCCCACCAGCCTTTAGCACCGGCAGCACCCTTATGATCGCCGCTTCTTCTTCAGCCGTCAGACCGTCAGCCTGTATGTAGAACCCGCGATACTGCGAAAGCGGAACACCCGACAGATCATACGACCCATCGAGAAGAATAGTACCGTCGAGAAATATGCCAATGGCGATGCTGGACAGTGTCCATGAATTATCGAGGTTGCGTGTGCCGTCTAAAAAGTAAGTCGCCTCTGGCGACCATAGCTCTACAAGATGTGGTGTGGCTGTTGGCACATAAAGCTTCAACCAGTTCAGGATGGTGTTCACGGAATTACCACCGGCACCACCGGCACGCTTTGCGTTGATCAGAATTCGCATTTCCTGATCGGTGAGACCATTTCTCAGAACGCCATAGTTCCTGCCGAGCCTGTCCAGGTTGATGCCTGTCGCGTTGTCGATGTCCGTCAGATCCAGAACGCCCTGCAGCGCATCCAATGCGTCTTGCATGGCCTCGGCTATGACCTCAAGAATTTTGACGTTGTTTGAAGTCGCAGATTTGTCGTAAAAATCTGGAAGCTTCGCGATCAGGCTTTCTGCGGTTACTTCCATTAGCTTGTGTAAACAATATCGATTTTAGAGAAGTCAGTGATTGCCTTCTGGCGAACCGCGATCTCGACCAGATCATACGTGCGATCGCCTGTCACCGTGCCGATCTTCGTCAACGGTTCAACGATGCCAGGAATTGATGACGCTGCGATCTCGAACAGCGTCGCCTGCAGTTTCCATGCATACACGTCTTCGCTGACGTCGAGGCCTTCGCTGGTAACGCTTGAAGGATTCACCCCACCGATGTAATCCAAGAAGCGCTGGCGGATCTCAGGCTCTGCAGTCGTCGCGTTGTAATTTGCATCCACCGTCAGCGTCAGTCGGACGTAGATGTCCACATCAGTAACATGCGAATGCTTGATGTACTTCGTATCACCGCTGGCGTCGACCACTGGTGTCGTGATGCTTCCATGCGTGCCGATGCCGGCTGCTTTCACGTCGAAGATAGCTTCTGCGATCGCCAGATCCGTTGCCGAACCTCTGGTCACGATCTCGACAGATCCCGGCGGCAGGCCGTCTCCGTCAGTAGAATTCCCGGTGTTTTCAAACCCTTTGACGCTTGATACGTTTGTCACTGCTGCAACGGCATCGACTATTGCCTGCAGGGAGCTGGTGCGATCCGCTTCCCGGTCGGTGAGCAGTCGGTCGCGGAAGTCTGCGTCGCTTTCGATGTCCAGACCATTCAGCGCTGCCGTGGTATTGGAGACGGTATCCAGCCCAGAAATGAAAACTGGAATAAAGCTGATCGCCGCGATCGGAGCATTCCCAGCAAGGCCAGCCACAACGGCCAGAACCGTTCCAGAACCTTCGCCATACGAGTCCAGCGTGATGTCTGACTGCAGCGCATAGCCTCGCTTGTCCTCGGTCTCAAAAATAGAACCCGATGGGATGATGGAGCCAGGGTCTCCAACGAACGCCACTGTCGCGCTCGACTGAGTAGCTGCCCGGCGCAGGGTAGGTGATGCGGCCCGATCCAGCTGCACGCCAACGGCCGTAAGGATGAACAGCGAATAATACACGTCTTCGATCGCCTGCCAAACTGTATCCAGCGCATCGGGATTGATCGCCGATAGAACACCGAGAATACTCTCGGGCTCTGTGGATGGAACGTATGCAACACCGCCGACAACATCGGTGAACTTCGCGACAAACTTTGCTTTGATGTCTTCCGTCAGCTCTTCAAGAGTCGGCCGTTGAAATCCGTTTTCGTTAACTCCCCAACTCATATTGCCTCGCTTCCGTTTACAATTCCATCTGTGGACATCACCGTGTATGCGATCAGCGCAGTCCGGTCGCCGTCGGTTACTTTCAAACTCACGTCGATCACATCGGTTACATAGGACACGCGTTTAATCGCCGCAGTCACAATAGAAATGACTTCGTTTTTATTGTACTGCGCCTTCAGGATATTTTGCCAATCGACACCGCGCGTGATGTCTTTGTACCAGTTGCCCTTCCAGAGCGAAAGAGCGTTCTGCACGATCTGCGACAGAGCATCTTTTCCGCGCAGCACAGTCACATTGGAGTTTTTATCCAGCGCGAGATCCCCTGTAGACGTTATCTGAAAATCCTTGATCGCCATTATGCACCAACCGGTGTTCCGGTAAAACCTGATGGAGTCCCAGGGGCCGCTGTGTGAATGTGTGTTTTCAGACTTACGGTGCCAGCCACGACGTCTCCGGTCGCGGTCACGTTGTCTGCTGTGATGTCGCCGTTCACCTTAAAATCGCCCTCGACCCGAACACTCGAACCGTCAAACCAAATGTAATTTGATCCACGGCCGATCAAAAGCCCGGATTTACCTGCAAAGGCTGCCGGCACTATCTGCCCACTTTGAAGCACACCAAACCGCACCGTGCATGACGAGAACGAAAACCGATTCTTTTTGGAGTTTGCCCGAGCTTTGCCGACAACTACTTCATCGATTGGGGATGCATAGCATGACACAGACACCAGATCGTTTTTTTTGTACTCTGGCCGGATAAAGCATCCGTCTCCTGCATAGATCATTTCGACAGGCACGTTGTTGATGTCCGGCGTATTCATCACTGTCTTTGGGTCGTCGACGCCATCCTGCGCGTTGCTGTACAGCTGCGGGCGTATGGTTGCCTGCATTTTTTCTTTGTCGAATGTGACGATCTTGGCAAGAAAAGACATCTCGACCTGACCCAGACGGTCATCCAGCCAAGCGTTGAGTGTATCTGCAAAACAGTTCATTGCCGTAAAAATGGGAAGTAGGTCACCGGTTCTCCTTCCGGTGCGACCACGTATGTGCAGTCGGCCGAACCGTCTGCAAAATTATAGTCTCCGTCAATCACGCAGCCAGTGACAGTTTCCTGCCCGGTGAATCGCTTCAGGAACGGCGCCTTGATCGTAACCCAATCACCGGGGAAAAAAACCCTCGGAAGTCCAAACAAAGTCTTCACCTGCCAGTGCGATGAATTCACCCGAGTGGGCTGCTCGATCATACCGGTCTCTTCGCTGATGATCTCAGGAGCCCCAACGCGCGGTGCGGCAACCAGTGCGCGGCATACGTAAACGCCCTGCGGGTTTACAGAGTACGAGAACCCATACGTGCGGCCCAGCGTTGGCAAAATGTCCTGCAGGATAAACCGGCCATTGTAAAACAGCTTTGAGGATGTGCGCGCGCTGAGAACCAAACTCACGACCGGGTCTCCATCCGTGTCGACCTTGAACTTGCCAGCGGTTGCCAGGGCGTTTATGATATCTGATAGGCGCGACCCTGCGGCAAACGTCCCAAAGTACCTAGCAGCCTTACCGTAAATGTTCACCGTCTGCCCGTCGAACAGCGTGAAGTTAAACACACGTCCGCCGAGAACCTTATTGTCGAACATCTCGAACGGGTACCCGGTATAAATCAACGGCAGCGAGTTCTTCAGCTTCCCGGCATCTGCGCGGCGCTCGATCTGCACCTTTGAATACCCAGCCCGAACCTCTACCCGTGGCCGGCCCTTGTACGTCTTCAGGTCAAACTTGGTGATGCTCTCGACTACGTTCTGCGACGGGTTTTGAATCTGGATGTTGCAATCGCTGAACGGGCCGCTGGATGCATACGTTTTCTGGAATGTGAAGTTCATCGAATAGCCAAGCCGATTGAATGGCTGGCGGAAAAAAATCTCACTGACAGCTGAAAGCCCGAGCGGGTCTTCTTCAGAATAAACCGTCAGAACTGCCTGACGATATCCATAACCGGTTTTGCCGTATTCCCCTGCCATTATTCATTGATCGCAGTCGCCAGAACAACGTCCGCACCAAGCGTGTTGTCGTTGATTTCCTTTGGCGCGCTAACCCCTTGGAGAACGTTGATGCTCAACGGGATGATTTTATCGGTAAACGGGGCAAGGATTGAATCGATGACGTTCTGCCCGTATGTCAGTTTATTAGCGAAGAGAAAAACCGTCCCGGTTGCATTGTAGAACTCGACCGTGAAGATCCCCGAATCATTTTTTCTGAACCGGCACATGAAAGACCCAGCAGAAAACGTGTAAATCTTATCGACCGGAATCACGTCTGCAGAGATGTCCAATGAGATGATGTCTGCCATATTACCTGAAAGGATTCAATACGACCGAAGCAACGCGTTTCAGTATCTTGAGCCCCGTGCCACTTCCTTTTGGTGGCTCTCCGAGCGTAAGCAAATTAACAAACGTCAGCTGGAACCCGGCGGAGTCTCCGAACTCAGCGTTCGACAGCGCTTTGATGTTTTTGATCATGAACGTCGTGTCTGCATCGATGATCTTTCCAAGGTTGAACTTCGCACCCGTGATCTTAACCGGAGTCGCGTTGGTTGCCCACTTCGTCAGCAGGCGGAACTTTCTGGTGATCTCGTCTTCGCCAAGGTCAAAGAATTTACTGGCGGCAGACACACCAGACTTGATGGCTGCAAATGCATTTGGCGCATAGGCAGATGCACGCGAAGCGATCGCGCCGATGGGGTCTGCCTTGAGATCTAAATTGCGGTTGGTTACCACACCCGTCAGAATAAACGGAGTGGACGCGTTTGAGGCATAGTCCTGCAGAGCGCCGGCATCGCCCACGGGGTGCTCGGAGATCTCCATCACGATGTCGAGGTCTTCGCTTTCGGTGGTGTTGAGGTACACCGTATCCCCGAACGGGTTAAGATCACGCAACAGGCCAGCGATGCCACCTGGCGTGGCTTCTTTGATTGTGACCTGAGCCTGAAACAATGAATCAGCAAGCTGTATTGCCTGCCCTACAGAGCCAGCGCTGGCCGCTATTTGCCCAAGGAGTGCCATTAGCCTCTTGGTTGCACTCCCAGATGCATTGGCAGCATGGTACGGCCTGCCTTGTTCATAGCCTTGATGGTCTCGCGCTCGAGAATGTCAGCAAACCCCTGAAGTGGGACGGTGATGTTGTTGACGATCGTCATCCCACCACGGCCACCCATGCGCTTTGTGTCCTGCGCGGATACAATGCGACCACTGGTGTTCGGGACGAATGTTTCTCGGCCGTGCTCGCCGACGGTGTACATACGGCCAGCTTCGACCGGGCCACCTTCGGCTTTTCCTGGGTTATCCTCTGGCAAGTTTCCCATGTCGTCGCCCTGGATCGCACCCTTTAAAATATCATACGCATGCTCAACCCCTTGCTTGCCAGCTTCTCTTGGGTCGGTCATTACTTTGTCGATTTTATTTAATGTTGCACCAGTTACTCTGTTTGCGGCTTGCGATAGCTTTGTTGCAACAGTCAATGTTCTTGAACGGATCTCTCTATCTTGCGAGCGAGTTTTACTCATGGCGCCATAAGATCCGCCAAACAAGCTGGCGCCGCCTGCCATATAGTTTTCTTCGGCTGTTTGGATACTGCCTTCTGAATCGATAAGATCTGCAGTGCTTGCGCCGGCAACCATCTTCCCTTTTTTGTTTTTGTACATTACCTTTTCGTCAAGGATGTCAGCATATTGCTTGGTGCCTTTTTCTGCATCCTTCAATACACCAGCAATCAGCTCAAACCCCGTCGAAGCGGTATGCGCGTTGCCAAGCAGATCTTTGTACGCATTGATGAGATCAATTTGAGACTTTGAAAGTCCACGGCCCTGCTTTATCTGTCCGCTGGCCAATGCCTGCACAGCCTCTTCCATCGAACCCAGACCTTGGGATTTGGCAAACTGCTCGAGCGTGCCTTGGTTTTTCCCTACGAGACTTTTATCGACACCGATGTCTCCAAGCTTTGTATATGCCGCCATGCGGTCGCGCGCGCGATAGATACTTTTGTCCAGACCGATACCCATCGCTGCGGCGAAGTTTGACGACAGCATTTTTATGTTCTTGGATGCGGAGATGCCCGCAACAAATTCCTGCGCCGCTGATTCTACTGCGCTGGATGCCGCGCTGAACAATCCACCGATACCTGGTATCTTGGCAATCAGCCCAGATCCGCCGCTATTCATCGCGGTGCCAGCAGACCCGATCGCTCCGCCGCTGATCTTCTGGATGTTCTGCCCGATCATCTTCATGCCTTGAGACATGCGCTCGAGAGACTTCTGGGTGTTCTTTGCCTGCTGCTCGCCTATGCGCAGGGACTTATTAACCTGCTCTTGCTTGCGGTAAATATTGGTGAGCGATGCCGATGCGGCATCCTTAACGGTCATCTCGGAGAGTACGACTTGGAGCGCTTTACCCACGGCCTGCTACCTTTCGGGATTTACTCACCGTCAATCGAAATTATGTTTTGAATACGCTGCGAATGTAACAGTTCCGCCAGAGGATCAGATACCGCGACACAGAAATGGAATTGAGGCAATCGTAGGTTACATACCCACGTGCCATCATCAGAAACCAATCGTTCAGGAAACCACGGACTAACGCCCGCAGCTCTTTATTCTTCAGCTTCCCGAAAAAGTACCTCCGTGAAGAACTTAGCCCATAGGCCGAGCCCTTCGGCCCGGTTCTTCTTTCTGCGGAGGTATTCTTCATCGATTCTGGGAGACTGCTCATTCAGCGGATGCAGGTTTTTAAGCCCGAGGCGCATGGCTGCGACGTACAGATCACCGTGTTCCTGAATCTCTTCGTGGATGGCAAAGAATTCAGGCTCTTGGAATTTGTACGCGCGGCCGTCCAGAAATTCGAGTTTATGGATCATGAACCCGCCTGGGAGCTCATCTTGCGAGTGAACAAAATCCCAGTCTTTCTGCAGACGATCCAGCTCAGTGTCTGGCTTTTCCTTTGGCGCCTCTTCAGACATTAGTTATCCTGCTCGATCACCTGTGCCGCAAGAATTTCCCACACGCGGTCTTGCTCGTCTGCCTTGAAGTTCTTTCTTGGGGTCAGGCTTACCACGCATGTCGTTGCGTTGACCAGCTCGGTGTAAGAACCCTTGGCAACGATCTGAACGGCAAAGATCGACCTGGCAGATGACAGCGCGCGCAGATACTTCTGCGCGTTGCCGGCGTTCTGCTTAACGCTGATTTTGATCTTACCAGCCCGGTTCAGGTTTTCGATGAAGGACACGTCACCCTTGGGGCCAACACGCGCTTTGAAGTCTTCCGGGTCGAGACGCTCGATCTCGATCATCTCTTCGCCGAGACCATCGATGGTCAGTCCGGCAACGATGACATCGACGTTTTTTGGAGAATAAACTCCGAGGTATTGCTGAATCGCCATGCTGTGCTCCTTATTCGGTCAACAGGATGATGCCTGTGACTTCTACTTTTTCGATCGGGGTGTTTTCGATGTACGAATACTTCACACCTGAAAGCACCCGTGCTGTGATATTCTCAGGCGACTGCTGCTCGATCTCTGTACGCGACAGGGATGTCACGTTGAAACGGAACAGGCCATCGTAAGACGCTGATGCTTGGATCTGTGTTTCGACCGGGGCCACGATGCCCAGCTTGCCGGCAGTAGTCAGCCGGTTCGCGATGGTCGAAAGCACCTGATTGATGCCGCCGTCGGTGTACGGGATCTTTGAACCCTGCGCAGCCGCACGGATAAACAGCGTCAGCAGGTCTGTCTCGAGGTTCAGCGCGATGTAGTCGCGGCCGATGACCTGGTCGATGTAGATCTGCTGTGTCTGATCCCACATCTGCGAACCGTCAACGTAGTTCAGGCCGTTCTTGGTGATGTAGCTCTGAGCCTTGTTCTCGCGAACGGTAATCAGATCTGAAAGCGTCGACGTAACGTTGGGGTTCTGGCCCTGCAGCTCGCTCAGGAACTTCCAGCCCTGTCCTGGGACGTTTGGCAGCGCCTTAGCGGCCCACGATGCCTCTGGGTGGTCTGCAATCACGTCGTGGATGATACCAGACACACGCCCGTTGCCTACCACAGTAGGACGGGCGATCACGTTCGACACAAACAGAATGATACGCTTGATGCTGTCGAAATGATCCGCCAGCGTTTGCTGCGTTGTTTGGTCTGTGGCTGTAGTCAGCGCGACGTACCACTGGCCGACATCGTAGAGAGAAATGTAATCGGTCAGCGTTGAACCTGTTTTTCCATAGCAGTCGAGCACATAGATCACGTTCGGGCTTGGAGAAGATGCCAGAACGTTCTGAACCATTTTATACTCGGTGCTGGTCGATGCATAGTAATACTGCAGCTGAGAAATGTCGATGACTTTCTGGTATGAGATGCCTGCGCTTTCCAGTGTTGTCAGCGCATCATCCGCATCGACTGTCTGTGTTACCAGACCAGAACCCGTTCCGGTTGCTTGCAGGCTGATCAATGCCTTGATCGGCGCGCTGGCATTTGCGGCAAAGTTTGTCAGCAAGTCGCGAACCCGTGCGGTTGTTGGTACAGTAATTGTGACGTCGTTTTCAGATCCGATTGCGTATATGTAAGATGCGCCGGTTACGATTACGCGCAAGGTAAAGACAACCTGCGGGGACACTGAAACTGCCACGGCGCCGGAATTACCGGAGCCCCATCGAACGATTGTTTTTGAACCTGTGAACCCGATCAGGAGCGGAACTCCAAAGTTCACCCCGGTTGCCGTCATCGATCCGTTGATGACGCTGACGATTATGTCATTGATTGCTGCCATTTTATCCTCACTGCCCTACTACAGGGTCTTGCTGTTGAACTTCTGCTGATTCGATTGTGTCGACGAAAGATTCCGTGATGCTGTCTGCCCAGAGTAGGTTGCAGTCAAAGCTGTTTTGTCGCTCAAAGAAATTTGCCTTTGCGACCTTGAGCTCACGGATCTCTGACGCAGTCACAAGACTTACATTGTCAATCCGTTTTAGCGCAAGTTCAAACCCGTCGGTTGAGAAGTAATTATAGAGCAGGCGCGCCATGGCTCTGCAGGCAGCGACTTTCTGCGCTGGATAGACAACAGAGAACTGCATCTGCGTGACCGTTGGGTTTACATAGATTCGCCCTGGCTCACCGGATGTCTCGATGTCGTACCGGAGGGTCTGCCAGCTTTTATACTTTGGCTCTTGAATCAACGTCGCCAGAATGTACGGCATAGGCGGAGTCTCTGTGTCTTGCCCGTCAGCGACCACCACAAGGCCTGTGCGCAGCGTAATGATACCGAACAATCTGGTGAGCGGGAACGCCATCAGTTAAGCTCCGGGCGCTCAGTATTCCGAACAGTACATTTTGTGTACCCACCCTCTGGGCGATAGCGAACCAGCTGCACCTTGAAAGTTCCGTAGTCAGTTATGGCGAACGAATCACCGATCTCAACATGGCGGTTCGCGTCTGCGGTAAGTGCAGGCCGATCGGCGAAAAAATACACGTCCAGCTCATTGGCCCCAACGCTTCCGTCCGGCGAAATGGTGAGTGTTTTTTGACTCTTCTCAACGACCATGCCTTCGATAGTCTCCGCACCAAGGACTTCTGTCTCTATGGCTCCCTCTTCCCCACCAGCGCGGCCCAGCGCTGACCATTCGATCGTGGACTTGATGAATCCTTCACCAGCTGCTGCTACACTCATTTGACGACCTCGTACTGCAGCGAATTGATCATCTGTGCTGTGGCAATGCCTGGGATGGTCGAAGCGATTCCTTTCTTGCGGCGCGCCTTTATCGTGCTGTCCGCCAGCGGGACGGTATCCCCGCGAGTGATTGTTTCCCGAAGTGAACCAACCATGTCCTCGCCAAGGCCAGTCAGTATTGCATCGAAGTTGAACTCCCCGTTGGAGTAATTATTCGCGATCAGCTTCTGGACTCTATCTTGGATACCTTTAAGCACCGTCTGGTTTTGGAATGTCCTGCGCAGATACGCGCGCGCTGGTATGCGTCCGCCGTTCTTAAGCGGCGCACCGTATTCTTGAATGATAAAAAGATCTGAATTAGAGATCCCGCCTTCGTGCATTCCGACTGCCCCGAGGCGCACACGCATCTTATTCAGACGTGCTAATTGCTTCTTAAATTTGATTAGATTCGTGTCGTCGATCTTCACGCTATACGCTGACCGGGAACTCTGAACGGTCAACAAACTTTATGAATTCCCACAGGAACGGCGTCATGCCTTTGTCTGTTCCTCTCGGGATGTCGGCCTGAGAAACGGAAACGTCTCCCACTGCCTTCGATAGTATAACAGGGTTAACCCCAAGGATGCAGAGCAGATGGCAGACCATCAGGCGTCCAAGGAATTGGTATTTATATTCTTCGGTGTTTTCCTCAGTGATTCCGTACTGCTCCATGAGGAAGGGAGCATCGGCGCAGGCTCTGGCGATCTTGTCCGATGAAACAGTCGACCCCAAATAGAGTCGAGCTATTGCTGGATTTATTGCCATGCCTGCGCCTCAGTTCCTTAGCTGATGTTGTTACCGAGCTGGATGCCGGTTCCGACATACGATGCACCGGGGTGTTTGCCCTGGTATCCCGCTGTCTTGATCTGCAACATCTGCTGGATCGAACCATCGACCAATGTGGCCGGAGCCAGCATTGTCAGAGGTTCAACCGTTGCTATGCAACCATAGCGCTTGTCTGCTTCGATGAGCATGAAACCGCTTTCAGTCAGCCACGTCATTGGACGGGTTGTGCCTGATACGGTTCCTTTCTGCATCGCGTTCGACACAACGATCTTGAGCTCTTTTTTCAGAGTCAATTTCGCAGCGCGCTGAATCCACTCAATGAGCGGAGTCGGGTCGGTCGCGGTAACCTTGCGGAAACCGAGAGCGTTCACCGTCAGCGATGGTGGCAGAACGATGGTGTTCGGCACATACGCGTTGTTACGCATCACCCAAGAGATCGCACGAGCGATGTCTGCGATGATCAGTGCAGAATCCTTCTGGAACCATGTGGTTGCGCCACCGACGTTCGGTACGGCTTCCATCTTGCCAGCTGTCGGAGCGTTGCCACCGTATGCCGCTGAGTCCGTAGACACGAAGTCTTTGAACCCGAGAATGCGACCGGCCGCCACACCACGGATCTCTGCACCCTGCCAGATGATACGGTCGTGTGTACGCTCGATGTTCTTCTTCGCTGTGAGCAGCTTCTCGTTCATCAGGTCAACGAGAGGCGACAGACCACGATCCTGGCGCATGTCCAGCAGCTGCAAGTCGTCGCGCGTTACCGTTACGGTTTGCGGGATCTTACATGTTGGCTGGAATTTACGGCCGATCACAACGTCTGCCGCTGTTACCGCTGGCGTTACTGGTCCGATGGCTACAGCTTCCGCTTCGCCTTGGTCGGTCAGAACGTCGTATGCGATCTCGCGAGAACCTGGGTGGAACCCTGTGTCCTCGGGAAATACCTCACGGCTGGCGAATGGCTCATCTGCTGCGCGCACCAGTTCTTGGGCGACAGAGAAGAGTTCCTGCGATGGCACGACGGCATTGAAACGAACACGGATTTTTTCACCGCGTGTGTTTTCGGTGTCGAAATAGTTATCGCCGCGCGATGGTGCTTCGAGTTTGAACGCGTTTCTGCGTCCATGAACTTCTACGACCTGCGCATTGATAGCTTTTGCGAATTGCGTAATCCGACTCATGATCGGATTGTTGGTAAAGTCAATTGGCTTCATTCTGTTCTCCTTCTTATGAACTCGCGACAGGGTACACTGGGTTACCGTTCAGGTAAACCTCTGCAACCGTATCGTAAACGCGCTCGATGCGAATGCCTGATGTTTGCGCGATCAGAAGGCTTGATGTTGCCGATGAGGTCAACCAACCTTTCTTACCTGTAGCAAACGACACTCGAATCGCTCCACCGACTGACGGCTTGTTGTGCGGGTCGATTTTCGCGATGTAGTAACCGCGACGGCCGATGCCAGCAATGTCTGCTGCGAGGTATGCGTCGTTCGCATAGTCGCCAGAGCTTAATGCAACGAGAGCGACACCCAGAAGGTTCTGTGTTGTTGCTGGCCCGAGGACATCTGCTCCGCCACTGCCGGCGACGACAAAAGCGCCGAAGTCAAATGCGGTGAGCACCTTTTGCGCTGGTGCTTCTTGAGCGGCCGGATCATAGGTTCCGAGCGACCCTGCGGCCGGTTCACTGATTGAGTGAATCGGACGGCTTGATGGTACTGATGGTGCACTCATTGTTTGCCTGCCTTAAAGGTCAGACGCTGATCGAGAGATCACGTCGCCTTCTGGATTGTACGCCGAGTGGTCATACCCGTCGCTCGTTGCCGAGTTGATGCGCAGCTTTGCAGTCTTTGTGAGAACTGCCAGCGTTGCTTTCACTTCGGTGTCGTTCATTGCGTTCACTTCTTTTTCGGAGAACGTGTTCGTGCGTTTCAGCACCGCTTTGCGATAGGTCGGGATGTCGTTCATACGGAACGCCAGATCCTGCGCATCTTCACCCAGAAGAGCCATCGCCTGCGCCGCAGCAGTTTGCATCTCGGACATATAGCCCTGGACCTGCTTTGCGACCATGTTGGGCAGTGAGTTTGTCACGCGGTTCATGATCTCTTTTTCAGAGTTCTTTTTCTCCGCGTCTTCACCGTTGCCTTCCTCGGCGTTTTCGGTAGGAAGTTTTTTCTTCTCACCGTCTTCTTCTTCGGCGTTCTGTGTGCCGCCCATCTTTTCCACGAGCTGGGCGACCGCTGTTGCCAGTGATTCGACCTTTGCCTCGAGGTTAGACATACGTGTGTCTTCGCTCGCCTGCTGCTCTTCGCTTTCTTCTTCGTTCACCGTGTTTTGCGGATTCGGCTTTCCAGCCGTGGTCTGCTCATCCACGTTCTTGCGTTTGATTTTCATATTCTCGCGCCTCCGTTCAAATTTCTCAAACTCTTTTTTCAGGGCAGGTACGAGTTCAACTCTCGCCCGGTTGTTATAGAGAATTTTCACCGCGTCACCGGCCCTGCCCTGTTCGACAAGCGCGATGTGATTCATTACTACGTCCGACTGTACTCTGGTGTATTTCTCACCGTCGTACACGCCGTTCTGCTCAATGACTTTGCAATTATAACCTTGTGAAAGCTCCCGCAGATCCCCACGCTCTACAGCGTCACACACTGCTGGGTTAAAGATCTTGACCAGCCCAAGAACACGGCCATTGGCTTTGTCTACCTGTGGGTTATACAAGATGCCATCGATCAGCTGCTTAAAGTTTTCACCGTTGACGTCTATCGGTTGCCCGTTCTCGTCTGTTGGATGGTCTACGACAAAAGGGCAGCCATCGCAAGACGCCAGGTATTCGTCAGAAAAAATATCGTCGCCAAGCAGCTCTTTAGTCCCAAACTCTGGATAGTCGAGAACGCCTTTTTGCGCGATGACAACAGGGACAACCAAGAACCCTTCTGGCGTCCTTTCTGGCTTATCATAAAACGTAACGGGCCGCGAATATGCTGCGCGGTTTGTCGTTGCTCTGTTGATACGATTCGCTTTCACAGTACAAACGCGCCGTGCTCTACGGACAATCCACTGTCAACAATATTCACAGAATAATTATTCCCAGACGGTGCGCTCAAATTCGTTGCCATCAAAATCGACAAAGACTTTTTTCACTGGCCGCTTGCCTTTGTTGCTTGGATAGATATTTGGAGCGCTTTGCGATTCATCCTCTGGGCCGAATGCCGGACGGCTTTTACATCTACACTGGTAGTCATCACCGGGGTGGCCATGCACTCCGGGACGTATCTCTGGCGGGTCATCCCATCGGAAATACTTCCCGTGGTGGTCGCGGTGCCGTGGGCGCGTCTGCGCATCGTTCATGCAGATCCAGATGTAGCCGGGAAAACCTGCGCTGGTCTGCCGGTCTTTATTTATTGAGGCATAGGCTTTGGCGACCTGGTCTCGCGCAACGAAGCGAGCATACGCGCGGCCCTTGTCGGTTTGGCGCATGACCTCCTCTTCAATGATCTTGAAGTTTGACCCTTGCACCACTGCCTGCTGAACAGCCATCTCAAGCTGCAAAGACTGCTTTTTGGCTATGGCCTGCACCAGCTCAATGTTTTCTTTGATGGCTTCGTTCAGCGACGGGATGTCCTTGGTGAACGTCTGCTTATTGAACGGAAACTTGGCCTTCTGGTACTGGCTGACAATGTTTCTCTGGATACGGTTGTCGACGGCCGTGAATACTGATTCGATCGATGAGAAAATATTGGATTTTTCCAGCTTTTCGAGAACCTTCGATGTGATGCCTTTGACCTGCTTCCTGAAGTCCGAAAACTGAAAAGCGTTTAACCGGTGCTCGACCTGGTTCGGAAGCGTTGGCTCTCGCTCCTCCTCGGTGATTACTTCCCGCAAAAGCGCCAGATATTCACGGTTTATGAATTTGATCAGATTGTCGAATACAGAGACATATACCGTCTCGGTGTCATCAGTCTTTGCAAATGGGATCATGCATTACGCGGCTTTTTTTTCAGCGGCTTTGCGTATAGTCTCCCAGACGTTCGGAAAGTGAACTTTGGTTTTTTCAAATAGACCCCACGGGTCTTCCGGCGCGTTCACCATCTCGCTGGCCATGTCTGGAAAGTCTGGGATCTCTACGTGCGGGAAAATCTTGGAGTAGATCTCATTTTTGAGAGTTTCGCCATCGATCAATCCACCCTGCTGCAGGAGCCCAAACGTCTGCGCATCGGTAAACCGGATCTGTGCATCCTGCATCGGGTCAACCGACTGCAGAGGGTTAAATGCCACGCGGGGATTGATATCATTCAGATCAATGCCTTTGCGCATGCACAGGTCGTAGATCTTACCTTCTTTTTCGTGGATCAGAAACGGGAAGATGAACTGCAGGATGCCGTCCAGCTTTATGTTTTGCTCTTCTGACTTCACCAGCTCGTAATAGTCGCGCTGGTCTTTCATGCTCGATGCCAGCTCACCCTGGGCGCTACCCCGGATGATGTTTTGCGGAACCCGAGACGTGGTCGAGAGGAACGAATACAGGAAGTCCGTGGCATCCTTGAGCCCGTCGAACGACGTGGTGATGTATTGCGCATCGTATGTCGAAGGCATAGCGGCCACCGACTTTGAAGTGAACTGCATTTTGATGGTGTTCAACAGCTCGGCCATCTTGGTCTTTACGCCGGCAGAGTCGTTTTTTCCAGATGCCAGAATCCGGGTCAGCTCTTCGGAATTATATTTCACGATCAGCGAGCGATAGCGCAGGAGCAGCTGCACGATTGTCCATTCGGCGATGTTCAGTCCCATGCAGGCCGTGTTGATCTTCTCAAGCGTTGAAATACCACGCTGGCGAACTGGGTCAAGAGATTGCACCAGCAGGTAATACCGAGAAGGGTCAAGATTGATCCCAAAGACGTTTACATACTCGAACTCTTCAAAGTTTGACGCCAGCGGGTCGTAGGATTGCACACGATAGGAAAACAGCTCTTCGCGCACGACGTTCAGCTTTTCGACCTTCTCGAGGTTGGCAAACTTCAGCGGCGATTTAAGGTGATGCCGGCCTGGCAGCATGTTTGTTTCCTGAACCACGGGCACCATCAAAGCGCCGCGCGAGAACAGGCGAGAGTAGATCAGCCACTTCAGGAGCACACGTTTATAGTCCAATGATTCGAGGCGCTCCATCAGCAGATTGCCAATCTTGTACTCGTCGTAATTGGTTTTGATCGTGAAGCCTTGCCGCAGCGCGTCGTGCGCCGGTGCGTCAATGATCCTCTGGACTACATCGAGCGATCGGTATTTGATTCTGGCTTCTGGGCCGAAGATCGTGGATTCGACAACGTCGATTGATTTTGTGGGGTCTCCGCCTTCGGTGTTAATCCCGAGGGCGTCGGAGTAAAGAGCGTTGGCTCTGGTTATCGTACCAAGCGCGCTTTCCATCGGAGAGACGGCCGGCTGGACATAGATAGCATTGTCACGCGCAACCGTCTTTTTGGAAAACCATGCCATGCCTCGCAAAGCCCCGCGACTCTGCGGCGTCAATTAAAATTGGCTACATCCACGAATACATATCGCCGTTGCGAATGATTGCGAATCTGCAGAATAGAAAATGAAAGCCGTGCTTGGCTACGTCACCGACTTCTTCTGCCTCGTACCCGATCAGGCAACGCCGGTCTCCCCGGTTAAATACGACCGCCAGCAATGAAACCACGGTGCGGGTTTTTCGACGCTCTTCAATGACAGTGAGCCTGCCTGCGTCAAATGGGATGAATATCATATTTTCTCCAATAGGTATGCGATGCTGCCGATGAAGCATGTCATCACTCCAAACCCAAACATTATGGCCCCGCTCCACAGAAGCGGCCAGTGGCTCCTGTCTTCAGGTGTGTCCATGCCGTACACGTCCTGCGTTTTGCCGGTGTCGCTTTCTTTGAACAGCGCAGCCGTCAATGCCACGCAGCAAATACCAACCAGCATCAGAGCTGCCGCGATGATAAACAGAACGCTACTTATGCTCACACCACGCCTCGTCGATCTTTTCCGGAAATGCGTCCATGAGCTTTTTCTTTGCGTATTCGCATTCTTGCTTGGTCTTGTATTCTGCGGTCTGGATCGTATCGATCTTATTTGCCATGGCAAACTGTACCTCGACAACAATCACCAGAATCCAGTTCATCATCAGCATCATTGGATTACCCTCACAGGAAGTTTTCGGATCTCACTGCCTCCGAAGTAAGCAGGCTCGCCGTCAACATAATTGTCGAAGTATTGAGCAATCTCTTCGACGCGATCTGAAAAGTTCACGACCGCAGATGAATTGCGGAGCTTCATCCGTATGTCGTCGCGGATGTAAGACCAGTGGTGCATCTCGATCTCGTTGCGGCCATATACGCGGAACCGGTCTGTTGGCAGCGTTTCAAGCTTACGGGTCTTGTCTACCTGCACCGGGAAGTTCTGCGCGCGACCGAAGCGGCGACTGTCTATCTGATAGATCAATGGCACGAAATATTCTTCTGGCGGGTCGACGCATATCGTGGGTTTTTTGTAGTACGTCAGCATCTGGCAGGCAGTGGTGATCAGTCGATCGCGCCGGACGTCTTCCCATACCCTTGCGATCTCATCGGGCTTGTACAGCTCGTCGCAGTCCATGGTCATGTAGTGCGTGCAGCCTACCAACCGGCTGATGTCCAGACCGACGTTACGCTTGGCCGCTTCCGAGACCGCTGGCACCAGGTGCACAGGGCGGAATAGGATGTGGTGCTTGATGCCTACCTTGCGGCATAGTTCCAACACGGGCCGCATGTCGCGCTTCTCCCCGGTATTGGATGTATCTTGGTACACCACGCAGACAAAATCGGCAATGTGTTTAACGGTGTCGAACGACGCTGGCAGGTTCTCTTCGCCGTCGAACAGGTTATACGATATACCCAGCTTCATCATATCTTACGTCCACAAAAATACAGATCGTGCGCAACCGGGTTTACCACGAACAAAGACATATCGAAACGCGATGTCTCCGGCCCGAACACGTCGATGATGTCCTGCCTCGTCAGGTTTTTGTAGTAATCCCCGAGCGCCTTGTATCCCGGGTTTGCCTCGGGTTCGCTTTTGCTGGTGCCATGCTCCGGCCTGCCGCTCGTTGCGCACGTGAGGATCAACAGCCCTTGCGGTTTCAGCACGCGGTACATTGCTCGCAGTGAGTCCGCATAGTTTGGGTCGTGCTCGAGCATCTCGGTGCAGATCACTACATCGAACAGATCGTCCTCGAAGTCCAGCTCGTGAATCTTCCCGACCACATCTACGTTCGGCCCTGCCGCCACGTCGACCCCGGTATATGCGCAGTTCTTGAACAGGTGCTGGTTGCTACCGTTCACGTCGTAGCTGCCAACGTCCAGAACCACTTTACCGTGGAACATCTGGGGAAACTGCCTTTTTACCGATTGGCAGAAATCGACGGCTTCAGGGTGCATAGTTCTCCATGAATTTTGTGTCCAGATTGCTCACAGAGCCTCCGGGCTCGACGGTGTAGTAGTAGAGGGCGATGCTTTTTCTGGACGCGCCAGGAGGGCAGGAAAGGGGCTCTGGATGGCCGTGCCAGCTGGATGCCGTCGTGCTGAATACCACCATCGTTCCGAATCGGGGTTTGATGCGCTTTTCAGCCTTGGCCTCGTTCATCAGGATCAGCTCGCCGCCCCAATTATCCCGCCAGCCCTTATTCAGGTAAAGCAGCACGTTGACGCGACGGTATAGGCTGCTGACCGAATGCCGCGCAAAGTCGATGTGCATGCCCAGCTTGCCGCCCGGTGGAATCTCGTGGTAGCCCCCACCGATCATGGCTGGGTCTGCCACCAGCCCTTTGATTCCTGTCAGCCCCTCAAGGAACTCGATAAACGCCGGTGAGCTCATCAGGTCAATCAGCGCGCGGCCCGACGGAGTGATTTTCTCGAGGCTATTGACGGCGAACTTCTTCTCGAGTGCATTGTCGAATCGGGAGTCTGCTATCTCGGCCACGTTCGGCCATTCACTCAGCGTATCCTCGGCCAGGTGCTGGATGCCCGGAAAGATCCCCGGCAAAACGCCAGAGTCGATTCGCAGGTCGATATGTGGGAATGGGAAGTTTTCTCGGTATATCCGAGCGAGCTGGTCTATTGCTTCGCGGTACATAGTGCCTCAGAACGGGATGTCGTCGTCGCCTTTCATGCCGCCCTCATCGTAATGCGCTGCTCCACCGGATGATTCACCAGAAGCGCCATCGCCTTTCTTTTCCAAGAACTGGAACGATTCAACCACGATGCCTACAGCGCTGTGCTTTTTGCCGTCGGTGCCTTCCCATGCGGAAAAGTCCAGACGGCCCTCGATGCACAGCTTCTGGCCTTTGCTCACGTACTTGTTGATGACCTCGGCCTGCTTGCCCCACACGGTGCATGGGAAAAAGCCAACCTTGTCCTTTGACTCTTTGGTCTCGCGGTTGTACGTGCTGTGGTTCGACGCCAGTGTGAACCGGCACAAATACGATCCGCCGTTGGTTGATTTGAGCTCTGGGTCGCGGACGAGCCTGCCGATCAGAATTACTCGGTTAATGTCAGATGCCATGGATACCTCTCAGATTGTCGTAAACGTCTTTTTGCCCAATAGTAGCTTCGCGCGCGTTGTCCAGCAGTCGGTGGCTGCGGCTTTCAAGGTGAGTCACGATTGCCTTACGGATGAGCGCGTGCCGATATCCGTGGCGTTTGAATTGCTCGATGAACCAATTGTCCTGATACCAGAACCGCAGGACTGGCGGAAAGCACTCCTCGAAACCGATGTCCTCGATCATATACCATTTGCACATCCACGCCCAGCCAGAGAAGAAGTGCGACGGGGCATAGCCTTCAGCCTCGCCATGCTTGTCTGCGTGCAGCACAGAATTGTCAGCCCATGCGCTTACGACGTCCCATCTGCTTAACGCGTCCACAAGCTCCTCGAAGGCTCCGGCATGCACGACGATGTCGTTGTTTAGGACGCAGAAAATATCCGTGCTTAGCATCTGGAAGTCGCGCACGGCGTATGCCAGTGCTTCGTTGTAATTAAACGGGGTTTTGCGCAGCAGCCTGTCCACGCGGTATGGCTCAAGATAGAACGGTTCTTTATCGATGTTGACGTTTGTTTCCACCAGCGTCAGTATCGAGTTCTTTGGCCGGTGCATATTCACAAAGCTGATGGCCCGGTACGTCATCTCGTACATCTCGCGATCGGCAGAGTTTGCCAGCATTACAATGAATATGTTGGAGAACTTCATTGCTTCACCTCAGATGGATTTTTAAATGGTCGGCTTTTCCCGAATCGAACGCCGCCACGATATATCGGATAGTATGGGCCTTCCTGATCATATTCAAGGCATCCGAATCGGATCTCTGCAGCCATGAGATCTTGGAATGCCTTTTCATGCGTATCGCTCATGCTTTTTTACTCCGAATAACTTGCAGGTAGAACTCAATGTCTGCGCCTATCCATTCGCGCAGCTGCTCGTAGTCGTGGTCTGCGCTGATGCCGGTCGGGTCTTTGCGTTCGTAGAATCCGGCAAAATGTCCCACGCCGCCGCAGTCGCCTATGCCGTGCTTTATGCCGACGGAGATCCGGTGCGGCAGATCTTCGGCAACGCCTTTGAGCTGCTCCCAGATGCCGATGTCCATCCAGAGCGGGTCGAGCCTTTCCCAATTCAACGGCGCGTTGGGCCGCATGGCTGTGGAATATGCCGAAGCCCTGCCAGGGTGGACGCTGTGCCAATACCGCTGGCTGAAGATGTGGTAATAGAGCGAATCGTTGATACCGTAAATGTCCGGCTTGCCGTGGAACTCCCAGCGCTCTACCATGCGCGCGATGTAGTCGGCCCGATACCAATCGTCGTCTTCAATCAGGAAGACCAGATCGCAATCTGTGACCTGCGCGAATCCATACTGATACCGCTCGGCCAGATCGTTCGGAAATGTTTTCTGATCGTAGTCGACGACCACGGTTTTTGCGATCGGATGCGTTTGCCGCTTTACGTATTCCAGACACTGCTTTAGAAACGCAGGTCTATTGTTGCGTGTGGGGATTACCACACCTACCTTTACCCCAGACATTGACCTTTGTAATCGTGAGAGGTGATTCGTCAAATACATTGACGGTTCAAATGTGTGGAGGTTGCTGGTTTTCCAACAAGTTCCCTTTGGTCACTTTTCCCCCGGTGTCGAGGTTAAATCCCACCGGGGTTTTTTATCTCAGCAATTCGTTTTGAATATCGAGAAGATCCTGAACGTCCGCTTCGGTGTATCCGGCAAGGTATCGAATCAAAGCCGACAGCGCATCTGGCGAGTCGTCTTGCTGCGCCTCGGAGTTATAATCCAAAACCTGCTGCAGAGGATTCGGCACCGACTCTTCGGTGAACTCCTCGGGCTCGTCGAAGCCAGGTTGCAGGCTTGGGTCGAAGCGTATGCGATCCCATAGCGGCTTGAGCGTATTGGTGATGCGGCCGTACTTGTTTGTGCTGCTGGTGATGCCTTTGTTCGGCAGGCGCATGTCTGTCAGCCGGTCGCCGATCAACCTCTGGGCCGCGTTGTCCTCGTACACGATCAGGCGCAGGTTCATCGCGTTGTACATGGCCTCGATGTCTTCCCAATGGTCGGCGATCGAGTTTCCGTACATCTTCGAGTGCGTCAGGTAGAACAGGCCGTTGTGCTCCCCTCCGATCCAGATCGCGACGTTGTCGTTTCCACCGAAGGCACCGTCGATGAACATGTAAAGCGCCAGTTCCGTGTCCGGGCAGACCTCGTAGATCGGGTCTGGGAACTCCGGGTTCGAGTCGCGTTCGTGCTTTAGCTCCATGTTCGCGGCCCATAGCGAGCGAGGGGTTCGTTTCTTGCGCTCGGCGATCATCTCCGGCGTGAACTCGGCCAGGCGCATCGAGCCTATTGGGAATCGGTGAATTTTGATCCCGAGCGCCTCGAGCAGTGAAAAGCCGTCCATCTCATGCCAAGGCGTGCCAGAGAACATGCGTATGCCGCGCGGTTCGATAATGTTCTCGAGCTCGTGGATGTAGTTCTTGGTGGCGTCGCGCTCCTTCTGCGAATACCTATCGGCGATCGTGATGATGTCGTCCGACCAGATGTAATCGTAGTGGTCACCGGTCTGGGATGTCATGGTTCCCACAGCGGTGAATGAAGGCTCTGGACTCAGGCGCGTGTTGACCGCAAGCCGTATCGCCGATGCGCTCCACTTGTCCGTCTCAAGCGAATAGACCTTATGGGCCGCAAAGAACCATGCCCGGACAAGTTCTGATTGAAACATTCGCTGGAGTGCGCCCACCAGCTTGATCGCCATTTTCTCGGACTTTCTCGCGATCAGCACCCGGAAGTTCGGGTGGATCATCATGAGCAGCAGCATCGCCACAAGCCCACACGTCGTCTTGTAAGAGCCCCTGTGCGCCTGCAGCACCCGGATCGGGCCGTGCTCCTTCTTCAGGAACAGGTGAATCCATTGGTCGTGGTCTGGGGTTAGTTTTGTGAAGCCGAGGAGGTGGCCCAGCTTATGCGGTTCGCGGCACCAATCACTCAGTGCCCTCGAGAAGCCCATAGTCTTGGATGACCTTTGCGAGTTGCTCATTGGTGGCCTTTATGTTGGTTAAGTCCAATTCCCCTTTCATTTTTATGTCTTGCGGCGCCTTACCGAAGCGGCGATCGTTGTATTCACGAAGCGCAGCCATGTTGCCGGCAGCAGACCGGATGGCAGTACCGAACGCAATTACAGAGTCGAGGTCTTTTTGGGTGATTTCAATCCCCTGCTCCTTTAGCCGGTCGATGATTTTTTTGGGCGCCTTGAGGCTACCGATGTGCGTATAGATATCTTTCGCAGAGCGCGATCCCTTTGGTCTGCCAGGGCCACCCTTCGATCCTTTCTGAAAGGGTTTAAGATTTTGAGGATTGCCGCCTTTCTTTGCCATTCACTTTTTTTCCACGTTTTGGTTACAGGGCGAACTTCTTACCGTTCCTGAGTATTTTAGCCTTTGGGACGTAGTTCAGCCACCTTTTTAGGATGACGTCTATGTAATGCGGTTCGATCTCCATCATGCGGCAGACGCGGCCGGACTCCTCACAGGCGATCAGGGTAGTGCCTGAGCCTCCGAAACCGTCGAGAACTATGTCTCCGGGCTTTGTGGAGTTATACAGGGCGTTCAGGACGAGCTCGACGGGCTTCATGGTTGGGTGCTCTGGGCTCTTGGATGGTCGGTTGATGTCCCAGACGGATGTCTTATGTTCACCGGCGCCATAGAATTTATGGGTCAGCTTCCAGCCATAGAAGATAAACTCGTGCTTGTAGTCGTAGTCGAGATGGTTCATGGAGAAGGTCGGGGAGTTTTTATTCCAGATCAGGATGTGACGGGCCAGCATTCCGGCGTCCTGCAGCATCTGCAGCATCTGCAGCCCGATCTCGCCGCCTTGAGGAGCAGTGACGTAAAAGCTGCATTTGTTCGACATGGCCTGATAGATGTTTCTGAATGCCGGCAGGAGCATGTCGTACCGGGCTCTGGCGCTTTCGGTGTGGTCGCCGACGATCGGGCGCTCGTTCCTGCCGCCGCCTTTCTTGGCCTTGTTCAAGTCTTTGGCCTTCTGGGAATAGTTCACACCGTATGGCGGATCGGTAAAGACCATGATAGGTGCTTCGTCTCCTACCAGGATGGCCATGTCCGCAGCGTCTGCGGTGCTGCCGCAATACAGCCGATGAACCATGCCTTTGGGTGATTGGAGTTCGAACAGGTCGCCTTTCTTGCTTATGGGCTTTATATCGGACGGGATGTCTTTTTCGTCTATTTCTGACGGCCCGGTGCTTTTGAATCCCCAGTTAAGCTTGAACGGTTCAAACGACGCGGCGATGCTATCCATATCCATGTCGATCGTGAACTCGTCAAAGCCTGCGCTGGTCATCTGCGCATAGTGGCTTTGGTAGGCCATGAAGATCCGCTTTGCCTCTTTTTCGTTTTTTATGTCGAGAAAGTTGCAGGTCAGCTTCTCGGGGATCTTTTCTCCCTCTGCGGCCATCTCTTCAATGACCATCAGCCGGTGATGGCCGTCGAGCGAGATGATATCCTTGCCGCGCTGCCATACGTAGAACGGTGAAGCAAAGCCGTTTTCTTTCAGCGACTTTTTAAGCTTTGCAAGGCGCTCCGGCGTGGTCTTCTTCAGGCCTTTGGGCTGGTATGGCTTGAGTGCCTTCCATGAGATCTTTTCTGTCTTGAGTATTTTGTCGAGCATTAGTACAGCCTATGTCCCTTGGGATTATTCTTCTCCCAATTTTGTATTATACCAGAAAGCAAAGAGCCATTTCTGCGAAACCAACTTTTGTCAATTATGATAACTTTGATTTGAGGATAGTATTTTGACATCCTTTTTTGCCGCGTTTTGCTTTTTGCGTCCATCCAGCCTTTGACCTCGTGAAACTCAAACGACTCTGGCGACTGATACACCTTAAAATCTGGAGTGTAAAACCGAGTTCCTTTTTTGATTGCATGAAATTCAAAGGTATCCGGTTCATACTCCCATCGAAGGATTTTTTTCTTTTGCACTAAGTAATTGAGATACCGAGCATAATTTGCCTCCCATGATGATCGAAAGTACCGGTTCTCAAGATCTGGTCTTTTGCCACCGTTGCCTCGCTGTACTCCTTTATTCATCTGGTTTTTGATTCTGTATGTTGCAACGGACGCGCACCGCCGTGAGCAGTGTGTTCTTTTTTCATACTGCGCAATATGCACCATGAATTCGGTTTTGCATTCAACACACGTTTTGGATACTTTACCGGTTGATTCGATTCTACATGCGTCTGTGCAGTATTTTTTTCCACGACCTGATTTAATCAAGGACGGTTTTTGCTTAAAGCGCTTGCTACACTTTTTGCAGATAGTCCACCCCTCATCCGCTTTGTATCGTGGGTTTTTATCTCCCTTGAAGTCCCGACATACCATGGTGCAATATTTTCTGATGCCATCTCTTGCTATATAACAAGAGTGGATCATGAATTCTTTTCCGCAAGTTTGGCATTTGCATTCTGTAAAGGCGGACAAATCTATCCGCCCTGAATAATTCTTTGTTTTACTTAATCGGGAGTTCGAGCTGATTGTTACCGTCATACATTCCTTTAGCATCGATCTTGATCGGTGAACTTGCGCCGGTCTGCGTGTCTTTTAACTTGCAGGTGACGGTTGTCTGCACTGAGTTCTGCCAGTAATCGTTCTCGATGTTTTTGGAAAACGGGATGTTGACCTGGATTCCGTGTCCAGCCTCGTTCCCGTATTTAGCAATGTTAGCCCTTACCTTCTCCAGCGCGTTTTCGATCTGCTTTACCAGATCCCCGCCAGCCAGGTTCATGGCCGATAGTTTTTCAAGTTTCATCTTTACCCTCCGCTATTCACCATCTCTCGTCGTGGTGCCGTGGCAACACTTTTACGGATTTTCATGTGGTAAATAGTCTGAATTGGTGGCTCTACACCGAGAGCATCCCATAGATCTTTGTCGTGCCATTGGCTATCGATCTTCACACAGTCCAGTGCCATGCCCAGGTCGCTGGCGTAATACACGCGGACTTTGTTGTTCCTGATGCGATCGAACTTTAACGTCACGCCGACCTTTGCGGCCCCGAGCATCATCCGGTGCGCTCCGACGATATAGACGACAGGCGTTATTGGTACTTCAAACGACCTGAGATGATCGACTTTGCTTTCGAGGTATTTTTCAAACCACATCGCGTCTGGATTATAGAATTGGCGTTCTTGCTGCGCGGCCCGTAAGTATTGGCGTGCTGCCGGCCTGTTTTCTTTTGGTAGAGTCCTTAATGCCTTGTGGTATTCTTTCCATGAGTACCAGGAGCGGTGCGCTATTCGTTGGCCGATATTCATGACGACCTTGTCACCGCAGACTTTATCGAACCGGCGCTGCTCGATCAGAAACCTGGCAGTCGGTGTCTCTGGCGCCATTTTCATGCAGTCTTTTCCCACTCTGCTATTCTGGCTTCAATATCACCGCGCACCTTTAAGCATCGTAAAAAGAACCGATAATAACGGCGTTTTCTTTTCGGATCGTCTTCAAAATACAATTTAATTAGCCAGTGCGCTTTTGTTGCGTATCGAACCACTTTACCATATTCTCGCATAAGCTGTGCTGTCTCTGCCGCCGTGAAAAACTGCCCTCCATGCCTCGTCACATCCAAAAGCATCGCCTCTGAAGTGTGCGGAACCGCGTCTGCTATGGTCTTGAATTGGCGGGTCATA
>ERZ869921.308-NODE-308-length-33219-cov-14.511368_pt1 | contig 33219 bp, 54 predicted proteins | sample MGYA00579310_ERZ869921 | MGnify/ENA primary metagenome ERZ869921 (study PRJEB32216, sample SAMN09231816) | wastewater metagenome | place: USA: Maryland | collected 2016-06-21 | study: EMG produced TPA metagenomics assembly of the PRJNA472060 data set (Reclaimed... | reverse complement strand
GTACTGGAGACGTTGAGCAAGGACACGGACGCCTATGTCCGATACTGGGTCGCCCAGAACCCATCGACACCCGCTGCGGTACTGGAGACGCTGAGCAAGGACACGGACGCCAATGTCCGGTACTGGGTCGCCCAGCATCCATCGACACCCGCTGCGGTACTGGAGACGTTGAGCAAGGACACGGACGCCGATGTCCGATCCGCATCCACGAGGGACTAAACCCATGTTCTCATGTCGCCGCTGGTTACAGATCATTATCGACAGTCTTAACACCGCTGAAGAAGTCCTGGACGACGCCGAACTGGACGCCCTTTACCGTGCCGTTGAAGACGAGATCAAGAGGAGACGTTCGTAATGTTTGCATCGAAAGCGTCACCACTACGGGCATCCAGTCTGCCCCAGCTTCTGCGATGTCCGCTTCGTCTGTACCTGGTACAGAAGGGGGTCATTATCGACGGGGATAACGTCGCTGCCCACACGGGGAGCATGGTACATAGGGGGCTGGAGGCATTCCACCGTAACGGCTTTCATGTCCCTAAAGCTATCAAGTCAGCAAAAGCCGACCTGCACAAGTACCGGAACGCGGACCAGGTCAAAGCCGTCAAGATCATTGAAGGGTACGGGAAAGACCCACGGAACAGGGTCAAGACTTACCTACTTGAAGAAGAAGTCTCGGTCACGCTTGAGCCGTGGAAGACTGATAAGACGAAAGAACCCATAGTCATCATCGGGCACTGTGATCAGGTCCGCGAAGTAGACGGTCAACTGTGTGTGGTCGATTACAAGACGACCAGTAAGGGGGGCGACGAAGCACGGGGGACATACACCGCCCAGCTAGTCCTTTACGCTATGGCCGCGTCGATCAAGTTGAAGAAGCCGGTCCACCCCGGCTACATCTGCCGGGTGACCAGTTACACCACGGGTAAGAATGAGAAGATCGAATCACCTGACGATGTGTTCTTCAAGTATCCGTTCGATCTGGACGGGACGAAGGAACTGATCAACGAGATACGCCGGGAAGTTGCCCGCGTTCGACGTGAAGAAATCGGACCGCGAACCTCGGGAGACTGTGTCTACTGTCCAGCCGGGCACGTCGGGCACTGTTCCAAGTTGTTACTTCAGACGCTTACCGTGAAGGGGAAATGATGACAAAGATCACTGCCGACTGGTTAACCTCTATCCAGGCATGTCGGGACCAGGTCACCCTGTTCCGGGAGACGTTCCCCGAGGGAGCGAACCTGGACGCCGATGTCCGGTACTACGTCGCCCGGCATCCATCGACACCCGCTGCGGTACTGGAGACGTTGAGCAAGGACACGGACGCCGATGTCCGGTGTGGGGTCGCCCAGAACCCATCGACACCTAACGTAAAGGGGGAAGCATGAAAGCGAGAGTAGAACGCCGGACCACGTCTGAAGATAGTGTACAGTTCAGCACACTACAGGTTGGTGACTGGTTTCAGGAAGACGGGGACGCGGGGGTCTCGGTCAAGATAGGGCTGGGTGAGTCACTCTATCTCCCCGACGACGGCGACGACCCGGTATGCATCATCGTGGATAAGGACGACGAAGTTCACCCGATCCAGGTCACGATCACCTATTAACCCTAAACTTCTCGATGTACACTAGACAACTGTACAAAAGCGAAGTACTGTAGATTCAACTAACTCCCGTGGTCGGGTGACACACCACTGTCATACCGGGGCCGATCACACCGGAAGAATCTACAGCACTGTACCCCGGACTCATCACCATTTCTAAGGGGAGTCCGCACTATGGCGAAAACCGCCGCACCGTCGAAGAAGCCCGGAACCGCGTTAGCTGGTTTCAAGACCGGGGCTATCATGCCTAAGACGAAGGTCAAGTCTGGAGGGGGTGACGCGTTCATCTGGGTCGCTCACCCGATGAGTAAGGCACTCTGGAAAGACCTGAACCCGAAGATCAAGGGGGGCTTGAATGAAGCCGATCTGATCTTCGTATCGGGTGACCATGTCGAACGTCTCCAGCCGATGAAGTACCACCTGGTCGAAGCGTTCAAGTTCTACGCTACTACCGATGATGAAGGCGACCTGATCCAGACATGGGATGAGGAAGCCGACGACGTACCCAAGGAAGCCGCCGAAATGGTGGAAGCTTTGATCATCGTCTACACCACGAAGGGTCCGAAGCCCGCCCGAATGACGTTCAAGAAAGCCGTGTGCAAGGCTGTCGGGGCGATGCTGGATGAGTACCGTGACGCCGCTACCGAAGAATGGGCGACCAGGTCGAAGGAAAACAAGGACGCCGCAAAGAACGTGCCCGACCACTTGAATGGGTTCCGCTTCTATGGGGTCGCTACCTGTTCACCGAAGCCGACACGCGACGGGAAGTTTACCTACCCACTTGGGGCTGTCCAGGTCAGGCCATCGACGCCGAATGAGTTCGCCACGTTAAAAGACGCTGACGATCAGTTTACCGCGTCACTGGAGACCAGCCGCCAGTCGTTCGTTGCTCGTATCAGTGACGTCAAGAGCAAGATGAAATGATCGCGGGATACCTAGTCCTGCTGGTTCTCGTGTCCCTGATCATTGGACGCAAGAACCGCCCGCGACCCCGCCCGCCGTAACGTAACCGTTTTAATCAAGTCCACTGTGAACGGGTCACCGTGACCCGTTCCCGTCGAAGGAACGTACCCATGTATTGCGAAACAGTTACCCGCCGCCTGAGAGTACGGAAGACACGCCGCCGCCGACACTGTACCCACGTCCTTGCGTTCGATTCCATATCCACCAGAACCGCCCGTCGGATGTCACGCCATGTCTAAATACCTAGACGCCATATCGACCCTACTTGACCGAGCGTCGTATCGCCTGACCGATGACGACATGGAAGAACTATTAATCGAGATCGGGAAGCTGATCAACAGTCACCTAGCCGACCTTATGGAGTACCCCAGATGAAACTGACACCAGAACAGCAGAAGCTAGCCGCCGACTATCACAAGTTCGCGTCGATCACCGCGAGTAAGTTCAAACACAAAGCCCCGTTCGATGAACTGTTCTCCGCCTGTCAACTGATGCTGTGCAAGTCCGCCGCGAACTATGACCCCGCCGACCCATCCCAGGCTAGCTTCAAGACGTATCTGATCCGCAATCTACGCTGGGCATGTCAGAAGGTCATCGACCTGGAGCGTCAACGGTATAACCGGACGTTACAGCTTAGTATCGACGTGACCGATCACCGGGTAGACCAGGAAGAAGAGACCGAGTTCGACGAACCCACCCCCGCTGATCGGCTAACTGATCTGATCAATGACTACGCCCCGACCGAGAACATTCGTCAGACGATGCTAGTCCGCATGACCGAGAAGTCAGACGAGACAGCCGGGAAGCGTCTGGGGATTACGAAGTCCCGCGTCCATCAGATTCGTGCCCGGTTCACCAGCGTCGTGCGTTCCCGTCTCATGCTGGAGGTCGCGTAGATGCGAGTAGACATTCTCCAGGGTGACGCCCTTACCGTCCTGAAGACGCTGGAACCTGAGTCGGTCCATTGCTGTGTAACATCCCCGCCCTACTACGGGTTACGGGACTACGGAGCAGACGGACAGATCGGACTAGAGTCTACTCCCGATGAGTACGTCGGGAAGCTGGTCGAAGTGTTCCGCGAAGTCCGCCGGGTCTTACATGACGGCGGTACGTTGTGGCTGAATCTGGGGGATAGCTATTCAGGGTACAAGGGTGACAACTACGGGAAGACAAAAGGTAATTTGACTGCACGTACTCCTGTAGCTACTGACAAGCCACTGAGAACCGGGACGCCGCATACATGTGGACTAGGTGACAAACAGCTTCTAGGCATCCCTTGGAAAGTCGCTTTCGCCCTGCAATCTGACGGGTGGATACTTCGACAAGACATTATCTGGCACAAGCCGAACCCGATGCCTGAGAGTGTACGCGACCGTTGCACTAAGGCACATGAATATCTGTTCCTGCTGTCCAAGTCGAAACGTTACTACTTCGACGGGAAGGCGATAAAGGAACCTATAACCTCTAGCGGGTATGGGGGGATCAGTAACAAGTCAACATCGAAGAGACTCGGTTCAGGTCTAGAGTCAACAAAGGACTACGAACCGGACGGAACACGCAACAAGCGTTCGGTATGGACTATCTGCCCAAAGCCCTACAAGGGAGCACACTTCGCCGTTTTCCCGCCCGCACTGGTAGAGCCTTGCATCAAAGCAGGTAGCCCAGTCGGGGGCACTGTCTTAGACCCGTTCGGGGGTAGTGGCACCACTGGACAGGTAGCCACGTCCCTAGGCCGAAACGTCGTCCTGATTGAATTGAACCCCGCTTACATTCCACTGATCAAGGAACGAATGTCGTGCAAGTAGCATTCACCCAGGATAAGACCCGGATCACTGTCACCGCTGGGAACGCGAGCTTTACCGCTACGTTCAATAGCGACGGACACGCCCGTCAAGCGTCCAAGCGTCTGGGTATCCCAGCCGAGTGGATCGACGAAGCTGTCGTCAGATTCTGTAGAGAAGGTTCAACCGCTGCCGAGCAGACCTACACGCCGGACGAAACAGACGACACGCCTGCGGACGTGTTCAAGGTCCGCTTACTCAGTCAGCCGGTTAACCAGGCTACTATCTACGACAGCTTCGTCGATGCTCTGAAACATCCGGGGGCGACGGGTGAACACGTCATCGAGTGGAAGGACACGGGGGAAGCGTGCTGCATCGACTTCGACTGGCACACGGGGACACCGCCCGCCGATCTGATCGACTACGCCTACAAAGCTGACCCGCTACCTTCCTACGCCTGGATCACCCGATCCGGTGGACTTCGCCTGGTCTACTTGAAGCAGGACACCACGCCCGCCGACGCCCTTGCCGCTGTTGCCGCCTACTGGTTAGTAGACCGGGTGAAGCCGCAAGCTATGGAACTGAAGAACGCGACCCGGTTCCCTGAAGGCGAAGTCACTACGTTCGATGGGGGAATCGAGCTAAACTCGATCCGGGGGCTGTTTGAAGAGTCCGCCTTCAACCCGGAAGCCCGTGACGCCTATCTGGAAGAACATGGACTAGCGATAGGTCAACGTTACTCACATGATCATTGCCCGAATGACTCGCACCGACCTAGCCAGTCACCCGAACCTGTTCAAGTTCTGGAGGACGGGATCAAGTGCTATTCCTGCCCTGCCCACGGGAAGCCGGGTTTCATTCCGTGGACGCGACTGACGGGGGACAGCGTACCGACCGAACTAGCGACATGCGTCAAGAACCTCACCCACTGGGAACATGCTCAGTATGTGATCCGCCCCCATGCCCCTACCGACTTTCCGCCCGGTCTCTTGAACGCGTTCTACAAAGCCGCGTTGATTGTCACCCACGGGCCAGAGGATAAGCGGATCGCGTCCGCCTTTCGTCAACGTGACCTGGTCCGTTTCGATGGATTCTGGGGTACGACACGGGGACAGCGACGACGGGACACGCAAGTCAAGTTCACCGTTGCCGGTCTCCCCGCTGTACTGGGTCCAGACGGGAAGCTGGACAACGAGAAGCATGAACGCTTCCTTGACAATGCTGACCTGACTGAATGGGGGTACTACCCACTGAAGCGGGTCTACGGGTCGCGTATATCGACGCTACTGTCTACACCCCGCGATGGACGACCACGGATCGAGATACCGAAGGGCATCAAACCCGAGTACCTACCCGAAGCGTCACGGGTATCAGAGGAAGCCGCTTGGGGTCTACTGGAGACTGCTTACCCCGGAGTCAATCGGAAGCTGATCGAACTCCTGGTCTTCTGTCGTGGGCACGTTGAGTACGGGGCGACAAATGCCCCCATGTTCTTATTCGAGGGGGTAAGCGGATCGGGGAAGACCGGATCACCGAAGCTAGCCGCCGCGATCTGTGGTGACGCCTGTAGTGAGATCACGCCGGGGGAGAATGAAGACCGGTTACGTTCCCAGATTCTGGACAGCGTACATAACACGGGGACATTTATCAGTGTCAACGAGGTCATGAAAGCCGCGAAACGGTTCCGGATTCCCCCGCTGTCATACCTGAACTTTCTGTTACAGATCACCCCGGATTCAAAGTCCCACGTCCTGTACGTCGGGCCGGTCAGCCTGGTCGATGTCCCTGTGCTATCGATCACCGACACCGAGTTCACGGAAGAAGTTCTAGGGGATGCCCAGTACGGTCGCCGTATCTTCTATTGCGATCTGGGCACTGAGTACAACCCATGGAAGGAACGGTCTATTGAAGCTGGGCTGACGAGTCTCTTCGCTATCCGGTCTGAAGAGAACTTCCGCCGTGCCGCTGACAGTCTGCTGTCAATCTGGATCGATAAATACTGGAGACTCGCGGACGGTGACCCACCCTTCGCCCTGGATGAAGTCGCCGGTCAACTTGGGATCAAGTACCTGAACAGCCGTAGTCAATCGAGCGACCGGGCTGACACCATGCGGGCACTGTTCACCCAGTGGGTCAAGTTCGCCGGGGCATCGGGTGCCATGGCGAAGCGTCAAGCGAAGGGCTTCAAAGCGTTCAAGATCGACCCGGACAAGTACGACATCGCCCGCGTCTGGGTGACACTACATGACGAAGGCGACCCGACACAGTGGGGCCGGGCGAATGAACGAAGCTGGGCCGAGGTACTGGGCCGCGATCATCCGACCAGGCTACAAGTCAAACGGCTGTACGCCGACCGGGAAAACTGGGTTCAACTGTCTTTCCAAGAGCAACTAGAAGGGGGTGAGGTATGGACAGCCGTGAAAAGTTCATGAGGGTCAAGGCCGGGGTGAAGGCGCTCCATGATTCGAGGGACTTCAGCGACCCGGTTAAACAGTTATTCGGGGAGAAGTTACGCTTCGTCGATGAGGACCCGGACGGGGTACACGTTCAATCATTGAGTGACCCAGGCGAAGAAGATCGAGTTCACCCCGGCACCCTGGAACCATGGGTAGACGGTGAATCGTGGAACGGTTCGGCATGGGTCCGAGATGAACCAGAGCCGGGCGACAAGTTCCGGGTGATAGCGTTAGGCCAGGACGATGACAGACGTGGGGTCGAGATCGGTGATGTATTCACCTACGAGGGTGCCCATTGGTACACGCACCCGACCAAAGTGAACCCGTTGTATCCCGGTTCTGCCCCACGGTTCCCGCTTCTACTACGGAACCTGGAGCGGGTCACCGATGAACCGGGCGTACCTCAGATAGGGGAGAAGTACCCCGGCACAGAAGCGACTAGCATCAGGTATGCTGTCGACCCTAACGACAAATCACCTGAAGCGAACTTACTGCGAGCCGTGTTTGAGAGTGACGAGAACGCCTCTCCGTATGAAGCGGACCTAGACGCTATCTGGCATGACGTCGAGATACTAGGCGAACGGATCGAAGCCCTAGAGCAACGGGAACCCCGTCACACGCCACTAACACCCCTGGACCTGTACTTCACCCATGCGTTGAAATGGTCGCTAGGCCACAACTTCCCGAAGCTCAGTTACGCCGGGCGTGTCACGGAAGCCTGGAAGATCGCCCGTGAATCCTATGCACAGAGGGACGCCGCCCATGGGACAACGCCAACGGGACTGGGCAACTAGACGCCGGGCCGAGTTGACCCAGTCGCTGGGTAGCAAGTGTGAGTTGTGCCCGGCGACTGACGACCTGACCCTGGATTGTAAGGAACCACGCGGACCGAAGCACCACCGGCAATCATCTGAAAGCCGGATCAGCTTCTACACCCGCGAACATGCCGCCGGGAACCTTCGGATTCTATGCCGACCATGCAACAGTAAGAAGGCGAAACATGACAAGCGATACCACAAAGCGAATCGACTGGAACTGGAAGCCTTCACGGTCGGTCTGTTTCGTGGACTTCGAGACACAGTCAACGGTTGACCTGCCTGACCGTGGTGTATGGGCATACATCAATGACCCATCTACCCGTCTCATGTCCGCCGTGTTCAAGGTTCCGGGCCGGAAGCCGATCACATGGGTTCCGCGTCCGCTACCCGGTCTGAAGTTCCCCGGCATGGTCGTAGGTGAGAAGATACCCGAGGAAGTCCGCAAACTAGCTAAGTCACATATCTGGGTAGCCCACAACGCCGAGGGGTTCGACGCTATCGTCTGGGCGTCACTGTATCCATCGATCCGCCCCAAGTGGCAAGACACCCAGATTCTAGCGAAGTGCCTGAACTTACCCGGATCACTGGACAAGTTGTCCAAGTGGTTCGGGGGTAAGGGTAAAGACTCGGTCGGTAGCCGGGCGATGAAGCTGTTGACCCAGGCGAAGTTCAGCAAGGGGAAGACGACCTACCCACGCGGGACTGTGCCGCTATGGGTCAAGATGCTGAAGTACAACGTCCAGGATGTCACGGAACTGGAGACGATTTATCGGAAAGTGGTGAAGGCACTAGACCACCACGAACCCGCGTTGACTGTTCACAGTGCCATCAATGACAGGGGTATATCAACCGATCAACCGTTAGCGAAGAAGCTGGTCAAGCTGTGGTCCAGTGTCAAGCGACTAGCCCGCGATAACATCAAGGAACTGACCGGCGGGGAACTGACGAAGGATAACATCAGGTCCGGGCCGACCGTCTATAAGTGGCTGAAGAAACAAGGTCTAGTCCTGGAGAACTTGCGACGGGAAGAGATCGCCCTGGTACTAGATGACCCGGATCGGTTGGAGGGTGTAGAGGACTTTGACCAGGTCCGTACTGTCCTGGAAGAACGGGGGCTGATCCTACGCACAGCAGAGAACAAGCTACACCGGTTACTTGACGCCGGGGGTGACGTGCTTCGTTACCTGCTTACCTTCCATGCCGCTGCTACGGGTCGCTTCGGTTCCCGTGGTGTTCAGGTACATAACCTACCGAGTCGAGGTAAGGCGGACGTTGAGAAGTTGATAGGCAACTTGACGCTGGACACATTAGGCGACGACCCCGCGACCACGCTCAACATGATGCTGAGACCCGTCTTCCGTGCGACGAAGGGCCGGTCGCTGGGGATCATCGACTTCAGCAGTATTGAGGCTAGGGGTATCGCCTGGATCGCGGATCAAGACGATCTGATCGAACAGTTTGCCGCCGATGCTGACATCTACATCGACATGGCGTCTGATCTCTTCGGTCGGGAGATAACGAAAGACGATGCCCTGGAACGTCAGATCGGGAAGATCATTTGCTTGGGTTGCGGTTACGGAATGGGAGCGAACAAGTTTGAGATATTCTGTCGATCTCAGCGTGTCGATCTAGCCGCTGTGGACTTGGACGGGAAGACCTGCGTCAACGCGTACCGGAAGAAGTATCCAGAGATACCGAAGATATGGAAAGCGTTAGAACTTGCTGCCATCACCACGGTACGCACTGGACGTAAGACGGAAGCTGGTCGCTGTGTCTTCAAGATGGAAGACGGGGCACTGGTCATCGTGTTACCGTCCGGGCGTCCGATCTACTACCAGGGGGCACGGGTCGAAGCCGCTGTCCCACTGTGGGCTAAGTTACGCGGACAGAATATAGTCAAAGACGCGATCTTCTACCGTCATCCACACAGGTATGACAAGACAATTTATTCAGGGCTTATCGCTGAAAATTGTGTCCAGGCCATCTGCCGCGATCTACTAGTTGATGCACTCCAGAGACTAGAGTCCGCTGGTTACCGCAACGTCTTGCACGTTCACGATGAAGTTGTCTACGAAGGCGACGGGAGTGTAGAGGAACTGCACAGAGCCGCGTCGATCATGTCTACCCCGCCAGAATGGGCTGACGGGTTTCCTATTGCTTGCGAGGGGTTCACTAATGAGCGATACACGAAGAAGCCGTTCGGAAAGAGTCACCGAGTCACCGCCAGTGGTGGAACTGTCACGCCAACACATAGCCGACTGGATCAGAGAAGCGAACGCCGCCGCACTGAACAGCCCATCGAATGACCCAGGTGACATGGTCACCAACATCTACACCTGTCTACGGATGTCGGTGAAGGGTAACAGGCTAGGGGCACAAGGGCTAGCTTGTAATGCGATCAGACTAGCCCGGCTACTCGGTATCGACATCGTAGACACTGCCATCGAGACGAACGAGAAGAAGGGGAAAGACTACGCCCCCGGTTCGGACATCCTGGAGAACTTCTACCGGGTCGCTGATGTCACCGGAGTAGATGCAATGACCGTCTGGGGCGTCTATGTCACGAAACACTGTGAAGCTATCCGGGCTTTCGTGATGAAGTGCAAGCTAGAATCCGAACCCATCGACAGCCGCCTGGTCGATGTCCTGGTCTACGCTGCCCTAGGCTACTTCATTCTTGAACGTGAGGGGGTGACGCTGTGATCATACTGACTGTCGCCCTGGTACTAGTCGCCTTGTGTATCGGATGGCTAGTAGGGCGTCCATCGTCACCCGTCTGTGAGTACCACCGATACCGCACCTTTACACGGGTAGCCTACGTTCAATTCCGGGCCGGGCACGTCATTGAGCATCTAAGCACCTACGGGGCTTGTTCCATGTGTGGTCGGTACTACGAACCACCCGACAACCCGCCCCGTGTACGGTTCAACATTCAAAGCGACGGAACTGTCGAAGGAACCCGCCTACTAGTCGAGAGGGGGACAAAGTGAAGAAGTCAAAGAAGAAACTAGCGACCAGGCTACAAGAGCGACAACGCTACCTTGATCTGGTGAACGACCCGGATCGACCTAGCCCCATTGTCGATGTCGACCCCATGCTTCAGGGTGAGACGTGCGGATTATGCGGGCGGGAGTTCGACGGGCGATATGGGAAACGGGGGCCGGGTCGCCCTGCCGGGGTTGACGGGGCACCAAACCGAGTACCCGCCACACCCGACAAGGGCTGGGTTCAGACAGCTAGTGGGGGTCGGTTCTATTTCCGAGAGATGGACCGGTCATCCATTACCCTGGAGGACATCGCCGCCCAGCTATCGAAGCTGTGCCGGTATACGGGGGCGTGTCGCAAATACTACTCAGTAGCCGAACATAGCTACTACGTCAGCTTGATCGTACCCGAGGAGCATGCCCTCCATGCGATTCTGCACGACGCTAGCGAAGCGTATCTGGGTGACGTGTCTACCCCGCTGAAAGGGATGTTGGATGCGTACCGGGAGATCGAAGCCGCTGTCAGTGAGCGTATCTACCGTCGGTTCCGTCTGCCCGCTGACTATCACCCGTGCGTCAAAGCTGCGGACTACAGGCTTCTCGCGTCCGAAGTCCCGCTGCTGTTCGACAAAGTTGACCCCGGCTGGGAAGGCTGGCTGACAGGACACAAGCCACTGGAGGAACTCACACGGGATAACATCGGCTGGACACCAGAAGCCGCCGAACGTCTCTTCTTAGATAGGGCACGATACCTATGGGCACGACACAGAGAACACCGTCCCGAAGTCTCAAACAGAAACGCGGTAACGGACGAGTTACTTACAACGGTGAACGGAACGCCGTTAATTCACTTGCAACATCTTCCCGGCTAGAGGTGAAGGCGAAGAGGAGAAAACGGATTAAAGACGTCATACCGGGGAGTCGCCGTCACCCGTTTCAGTTTGAACCGGGCTTTGAACCCGTCGCACCTGACCCCGGTAGCATCGAAGACTATCTGGACGGTCTGGATCGATGGGTCGCCCGGATCATACGCATGAGGTTCAATGACGACCTTAGTTATGAGGAGATCGGGGAGCGTATGAGGATGGATCAGACAGACGTAAAGACCACTATCGAACAGGCACTAGCACAGATCAAGAGGGGACTATGCAGAGACGAATGACGAGACTGACACAGAGCATGATCAGCCGGGGGCTGGTCGGGCGGGAAGTATGGCTGGGGTCTAGTGACACGTTCGCAGTGATCCAGGACGTAGACGCCTGTCCTCATCGTCCGATGTGGGTCGAACGGTTCCCCGGTTCGGGCTGGTTCCGTCCAACCTTGCTATCGGGTATCTACCTTCTCGACCCACCAGAAGAGATGAAGACATTTTACGGGAGGACAGAGACGACATGGTCAAAGTAAGTAGCCGAGTCATTGTAAACGACGCCGCTGGGACCAAGACATCCTGGAGGGTAACTACCGTCAAGCTGTGCGGGTTCACCCTCTACCAGAGTCAGGAGCAACTACCCGATGTCCCTACAACTTCTCACCGCTCACCAGGTCGCGTCGATGCTAGCGATAGGCCGGTCAACGGTCTACAAGCTGACGGTTACCGGGAAGCTGCCCGCCGTGAAACTGGGGTCGTCGGTCCGGTATCGGCTTTCTGATGTGGAGAAGCTGATCGAAGAGAGTCGGCAATAGTTTTGTCGTTCTCTATCGCTCTATCCAGGTACTTGTCGCGGATCGTCTTCGTACTTTCCGCGATTAACTTACCGACAGTGGTCTCCTGTAGCCGGGCTATCGATTCAAGCTGTGCAAGTACCTTCGCGTCAATTCGAGTCGTCTTTGTGGTAGCCATGAGGGTAAGGTAAGAAAATCTAGTAATTCGTCCAATGTCACTTGACACATGTCACAAGTGACATTAAGCTATGTAGAACAAAAGAGGAGTCGAACCCATGTATGTAGTAGCTAACCGACGCTGTGGAATGATCCTGATTGAAGTAGTCCTGACCCAGACAGGCTACCACGTCCGAAGCAACGGGAACCATGTCGCAACGTTCTTCAGTCGGGCTAGTGCCTGTCGTCGTATGGAAGCACTGGCCGGGCCGAATGCCCCGGGTAACGACTTCTACGACGCCTAACCATCACACGGGAACCGAGGAGTAAGGACACCATGACAGCCGCGATCATTAACAAGCAACTGAGAGACGCGAAGAAGGCAGGTATAGCTAACGTCATCACGGGTTACGGGGTCTTCGCGTTTGATACTGAGAACAGGTATAACACGACGCCAGTCAAGACGTACAAACGTGAACCTGACGCGGGTCGATACGCGGACAAGTTGAATGATGCGAGTGCCCCGAATGACCGACGTGAAGGGTACGTTGTCCGTCCAGTACGTCACGACACATTCCCCGTCTGCCTGTTCCGCTACGGGGACTTCTATGAAGCGTTTCAGGAAGACGCGGTCACACTAGCCCATGTCTGCAATCTAACCAGGACCAGTCGCAACGGGGTCGATATGGCAGGCTTCCCGGTTCATGCCATGGAAGATCGAATCAAGGAACTACTGAAAGCCGGTCACCGTGTCGCTATGTGCGAGAGGGCTACATCATGACCACAAACTACGCCAACACTTACCCCGGCTTCTCGTCTGCGGTGCTGTACGGTCGCCGGTTCCTTTACACCCAAGCCGGGGACATCTGGCAAGGGTATTACTGTGATGATCCTGACACAGGGTACTATGCCCCTAGCCGGGATCAACTGTTACAGGATGCGATGGGGGTGACGCTGTGAACGTAGTAGCTGTACCCGGGCGATACACAGCCGGGCAACTAGTCCGTGCCTACAAGTTCTTCCAGGTGAACCCCACTATTAAATGGAGGTGGGATGACTACGCGTCATCACCATCGCCCGTGTCATCGTGGTTTCACTGGTTTCGTAGCAAGCTGGAAGTCAAGATCAACCGGCACACCCCGCTAGCTATATGCAAGTGGATAGCGACCGCTGTCCGCATCGAAGATATGGTACGCCGACGCTGTGTGATCCGTCGATCCGATCTGAACGGGCTACCCGTAAAGATCAAACATAAACTAGAACACCTGGTCAGTGAGTAGGGGGCTACATGGCGTCCGTATCGACTGACAAAGCTGGGCTACGTCGCATCAAGTTCATGTGGAACAGTAAGACCCGTACCCCTTTATATGGTAACGATATACCTGGCACATCAAAACACCTCACGCCTTTTTCCGTTTCTTGCGTAGCACTCGCTTCGCCATCTGCTCGTTGACCTCTTGTTTCGGCACCTTAACCAGCTTCTTTGCAAGCTCGTCGAACTCCTTAAATCCCTTTGGTTTTTTCATTACTGAATCCCCATGAAACCCGCATCATCCTGTGCAGTGAGGAGGCGGTAGGTAAGACGCTTGCCAACGATAGTCAGCATGACGGCACGGAAGCGATCAGCGTCATTGCCAAATCGCTGATTGAATCGGAAAGATTGTTCGTCGAGGTATCTCAGCAGATGGAAGGCAGCAACAGAAACGTAAGTGCCTTTGAGCGTTCGCTTGAGCAACGCCCAAAAGTTTTCGATTCCATTGGTGTGCACCGCACCTTCAGCGTACTTAATCGAGTGGTCAATAGTCTGGTGGATGTACTGCGGATCTAACCCACGATAACCGAGGGCAGCGTCAGTGTAGACGGTCGAATCAGGCTCCACGTTCCGGCGTATCTCAGGCTGTAATTCGCTGGCTTCAGTTGACGCTGCAACTCGGCATCGCACTTCACCGCCACGCTCAAGTAGACCTTGGACGATGGCCTTGCCGACCGCACCACGGCCCTTGATCCTCTTCTCTCGCTTTGCCTTGTGCATGTTGCGAGCTTCACCGCCGATGAAAGTTTCATCGACTTCAACGGTGCCTGACATTTTCTCGAATGATCCTGTACGCATAGCTTCACGAATGCGGTGGAGCATGAACCAGCCAGTCTTTTGCGTGACACCTAACGCCCGGCCTAGCTCATGGCTGCTGATTCCGTTTTTTGCGTTGGCGATGCACCACACAGCGACGAACCATTTGTCAAGGCCAAGCGGCGAATCCTCGAAAATCGTATTGGCTTTGACGCTAACCTGTTTGCGGCAATCCTTGCACTGGAGGATGCGACGGGTAACGACTTCGCCGATGCGATCCGACTGGCAGTGAGGACAGACGATCTTGCCATCAGGCCATTTGATTTTTCGCATGTACCGGTGACAGATGCCAAGATCAGAGAAATACCTGACGGCCTCGATCAGCGTTTTTGGCAAGTCTTCCACGGCTCAATCCTCCAAAGAACCCTCTCCCGCACTGCGGACTACACTAGAGCCGACGAATCGAGAGCAGTGAACTGCCGCAATTGGCCGGGAGAGGGTAGACGATACCGACAGTCGGGGCCGATCCCTCAGCCCCTCATGTCGTGACCGGCTTTAGCGGCCTTCGCCAGCTTCGGCGCGTGCAATGATACGTTTTACCGTGGCCTTGCTCAGGGAGTGGCAGAGTGTGAAATGGCCAGAAACAGGGTCTTGCACCCTGACATTGACATCATCTACCCTGACGCGGTGATCTTTGACGCCTTCGCCGCTGAAAGCCTTGCAGCGTACTACCATCTCTACCTGGGCTTTAGTTGCAGTCTTCATTGGTCGTTCTCCTGATTGGGTGTTGATGTCTTATCTACCTAAAGTATATCGTCCTATTCCGCTGTGTCAACTACTTAATCTGGAATTACCCAAGTTTTTCCGAAATAGCTGGGGAGGGCCGGAAACGTGATGTTTCAAGTATATCGTTACCAAACGAAACAAGCCCCCAAGGCCACTAGGACCGAGGGGGCTTGAACTGTTTACGCTACGATCTTGACACCGGTCGCCGGGGCATCGACAGACACTTCAAGAGTATCCGCGAACCTGCCCCACTTAACTGAGACGACGGCCATACCAGGTCCGATAGTAGTCACCAGCCCAGAAGCTGGATCAACCGTCAATACCTTCGGGTCACTAGTCGCCCATTCAACGGGATCGGTTACCACGTCCAGCCCGTCACCTTTGATAGCACGGGCTAGAAGCTGTTTTGATTCACCGACATTAAGACTTAACTTCAATCTTCACCCCCTTGTATGCGTTGTAAAGGGCTTCAGCTTGTTTAGCTGTCAGTTCCTTGTTCAGCTTGTCTTCAAAGACCGGGGCAACGTGTGTCATGAATAGCTGATCATGAGACGGGGCGAGTACCGGTACACTGGGCGACGGTTCCGGCTTAGTCACGCCGGGCACCTGTAGCGGTTTACCCTTGACCGCTGTCAACCAGAAGATAGCGACCAGCATGACGAGACACGCGGCACCCAGACCGACGTAGAGAATCTGACTGTTCAAACTGTTACCCCTTGAATCGAGAGTTGTAGACGTTGCGGACCCAGCTAGCGATGAGGATCGCCACAACAGCGACGATACCCCAGTAGATTACAGTCGTGAGCATCAATTCCCCTTATGCCTGAAGTTCAAGTAAGCGTAGACGCTGACCAGGGCGACCAGGACCAGTGCGAGGATACCGACACCGAAGTCGATAGACTCAGTCACCCCGCCACCAGGTCGATAGCTGGGGTCAGCTTTGATCAACGCTTCCCGAAGCTGACTTTCACTCGGTTCCTGTTGCCAGAACCCGAAGTCAACCGATACCCCGTTCTTCGTTCCCGCTGTCACCGTGACCCCCTGCCCATAACCGAGCATCTTGATAACTTCCCACGCTTCCCGCCCGTACACAAAAGCGTCAGAGTTGAGCGACTTCAACAGCCTTCTGATCCGGTCTTCCAGTTCCGAGGAACCGTTGACCACGATCCTAGCCCGCGTCCGATCTCGTTTGACCTTGTCCTGGTACAGTCGCTGGTTCACTGTGTCGGCTATCGGAGTAGTACCGTACCCGTAGAGCGTCTGCCCGCGACGAAGTTCAGGGAACCCGCCGTAGAGTACGCCCGTGATCTTCGACCCGCTGCCAGCTTGACCACGACCGGTAGGGGCCGCGAACGGGTTGACCGATTCCTGGAGACCGCCGTTATAGACGTAGGTGTAATACCGTCCGTCTGTTTCATGGTACTCACCCTGTCGCACGTTACCCCGGTACAAGTACCAGACACCATTGCTCTGACGCTGCCATGTATAGCCCGCCCCTGCATCTGACTGGGGGACAGAATACAGAGACGGACTACCCAGGCTGGGGGAGGGGCCGCACGTTGCACATTGGCTGATTGACCGGGTGATGATGCCAGCACTGAAGCCGTACCAGTCACGCTGTCGGTCAGGAGGATCAATCGGCGGACGGTTGACCGGGCGACTTAGTTGAGGTTTCCCGAGGTACACGACAGCCCAGCCGGCGTCATAATGTCGATGACGTTGAAGACCAACGTCACGGGCGACCCATTCAACGCGATCCGGTCTGTTGTTATCTACGACACCCATCCATCGACTATCTAAGTAGACGATGTTACACATGTGCGGGACTGGACCGCCATAGAAGCTAGGATCGCCCGAATAGGTGAAAGCTGCCGAGCGACCGTCATCTAGTGCGTCCTGCATCGCTTGAACTGTGTCAGCCCCAACGACCTGGACGTACTGAGAATCGAAGTCGTTAATACCTTTCGCCCGGCAATACGCCCGTGTGTACTCAGTCAATCGAGACGGATAACCCCCGCCTTCAAAGTTCTGGGCTAGCCACCGAGCGTAATCGTCGAAGTCGTCACGGTACTGAGAGACCAGACAGCCCCGGAAGCTGTTGAAGACGCACATACCAGACCCATCGATCCGAGACCCGAAGTTCTTATCGACGTAAGGTATAGTAACCAGATCGACTTGAGGTTCCGGGGGCTGGGCATAGACGCCGCAGGTAGCCAGGAACAAAGCGACCGTAGCCACTACCGACCGACGCCGGGTGAACAGTAGCACGATCAGCGAAGTCAGAAGTACACCGACAAGAAAGCCTAGCAAGAGTGCCCCCAAGTGTTCAACGTTGTAAAGTGTGTCGAAGAGCATCATCCTAGTTTCGTAGGCGAAGTCCTTCATTTCAGGCCACTGTTTACCGAAGTTCAGCGTCAAGTTCAGGTCAAGTAGACCTTCGACGGGTTGACGCACCCGCTGTAAGTAGTCTTGTGTCAAGTCGCTTTCCCCCATTTAGCAACAGGACAAGCCGACGTTGCCCGCCGTAACTTGTCGCCCAGAATAGTCCGATGCAAGGGACACTTGCAGAGTTGACAGGTATCCGTCACCGTGTCGCGTTCGGGGCAACTGTCACAAGTCGCCCGACGCTGTTGGTAGGTCGCGTCGTCTACCTGTTTCGATCCGGTAGCAACGTGTTGAATGGTGGATGTGATGTAGTTCTTAAACGTTTGCAGACGGGGAGAAGCTACCCGCATTCATGGATGCTCCAGAGTGCGTTAGTGAACTGGTACGAGTTGTCCGCCCCGGAATCCCAGAGCATATAAACAGCACCGATAGTTGAATCGACTTGGCGTTCTATCAGGAACGGGTCACAGTCGGTCGATACCACTGATACACTACCCACTGTCCCGCCCGTATCCCATGTCCGCGTATAGGTGTAGACCGGGGAGAGCGAATCATCCTCGTTGTAATAGTAGAACGGTGAGTCTTCTACGTTCTGCCCCCATGACCATACCAGTGTGTGATGATCCAGGGCACGGACGCTAGGGTTATCGCTGAATATCCTGACGAACGTGTAAAGACTAAGCGTACACCCTTCACCGCTGCCGACGTTCACGACATGCTTGAAGTCGATACGCTTACCGTCTTCCTCAGTAGTGCCTGTGTCATCGAACCCAGTCGCTACTGTCTGCCACTCGGTAGTGAACCACTGACCACCAGGATCAGCCCCGAGTAGTGCAATAGGATCGAAGTACCAATCGTCTGAAACTATGACCGGATGTTCTATATCCGTGTTGTCGATAACCGTTACGTTGTATTCGTAGTCCGCGACTATATCACCCCATGTCGTTTCTGATAGGGTGAACTCCCCTTCTAGTGGAAGTGTACCGGTTAACGGGGGAGAGTTGACCGCGTTATTCTCCACCGTCAGACACAGCCCACCCGTGACAGTACACTCGCATATCGTTATCTCACCCCCACCGCCGCACGTCTCACAGAACCCGGCGACCAGAGGCTTCCCGTCTTTTCCGCCAACATGGACCCCAAGTAACGGGGTATCTGAGGGTAGGGCGGTCCCGTCGCACTGTGCCAAGCTGAAACTCTGTAACGGTTTCCCATCTTTCCCGCCGACCTGGATTGACATGAATATGTCATCGGTAGCAAGATCAGAGCATTTACCGCGAAAGGGGAGAATCAACGGTTTCCCGTCTAGCCCCCCGATCTGTACACCGGGCCACGGGTCACCGCTGTCATAAGCCACTGGTCACCCCGCCTTGATGTAACAGTCTTCAGTCTCGATCCAGTCTTCCGCGTCCTGGTCCCAGGCTAATAGCTTCCCAGGGTAGTAACCCCCGGAGATCGCACCAGTTACTTTGAAGACTACGGCGGGGAGAGTGAACGCATCATTACCTAAGTTGTTGACTCGGTTATTCCCGCCTTCAACTGCCCTTACTGCCCTGCCGACCCGGTCCCATGCTTCAGGACTCGGGAGTACTACGTCTGCCATAGCTCATATCCCCAGCCCAGAGAAAGCAAACTCGGGGTAGACCTGGAAGTCGATGTAGTTCTCATCGCCAGCGTCCGCACGAATACCGCCCGTTGTTAGTGGCACTGGCTTCGATAGATACGACGCCGTACCCGGATCACGCATACGACACAACACGGGACCGTCCCCAAAGTCGATCAGTTCCCGGAGACCGGCGTTCAATATCCGTTCTCTCCATCCCCATGGCTGAGCGTCTATGTGGGCGAGGTCAACCGTCGTCACCCGCTTCCAACACTTCGTACCTTCATACACGTCAATGTTGTAAGTGATGCCCGTGATACGAGCGAAGTACGCCGGGACACCCCTCCACGTTGCCGAGTTGATGGCGTTAATCCACTTCGACGCGACATAGTAGTTAGGTTCAGTGGTGACAAACTGTTCGATGACGAGCTGCAAAGCGTTCCATGGTACGGTGACGCCTTCGATAAGGTCACCTGCTTTGTTGGTGATGGCTACGTCATTGATGTCACGCTCAAGTAGACGTTGACCCTGTCGAGTTGACACACTGATCTTGATGTAATCAGCGATAGTTTCGGGAGGGTCTTTCTCACCCTGCCGCGTCTCGTTACTGTAGATACATTCGACGTCCCACCGTTTCGGGACTTCTTCGTCCCGTCGCACTCGCATGTGTTGAACAATACACCCAGTGTCTGATGGGTGTACGGCGTTTGGTTGAGGCACACCACTAGCCGCCCGCACGACTAACGGGTCTTCGTCTACCACCGTCGAGTATACCCAGAAGTACCGGGTATACTGTCGGTTAGGTGCGTACTGGCCGAAGTCGTAGCTATGATCATAACCCCGACGTTCGACCACCGATTCAATCGACATAAGATTAGATAGCTCCTATCGCGACTTCAAGCCGCCGTTTGTCGAGGATGTCCTTCACGTCCTCTTGCAGACGTGCGATCTTCCTCTGTTCCGCTAGTTGCTGCTTTGCGATGGCGTTATGGTCACTACCGCCTAGCCGGTTTTCCTGGACCGCACGCTGGGACTCTACACTCCCCGCCATGAATGCTGAGTTCGGGGCATACGTAGCCATTGCCGACTTGACCGCTTCAGCAGTCGAGGGCAGTACAATGTCCGCAACGTTCTTTGCGTAGGCATCCTTACCCAGAGCGTTGATAGCCGAGACGCCGGGGATGAGTCCCAAACCAGCGGAAATAGTTTTGGGCCCGCCGTCACCTGTCGCGTCGAACTTGGTGCGGATTTGGGTGAACGTATCGGCCATCGCCCCCGACATCACATCACCGGCGTTGAATCCCACCACCGCATGGTCAAACAGATTCTTCCCCAGGCCGTCGAGAGACGTAGCAGCGTCGTCGATAGCCTTCTGGATAGTGTTGACGGGCTGGGGGCCGCGTAGCTTGGCGTTCTCTACCGAAGCGTCGAACCCCGCCCGTGCTGCCCCGTCCGTGATACCGAGCTTGTCCCCGATAACACCGAGACCCGTTTTGAAGTCGTCGAAGAACTTACCCGACGCGAGGTCATTCCCCATCGAGATAAGTTCGGAGAACGCTTTAAGGATCGTAGAAACCGCACCGAGCATCATGCCGACGAACGCTTTAAGTGGTTCAACGAGGTACTGTGATATCTTGTCAGAGACGATAGCAAAACCCATCGCCGCAGCTTCACAGAAGTCCAACGCCCCGCTTCTCATCGCTACCAGGTCAAGCTTGAAAGTTGCCGTCTCTTTCAAGAAGTCGCTGATACCCGTCTTCGGGGCACCGCCGAACGCTTCAACGAGGATATCGGTCAACGTCTTCGCTACAGTGTAGATACCCTCGAACGTGTTGCTGACGATCCGGAACGTGTCACCAAGCCCGGCACCTACCCGCTTCCCGATAACCTCTAGACCACCCATCTCTACCGCAGTAGTCCGTAGCCATTCCTTCAACCCGCTACTCTCAATGACCCCCGTAGCTAGTCCCTTCATCGCCTGGGCGGACTGGTCGCTGATGTCCTCAATCAACTCGCGGATATGGGTCGTCTGTCTCTCTTCAAATGCCCCCTTGAACTTCTTGTCCATGCCTACCAGTAACTGCCGGACCGCCGTCGCTGAACTGATTGCACCCTTGTTAAGAGCCTCTTTCAGTTCGTCGATTGACCCGAAGTTATTGGCTGACCGGAGCATCTCGTTGGCGTTGATGCCCATACCGCCGAGAGACTTTAGTTGCTTCTCAGTGACGCTAGCCGTCTCCATCATCGTGACTAACTGGTCGGTGATCGCATTGATACCGCCAGCCAGGTCATGAGGGTTAAGAGCCGAGGCCGCTTCCCCGATGGCATTGAGCATCGGAGGTATAGACGTTACTTCCACCCCCGCCAGAGCTAGTTTCTTGAACCCATCGTGGAAGTTCTTAGCCTCATCTCCGAACGCTTCCCGCATCCCTGATAGGGCACTCTTGGCGAGGTCTGCCGTACCTAAAACAGCCTTCATGCTGAGCTGGGCGTCTTCAGCTTTGGCGACTAGGTCAATCCCCCACTTCACCGCTGATATACTGGCAAACATACCGATGACAGACGTAGCCATGCCTCGGAGTTTACCTAGGCCACGGTCTACTGCTGCTTCTAACTCAGCCGTTGAGCCGCCGATGACGATACTGGTCTTGCTGGTTGATGCCATTACTTTGACGTCCTTCTAACTAGTGCCGCGATCACCCGCCGATTGTGGTCATTGATCACGTCCAGATCGTCTTCGTCCTCAATGCTCTTGACCTTCGTCATGGGCATGAATTCAGACGGCGACCAGACCTTCGAGTCGCGGGAAGCACGTTGAGAATTGAGAACTGTTGAGCAGATCAGACCGGTATTAAACTCGTCACGTCTGTATCCGAATGGCTGGACCAGGTAGAGCCGATAGAGGAAGAGCAAATCTTCCAACGGCGTAGTTTCGAGGAACTCACTAGGGAGCTTTGCATACGCTACACTGGTCGAACCGATAAACTGAAGCCATTCGGACTGTCTTAGTTTTTTATTTCGGCTTCTTCCTGTTCCGCTGTCAGCCCGTTCGCCTTCATGATCGAAGTTGCCAGGGGCTTGAGTAGCGACATCGGAAGATTGTCGTACTGTTCGTCATCGATACCCAGCGACACCTTGACGACGTACTTCAGGCCGTCGATCCGGTCTTCGTTCAACCGGAACGTGTTGTATTCCTTCGTCGTCAAGTGTTTAATGGTCACGTCACCATAGTCTGGTAACGTGACGACTGATTTACGTGGTTTCCCCAGTTCCATACCGTCTCCCTGTTAGGCTGAAGTTGACTTGACCCAAGTGACCTTACCCGTGATCTTCACCGACATCGAATGACGCAACGGTGTATTCCCGTCTACGTTCGCTTCGTCGAAGGGCTTCAGCTTCTGGATGTAGCCCATGAACGTCGCTGTAGTGTCCGCCCCGCCGCTGTTCTTCTTGTCGGGTATCTTGACCTGCCAGCCGAAAACGGTTTTCGTTACCGCGGCCACCAGCAGATTGTCGATCTCATCGCTGTAATAGTTGCCGGTCATGTCAAACATGCCGTAGTCGGTGAACCCGGCGGGGATGAACTCTTTCGCGTCGTCATCGGACAGCAGGTGAGTACATTCGACCTGCCCGAAGTCGATCTCGTTACCACCCAACCTGACCATTTCCGCACACAAGACGTATGTGCTATAGGGGCTGGAAGTATCGTACCCCAGCGTAGTTCCCTTCCCCACTCTTGACTTAGTCGCTGCCATTAAGAAGCCCTTCCTATTGCTAGGGTTAGTGTGAAGCTGTACTGATAGTCGAACTGATCACCGACGATAGCTTGTCTATCCTCGTCAGTAATCGACCCCGTTGACGCTGCCTGGACGATGAAGTTATCAACCTGATAGTTGACCGCGAGCCCGTCCAGTTCGTCCTGAATTGATCTTGATGCTGTCTCACTTGTGTCTGGGTCACGTCCGCGAACGGAAACAATGTACCGCCAGAACTCCAGACCGCTGAACCCGTCTAACGTCTGGTCTCGGTCACCTTCCGACGCCCGATAGGTCACTGTGTCGGGTCCGTCTTCTCGATCAGGTTCCGCTTGCCTGACATCGTAGTCTGTACCGAGTTCGATCAGACGTTTGACGAGAGCATTAACCGTTTGGACTGGCATAAGTATCTAGTGCCCTTCTGACTTCTTCCTGCATGATCGCGGGAAGCCGTGACTTGTTACGGTTGAACGCGTTGATCAGATAGCCGCGGGGGGTATCGGTGAAGTGGAAAACCTGCCCTGGACGGTGAAGATGACCCCCCGCCCCACGTGCCCCCGTTAGCCCTATTCTGATCTGCTTTGACGCGGTCTCTAGGTCGCTTTTGAGTCTGACCGATGCCGAACCGAACCTGATAACCGCGAAACCCGAACGCGGACCGACCGCCAGCATGATACTACCGCTGGTACGGTACAATTTGATCCTGAACCCGATGGACCGTTTGGTCGCCCCGGTCCGTCTACTATCTTTCCCGCCTTTACCGGGCACCTGAGACTTAACATCTTTAGCTAACAGCCCGCCGATACGCGAGAAACCCCGCCTCATCGCACGGTTCCGTATCGCCTTCGGTAGTGATCTGAGTTGCCGCTTGGCGTTACCCAACCCGACGACTTTCGCTGTGATGCGTACTGTTGCCATAGGCTACGTCAGGTTCGGGGCACGGTCGGAACTGGAAATAGTCGTCTGACCCCACAATGCTGTAAGGTTCACGTTCAACTTGTTAGTCAGCCCGAAGGTTAGCTGGTCGGTTTTCGCTTTGATCGCTGCGACTTCGGTATCGATGTAGCCCGCTACCGTCGCTATGTCCGCTGAGAGGCTGGCACCAACGGGGGCACCGAGACGGGCGAACGCGTCCCCGGTCATCGCGGGGGCCGTCGCTGACTTCCAGTCCAGGACGTTCACGTCTACCTGGTTAGCGACTGTGAACGCTAGTTGATCCGTCTTCGCCTTGACCGCTGTTACGTCTGACGTGGGGTCATAGGTGACTACTTCATACGTCTCGGTAGTAGGATCGCACCCAGACGCCGTAGCATATAGCTTGAGGATGCCGGTAGTATTGTTATCTGTAGCGTTACCTGCAACCTGGTAGCTGCCGTTGCCTACTTCCGTGACCGACCCCGACGGACTAGCGAACGATGCCCCGTTCTTACTGAGTGTCACGGTGACCGTTTTACCAGTCGCCGGGGTCACTCCTCCCGATAGGTACATTTCAAATAGTAATGGACGCGAGGTTGAGGACTGTTTAACTGGGTACATTCTTAACCTCTTATGTGGGCGGGCAAGCTGACCGGAATCAGGGGAGTAATACGCGTATCGAAGTCGTCATCACTGACCTGGACCGCTTTACTACGGGATTCATCTGTGATCGCGGGATCATCGCGGGTGTAGAACGTACCGTCGATCAGTGGAGACGGGTCGAAGTGTTGCCCGTCACATATCGGAGTATCACGGATCGACTGAGCGACCGCACTATCGACGACTAACCACATAGACGCCCCCTAGATAGCGACAGAGTACGCCGCGACGTGGTCCCGCCATATCGCGTACCAGTTTGCCCTGTCCGTTGAGTTGAAGTTACGCCCGTGCCAGGTCATCGCTGATACGCAATCAGACTTGTAGACCGCTGACCCCGCAGAGTTAACACCAAAGTGATAGATAGACCGAGTGCCCACCGTCCGGGTGCCCGCTGAACTGGTCGTCTTTGATGTAGTGTTAGCGAACCCCTCAACGATTCCACCTGACACGTTGCTGTAATAAAGGTAAGGGGCTGTGATCACCGGTACTAAACCCGAACCGCCACCATAGGCGAATACCGTAGCTGATCCGGCAGGGTAATACGGCTGCATGTACCCCGTGTTGCCACCGTCTTCCCATCCACCATCGACGGGGATAGGTCCAGTGCCTAACGAGACAATAATCTCCCCCCACGATGCCGCGTTAGTTCTATTAACCGCCCTGGTTGACGAGTTGTACCCCGTGTCCCAGTACATCGACTTGTTGCCGAGTGTACCATTGGACGCATGACCGGAATCGTTCGGGTTGTAGACTATTGCGTTGAACGTGCCGGGGTTAACGAGGTTGATCCGCTTCTGGTTGTAGCGGTTCGTCGAAGTATCGCTGGGGTTCGATCCTATCGCTACATAGATGTAGTCGAGTTCTGCCAGAAGGAAGTTGTACGCCTTCATCGAAGCGAGCGTCGCTTTAACCGTTGTCGTATCAGTCGAAGTCGGCGTAGCACCCGCTGCCAGGACCGCGTTTAACCATGTGATGTATCCGGGGGGAGACGCTAGCCGCCGTCGTCTCATCAACAGTTCCATTACCCACCCCCGAAGTACCTGCCGAAGTATCCACCTGCACCCGCCGCCGACGTGGTGACCGTGACCGTGTTGCTAGCCGGTCCAGTCGCGTAACTGTTGAACGCTTGAACGTAAATCGCGTATTCTGTTTCTGGGGTCAGCCCGGCAACGACGAACGACGTACCTGTCACCGTTGCATATAGCGAACCGTTGACATAGACTCGATAGCCTGTGACGACCCCGTCAGGAACCGTCCAGCTTATCGCCTGTGTTGTCGATCCTGTATCACCGTCAGACAGTACCGGAGATGTGAGGGCGTCCGTTGATAAGGCGATAGAATCTATCGCCACGGTCCTGAGTTCCCAGAACCTCTTCGCCCCGTTGTCGGGATCGACTGGGGACGCTTCGATGAAGTAGTCTTGCCCACCGTACCGCACGATCCAGGACGCCTTGACGTTCGCATCGTACCGAATCACCCAGAGCGTCCCCCGTGTCGCTACGTCCTGGTCATTGTTCACCCCGTCAGTACCGGACGCCTGGATCAATGCCGCGTATCTAGTCCCGTAGCTGACGTACTCACCCTTCGTATTCCCCGTCGCTGTCTTACTGTCGGTCGGCTGGAGTAGTTCGACCCTGTAACGAAGCTGACCGGGAAGATATTTCATGTCCAGAACTTCCGCAGTTTGAAGGTATCAAGTAGGGCATCGATATGCGGGGGGAACTGATCGCGGGGGGTCTTCTCTTCGTACCAACAGCGAACTAGTTCACGAATCGGAAGGCGAAGTCCGCTAGGAACATCCGTCCCCTCGTCACCGTAGCCACAGACGAACGTCACCCCGATAGGTTTTTCAACGTCTGTATCAAGCGAGGGTGTAGACCCACGGATCACGACGCGACCGTACTGACCTGAAGTGCACACGCTGTAATTCGACGGGTCCAGTGTCTGTTCGTCCCCGTTGCAGTCGATGTATTTGATGTGTGTCACTGACTGTAGTTTCGGGTAGGGTATATCAATAGACCCTGACCACCATTCACACAGACCGAGACGACGTGAACAGGTGAGAACCTGTCTACCTGTTCGCGTCGTCACCTGGTCCGCTGCTGCCTGGAGGAGTTCTTCCAGGTAGTCATCGTCCGTATCATGTTCAACCCTGAGAGCCGTTTTCAGTACCGATAGCGATTCTGGAAGAGCATCGCTAGCCGGTTCAACCACTATCGGTACTTCGTCAAACATGTTACATTCCTGCTGATTGCAACTTACAACCGGACTCGATAGCCAACACCGTAGCACGGGAGTACACGGTATTCACGTTGTCGGTGATGTTCGCCGTGGTGATGTTCACCTTGATGAACTTCTTACCGCCCAGATAGTTCAGGATCGGGCAGTTAGGTTGACCCAGAGCAGCAAGTTGAGCTTGCGTATAGGTCCCGTTGCCCGACTGTTCAGCGGATGCAACCGCCGTATAGCTACCACCGACCGTATCGCATTCGGTCAAGCTGATCGCATAGGTAGCGTCACCGTCCGCCGTGTACTTCAAGGCGATAGCGAACGCCAGGCTATCACCCATCTTGCGGGTATAGGCTGACAAAGCGTTCGCACCGTCTGCAAGCTGAGTCGCATTTTCAACTAGCTTGAAGGCGACGTTATCCGTCAATCGTTTCTGCATTGTGTCGAGTGTCCTGAGTGTGAGGAGATGTAGAGGAGGACGGAAGCGTCCAGGGCGTTAAGCTGGATTCGAGCGTTGTCGGCGCGTCTTACACTTAGACGAACGCTTCCTGTTCAATTAGTTCACGATCTTGAGGACCGAGAATGCTTCAGCGTCGATAGGTTGACCGTCCTGATAGAACAGGGCGATCATCAGGGCGACGTCTTCTTCGATCAGTCGGGACCGATCTACCTTGATTGCGGGGATACCGGACTCGATAGCGTTGTATCGCTTCAGGTCACCGTAGAAGCCAGTCAGAGTGTCATCAGCGAAGACGCCACTAGTCGCACTGGAGAAAGCCGCTGTAATCGCTTCGGTCTCGTTGACAGGGCGACCGAGGAGCAGTTTGACGGGGCCATCTTTACCGATGCTATCCTTCAGGACCGGCTGACCCGTGCTATCCTTCATGCTGTCAAGTTGGACGCACTGATCTTTGCTGAAGTACCATTCAGACGTATTACGCCACTTGGGTTTCACAGCGTACTGCATGGCCACAAGCTGACCGAAAGTAGCGATACCACCGGCACCACTGGCTTCAATCTGCTTGGTCGAGGGGATACCCTGAGCATCGGCAGACATAACACCGAGAGGTTCGGCGTTACCGTTACCGTAAATCCAGTAGTATTCCTGACCCTCTTCCTTCAACTCGTTCAACTGGCCACTGACGAAGCCCATCGGGTCTGCCATGAACCCGTTGTTATCGAGGAAGGGGTTATCGATCTTGAGGAACGTCTTGAACGGACTCAAGGTCAACTGACGTTTATTGAACGTCAAGCTGGCCTGAGTATCGTTAGACAGATCGATCTTACGACCCTTAGTGAACCCACCAGACCGAGCAGTCAGGGACACGCCCTTGTAATCGGTTGTGCCGGTCAGAATGGTCAAGTTCAGCTTGGCACGTAGGCCGGACGCCGTACCCGCAGGGGTCACGATCTGGCTGTCATACTTCGCCGGTGCCAGTACGTACTGACCATCGGGACCGTTGATGATGTTCAGACCCGCACGTCGCTCATTGGTAGCCAGGAAGTGGTTGAAGTCGTTTCGGTACTCTTCAGTACCGCGACGATCACCCCCAGAACCACCGACACCGCGACCATGGTCAGCCGGGTTACTGAAGCTGGGGGCCGGACGCTGCCCGCGATTCTCCAGTTCCTTCATGTAAGCGTTGCGTTCTTCGCTTTGCTTACGGGCTTCGTCTAGCTTCTCGATCTCCGCGTCCATGTTGTCGATCTTCGACCGGGTCTCGGTGAAGTTGACATGGTCGCCCTTCTGGTCGAACTCTGCAAGCTGGGCAACCAGGGCGTTACGCTTCTCGTTAAACTGTGCCAATTCGGTAGGATTCAAGCTACTGTCCTCTTGTGTGTGAAGTGATTCGTTTCAAGTCCCGCTGTCGTAACAATTTGAGGTACGCCTTACGCTCTTCTACTTGTCGCCGCTCTTCATCGAAGACGCCCCCCTGGTTACGAAGTTCCACTGAAGTCGTTGGGTATGCCGGTATGTGAGTCAGTGAAATCTCACCTACGCGAGCTTTGACGATCTGCCGTGTATCACCTTCGCTGGAATACACGATGTTCTGTTCATCACAGACGAACCCAGGCGACACCCCTGACACTTCACCTAGTGCGATGAGTGCTAGTAGATCATTGCCTAGTGTCGTGTCTGGTAGATCAGCTTCGTAATGGACGCCGTCATCCTGGAACACCAGTCGAAGACGCTCGGTCTTAGTCGAAGCCAGTAACTGATCGGGTTCATGGAACCAGAACAAGAAACAGCCTTGATCATGGACCGTCACCGACCCCGGTAGGAAGACCTCACTGAAACCCGGCCAGAGGACTGTCGGCTGGTTGTAGGGGATAGCTAGACCGCCAATCGTCCGTGTATCCTTATTGCGTAGTTCCAGCTTGACCGCCGGAAGTTGACGCCGTATCAACTGTATTCGTGGTTCCATCAGCCCCCGCTATGTTGGTTTGAATCAGGATCATGTCAGCCCGTGGATCGGACGACGGGGGTAGACCTTCTTCCCCTCTTGCTTCGTTAATCGTCTTCAGCCCGCAAGTGATAGCGGTCCGGTGACCGTTCATCCGGGTCAGGAAGTCCGGTCGGAGTAACTCGTCCATGTCGAAACAGACGCGAAGACCTTCAAGCCGTTCCGCATCGGTCAACAGCTTCCGAGTGAGTTCCTGTTCCCATCGCTGGACCCATGGTTGAAGGGTCAGAGTCTTGAACTCAGTTCCCAGATGTTCGGTAGTTGCGTAGTTCGCATCCTTCAGTTCCGCCAGCATGTGAGGCGGAATACCAAACCATCGAGCAATTTCGACGACCTGGAACGACCGGGACTGTAGAAACTGTCGGTCTTCGTTGTTAATGTTGATCGCGTCGAACGTGAAATCTTCGTCGAGGATCGCTATGTCGTTAGGGTTCGTGTGGACCTGTGCCCACGACTTCCGCATCTTGACTTTGCTTTCGTCCGCGATCTTCTTCGCCGTCTTCAGTACACCACGCGGAACCGTACCAGACGCGAAGTTACCCGCCCCGTACCGTTCCAACGCTAGCCCGTGGGCTATTGCCTGGTTAGCTTGAGCAATGACCGAGCGACCTTCCAGCCCGTCGAACCCGAAGCCTGGTATCTGAATGATCCGTGCGTCTGGTATGTACTTCTCAACGTTATCAAGCTGGAAGAAGCGTTCCCATTCGCTTGTCTCTGGGTTCCGTGCCCAGACTGGCTTGATCCGCGAAGGGTGAATCACGTTCAATCGGGCAGTACGCGACCCGTTAAGAGTCGGGACGATCTCAGCATACCCCGCCCGTGATAGTAGGGCCGAAGTCTGGATACGTTCCCGACCGAGTAGCGAACCTTCCGACCTGGAAAACTCCAGGTTAAACAGAGACGTGATCGGATGATCTTCGACTTCTTCGATGATCTTCCCACGCTTGCGGACCACTTCAACCGGTAGTCCGGCTAACGATTGTGAGATAATCGCAACAGCACGATACACCGCTGAGCAGGTCAGGGCGACTTCATCATCGACATAGATACCAGCCGCGTTAGATGGTCCGAAGTCTGGGTCATCTTCACCGATGTTACCTATGTCGAATGACGTGAATTGAACCCGTTTCCATAGCGAGTTCAGCCAGTTTACCATGTCGTGAACTCACTCTCTTGTTCAGGTGGGTGTTTGATAGCTTCAGCCAGTCCCATCAGAGTTGCGGGGACGCCGTCGATCTTCTTCAGCCGGTCAGAACCCTTATCAGGCATGACGTAGCCTTCCTTCGATGTCCGAACCGACGTGTTACCCACGCACCAGGACATCACCGGGTTATCACCCTGATCGATGGACCTGGTAGCGACTAACCGGTCTAGTTCCCGCATCGCTTCGTTGTAATTGACCGGCGTCTGTCCAAAGTTGACGACATCGAACCCCTTGTCTTTCAACAGTGTCACTAGTCGGCTAGCGTTGTGCGGATCAACTAGAACCTTCTTAGGCTGGGCACGTTCCAGGATCGGTATGATGATCTCTGCTAACCGGTCCCAGTCGATGAACGAACCGGGCGACCGGTGCAAGTGACCGGACGCTGTCCACTTGTCGTAGAGTGCCTTATTACTGTGTTCCTTGCCCGCGACTTCTTCAGGACAGAAGAATTGGACTTCATGCTTGAGCCGCGTCCCTTCCCATGAAACCAGGGCGAGAGCGTTCAAGTCACGGGTAGACGCGAGATCGAGACCCGCGTAACAGTCGCCCGTCTTGACCGTCGTACCAGGACACCTGCAAGCGTCCCATTCTTCACGGGGGATGTACCCCTGTCCGCCTGAGATTGTCTTGTTTACCTTCAGGATGTAGAACTCACGGAGAGCGATACCGCCCTTCGTCTTTGCTTCCTGATAATCCGCTTGCATCACGTCTAGCTGAATCGTGTGACCCATCGACGGGTTGACACGCGACCAGGTACGTTCATCAGTCGGGTCATCTTCGTCCGTAGCTTCGTAGAGCAACGGGAGGTAGTTCAGGTCGATTACTTCGCCTGACAGTACCTTCCGAGCGTAGACGAGTTCTTCCGTCCAGGGCCGATCAACGTTGAAGCCCTTCGTACTAATCCAGCCTAGAAGCGACTGTCGTCTGGAGTCGCCCGCATATCGAAACGTGGTCCATAGTTCCCAGTTCGGCTGTTCATGAAACTCATCGAACAGAGTGAAATGTGGTATAAACCCATGTTTACCCCGGTTTTCGTATGCGAGTACCTGTAAGTGGCTGTGCCCCTTATCGCGTTTACTCTCGAACTTGGACGCGTATTCACGGACGCGAATCACCCGCTGTAGCCGGGGACTTTCGTCGATGAACTTCTTCGCTTCCTTGTAGACGATCTTCGCCTGGTCTTTCGACGAAGCACAGAGGTACACTTCCGCCGCTGGTTCCCTGTCCGCGATCATCATGTAGAGACAGAGGACAGCCGATAACGTTGATTTACCGTTCTTCTTCGGAATCAGGACACCGAAGCGACGGAACCGGCGGAACCCGTTCGGACGTTTCCAACCGAATAACGGGGCGATAAAGTCGAACCATTGCCAAGGCAACAGTTCAAACGGTTCACCCTTCCATTGTCCTGTCGTGCCTACGATGAAACGCTTGGTGAACTCGCGTACCCTGATAGCCGCGTCCAGGTCGAAGTAGCACCCTTGACGGACGGCCTCCTCATCGCTCTTCGTCCTAACCCAGAACTCTGTTGTACGATGTTCGGGCAGGTCGATGATCATCGTCTACGCGACCCGATAGCGAATAGAAGAATGAGCAGGACGAAGCCGAGTACACGGATCACCCAGTACGCGAGACAGACGACGAAGCCGATAAGTAACAGATCAAGAACCAAGGAACTTGTCATCGTCGTCGGCCTCCAGGTCGGGCTTGTCTGGGGCTACCCCGCTGATCTTCTTCGCGGACAACGGAGTCAACCCGGCGGACGCTAGTAGCTTCAGCCGGGTATCGTGTAACGTGAGGTACAGACGCTGATCAGCCCCGTCGTACTTCCCCGCTTTGATTTTCTGGTAGACCGTTCGCTGTAGCTGGTCAACTTCCGCGAGGGCTTCGGCTAGATGTGGGTACTCTGGTAGCAGTTCCAGGTATCGAGCGAATGCGTCCCGTCCGACTTTAAGCAGATGAGACGGGGGTTTCATCGGAAGGTTTCCGTTTGAACATGGCGACCAGGTTCTGGAACCCGGTCAAGAGGGCGACCAGGGCCGAGATGATCGACCCGATGATCGCTGTGAGTTGTGTCGCGTCCAGACCGGTCGATTCAGTTACAGCGAACCCGCGACTGTTCGTCGGGGCACTGTGCCCGAAGTGACACCACGCCCAGAGACCGAGGAACGCGAACAGGGCGAGTATGGCGACAAGTGTCAGTCGTTTCATAGTCTTAGGTGTACCCCAGTAGTTCCGCTGCTGTTGCCGTGGTGTTAGTCGTGTTGACGTTGAGGAAGAGACCCGGAACGGTCTGACCCGGCTGGACTAACTTAATCGTGAGCGATGTACCGTCTAACTGAGTGACCGCAACGTCTTTCGCTGTAGCTGCCTGGAGACGGAAGCCGCGAAGAATGTCACCCGACGCGAGAGGAGTATCGAACGTGATGGCGACCCACTTGACCGGCGTCGAACCGATACCAGGTGACACCGCTACAGATTCAGCTTTCGTCATTTGAACGACCTACCTTGCTGGGATTGAATGACCGACGTCAAGAACTTCAGGTGCCCTTCAGTGTCTTCCAGCTTCTGTTCAAGCCGGGTAACGTACCAGCCGACCCCACCACCGAGGACCAGGGAAAGTACGGCTGTAACTAGGTATTTCATGTGTCACCTGAATGGGTAGTTACCGCATGATGCGATGAATCCAGTGGAACCCGACCCTTTTTTGTGTAGCCGTGAGATCGGAA
>ERZ869921.307-NODE-307-length-33243-cov-5.092985_pt1 | contig 33243 bp, 33 predicted proteins | sample MGYA00579310_ERZ869921 | MGnify/ENA primary metagenome ERZ869921 (study PRJEB32216, sample SAMN09231816) | wastewater metagenome | place: USA: Maryland | collected 2016-06-21 | study: EMG produced TPA metagenomics assembly of the PRJNA472060 data set (Reclaimed... | reverse complement strand
TGACGGCGTTCAGTTCTAGGATAATGAAAGAAGAATGCCTTGATCTGCCAGAAAAGACGTTCTCAACACTGTACATTGACTTGACACCAGAGCAGCGAGATGCGTATGACAGTATGCGTGATCTGTGCGTAATGGGGTTTGGTGATGGAGTAGTCACTGTAACATCGGCGTTGACTGCTATAACGAAACTACATCAAATCGCGTGTGGACACTGCATTGATGATGCTGGTAACATGATACGTCTTCCAAACAATAGACTCAGTGCGCTGTTAGAAACGATTGAGGAAGTATCGGGGAAAATTATTGTGTGGTGTAACTTTCAACAAGATGTCCGTGATGTCAGGGATGCCTTAGCGAATGCCTATGGTGACGATAGCGCGGTAACATACTATGGAGGAACTAGCAATGACGACAGAGCCACAGCCCATTCTCGATTCAACAAAGATGCAACATGTAGATTTCTTGTCGCATCGTCCGCTGCCAGCAAAGGACTTACCCTTGTATCGAGCCACTATAACATCTACTACAGCCACTCATACAACCTTGAAAATTACCTTCAGTCACAAGATCGGACCCACCGTATTGGTCAGGTACATAATGTCCACTATCTCTCTGTGGTCGCAAGGGATACAATCGACGAGAAGATCGTTCAAGCACTGCAAGCGAAGAAAAATATAGCGGATATGGTGATGACTAACTGGCGAGAGATTTTATAGAACCCCAGTACCACACCGGCCAACCAAGACGTCTGACCCAGGTGTAATACTGCAAAGCACATTTGTGTGTCTTCTCATCTGGACTCGCCTTCATAAGATCGTAAAGAAACAGGTCAGCTTCACTACGACTTATCGGTGTACCATCATCCCAACACCTGTGCGCACCTTCCACATCATACGCAAAATCATGTACGATAGCAGGTCGTTCATCGTCAAGGTCTGGTGCAAAAGTATAACGATCGTGACTAAAACTCTTTCTTACTGTGAGTTTCTTTCCATCGCGATTGGTTACAGTGAATGCTTCTTTCACGTGCCAATGTTTACCCCGCTCGGAAGTAAGTAGTTCGATATTACTCATCTTCATCTCCGCTGATGACTATGTTTGAGGTACCGAAATCAACGGGTATTTTTGGCGGTGGCGGTTCATCAACACTCCACCAGGTTGGTTCAACAAGATCAAGATGCGCACGCAAAGGTCCAGTATTCACTTCTATAATTGTGCAACCACTCATGAAGATAACAGACGCAAGAAGTATTGCGCGCATACTATCCTCCGAATATGCCTGCTATCACCTGAAGTACAAGTTCTGGTGCACCAACGCCCTTTACCTTGCCAGACAAGAGTAGAAGAATGACAAGTAGTTTCGTGTTTGTTATGCCACGACTACGACTATCTTGTGCCACATGCAGTGCGTGAATACAGGCATCTCGCAATACAGGACCGATGTGACATTTGCACATCTCCGTATTGTCGAGTCTATCAACATGTCGTTTCGTTTCCTCTTCAACAACACCACTTGTTTCCATATTCCTCCTGCTAGATACGATCTTTCAGTGGGCCCTGATATTGAGTAGATGCGGTAGACATGTATACGCGCATCACAGGTACTCCATCTTTCCACAGTTCGACGCGAATAGGAACATTCACAACAGGATCAAACCACTCACTATTTGGCCGTGCTGCAAGACCCGTCTCACTTGGATCGATAGCATATACTGGACATGCTGCTAGCAATTCCCACGTATCTCCCTTATAGACCCTGGTGATGTTTTCCTTGCAGGTAAGATGACTGATAGGATCTGAACAAGGACCAGCAGAATGCTTCACTACATTGAACACACGATTGGCGTAACTCGGCCAAGCAAACTTACAACGCCAATGGGCACCGGCGTGACCATCACTTTGATACTGGTACTTATTACGGAAGAATTCACTGTAAGTACCGGCGGCATTTGGTCCGCAATCAGGGTTTATTACCTCACGTAGTGGTGGTATCTCGTTCGTGTATGACGGATAGATTTCCTTGCTGATCTGATTCATGACTATCCATGTGGTAGCCATGTCCCGTTTTTCGATGCCACTGATATCACCTTCCCACTCGTCAAACAGGGTGCCATCTGGTGGATCGTTGGCAATCACTTGCACACGTTCCATGAGATCGTATTTGCCACTGCCGAGACCATTCACCACCTTGAGTGTGGCGAGTTGAACACAACCGGTCAGTAGTATCGGAACGAGTATCAACAACTTCTTCATTTCTCCTCCTTATCAGGGCGATGCTGTTACTGTACCACCACGATTCTGGATGTTTGTCTTCCAGGTATACGCCTCTGGACCCCAACTAGCGAGTGTTGCGTTGGAGTTACCAAAGAAGTTTACAGTATTCGACCAGGCTTGTTTTCCACCAGTGCCATCTAAGGAATTCAACACTGCTAGGATGTTACTCACACTGGCCATGTTGAGGTTGTTACTCACAATAAGAACAGGACCACCAATGTTTGTTGTTACCCCAACACCACCCAGAGTAATCTCAGCAAGGTTTCCGAATGATGGACTCACACCGATAACCTTACTTAGAATAATGGGACTACGAACATTGACCAAAGAGGGCATATAAAGAATCGAGGTCTTTGGCATGTTAGTAAGATTTAGTCGTCCTACATCTTGCAGGTAAGTAAGATTCAATGAGTCGTAATTCGTGCAACCACCCAATGTAAATGTACCACCAACAGAAGTGAGATTACCGAGACTCACGGTTGTAACATTTTGTATTGCGTTGATGCTGAGATTACTTCTAACATTGTGTAAGTTACCTAAATCCAATGAACCTAGCGACGGCATAGGTCCACCAAGAGTGAATGACCCGTCTACATCACAGTTGGCGCCGCCAAAACCAAACATCGTAATCTTAGCCATATTCGTTAGTGTAACTGAACCTCCAACCTTAGTTACACCAGAAAAACTTACCATAGTAAGATTCGTCATCGTTGTTGGCTGTATATTTCCACCAACAGTTCGCAAATTAGCAAACGACAAAGAACCCAGATTTGGGAAGTTCGAAGGAGCGAAATTTCCACCAACAGTCTTCAATGAATCAGCTTGAAAGCTTGTACAAGCAGGGAACCACGCAGGTCTAAAGTCGCCTAATACAGTTTCCAAGGCAAAAAGAGTGAGTGATGTTGCATTGGTCATGTTTGAAGGAGCGACATTTCCACCAACCATGTTGATTGTGGAGTCTGACAACTCTGTAAGATCGTTCAATCTACTCGGTTGATACGATCCTGTTATACGTGTAACGCCAGGCAATTCAAATCTTCCTACATATCCAGTGGAACCATTCTCTGTATAAGAGAAGTCTCCAAGCAATGTACTACCATCGGCAGCAAGCATAAGAGGATGTGTGTAAAGTGTTGTTCCGGCAAGCGCTTTCAAGCAATTTGTCGCTGTCTCAACACGCAGTGCGCCACTAGTAACCGACAATACTTTCTGTCCGCCCATGTAAAGTGAACTTGGTCCGATATACGCATCACGGAATGGACGCGCTAGTGAACCAAGGTCCATGGTGTTACTACCAGTAGGAACAATAGAACCAGTAGCATTCAGTTGCGCATTCAACGTTCTACCTGTTGGAGAATAGAACTGGGAACCATCTGGCCAGTGCCACGCATTCGTATAGTAGTATACGCTGTTACCAAACAACGGCGTGCCACCATCCATAACAGATGCCCCACTCGCATAGATCGCACCGCCATAGAGTTTTGGGCCGATACCAGCGCCGTAATACGATATTGAACTATCGTGGAATGTCGTAAGACCATTCACAACGGCAGCTTGTTCTGCGTATGACGTATCATGGAACGTCGCCGATCCCTGAACAGTTCCAATATAAAGATGTGAACCGTTATAGAATTCAGCATTGCCATTTACAACGGCGTTATTCGCGATGAACGATGTATCGAACAATCTGATATTACCATACACCGTACAAATCTGCAATGAAGATGAGTCGTGCAACTCCACATCACCTATTATTGATGCACCCGTCTGTATGCGTGTGGTGCCATAAACAACAGTAAGTGCGCTGGTACATACACCAGACGACGGCCATGCACCAGTATCTGGTATTATCGCAATGGACCCTGGCACAGGGATTCTTCCGTTTGACCAGTTGTTACTGTTACCAAATGCAGTATTTACTGTGCTCGTCCACGTGCACACTGAAGAGATGTCTGAAAGAAACGACCCACTTCCAATAAATGCGCCATTACTGTAGATGCACGTTCCACGATAGTTCAGTGAGTTAGCAAAGTGGATATCTCTTATCGGCAGTGTTAGTGCGCCGATATCAAGGGTATTACTTGCGTTGGGCTTTATTCCATGCGCCTCAAATGCGAAACTATCAACACCGTTTGTGAGATAGAATCTATGAAGATAGTCACCGATCCACAAACCAAGTTTACCGTTTGGTGTGTGCCACAGTAGTGCGTAAGGGGCGGTTTCTGCAGTGTCGCAACTCAGTGAACCACCACGATCACCGTTGTTGAATATGATCGTCTTTATGTTCGTGATTGAATGACCAGCAGCATTTGTATCTACTGCAAGTACGTCATCAAGTCCAGGGGTTTGTGCTTGGGGTTCGACGTTCCAAACACGTGCACTCGCAACACAAGCAACAAGCATTGCCAATACGAGAAGTTTCTTCATTTACCACCTCTGTAGTGAGATTACCGCATTTGTTATATCAGACACAAAGTACACAGGGTCCTGGGTGATGTGGTCCATGGTCCATGATGAGTTGATCGATGTCAGTGTTTCGCCTTTGTTGATAACTGCTGAGGCGCCGATAGACACACTGACGTGGCAATTGGAAGAAAGAAGAACCGCAGCAATGCCATGGCGTTCTACAGGGCGTTGATTGCGACCTGACTTTATGAACACCCAGCCGTTTACGATACCAGCAGTATGCACTGGATTTGATGTTGCGACAGTATACTCTGACGCATTCGTGTATGCCATATACACGTTGCCACCAGATGGATTGTCGTGTCCATCAAACGTCACGTATGGTCCATAAAGAACCGTGGAACCTTGGGCATAGGTCCCGTTTGTATACGTGTTGACGATACTCAGAGACTGATCCCTATCCAAATCGACCTTGATTGGTGAGGTTCCTATGACGAAGGATAGTGGGTCTTCAGCGATTGCACTGATTGCGAACACGAAGCAAGCAACAAACAACATGAACCTTTTCATCTTTCCTCCTATGGTGTACGACTAAGCAGATAACAGTACATGTGCGGATTATCACAAGGATCAGAACCCGCCGCACCAAGGATGTCTTTATTCGCTACATCCCAGTTGTAAGCTCTGAATGTTATGACGTCACCGACAGCGAGTAACGCGATACCAGCAACTTCCATTTTACTACCAGCAGCAATACCGTCACCGCCACCAGATACAATGCGCGTTCTTACTCCACCACGCACTCTACTGATTATTGGCCAGATGTTGAAGCCGCTCATGAATCCACAACCCAGAGCGTATAGGCCTGCAACACCAACTGTCCAGGTACCTGCCATTGCGTTCCATTCACCAACCGCTTCGTTGGAGAACAGAGTAGAGCCTATAGATACTTGTTCCTCAGATAGCGCCGTTATTGTTTGGTCAGAGGTGCCGTAACGGAACCAACCACACACCTTGTCGTTAGTTGGTACAAGAGGATTTGCTGCACTTGCAGCGGCAGCATTCTGACTGACCAAAGCTGCGGCAGCACTACCAGATGCTGCATTCTGACTGACCAATGCTGCGGCAGCACTACCGGCTGCAGCATTCTGACTTACTAGTGCGGCTGCTGCACTTACTGCCGCTGCATTCTGACTGACCAAAGCTGCGGCGGCGCTCGCTGCACAAGCCGCCTGGGCACTTGAATGTGTGCTCGCGATAACAAGAGATATCTTACCGGACGCAAGATCACCTGCAATGGTGGAAGAAGTATGGGCAGATACTACAATATAAACGTCGCTTGTGACAGGATCAAAGAACAAATCTCTCGGCAAGTATGCAGAACCAGTCAACCAGGAACCCTGCCAAGTACCAAGTTCCTGCGTTACCAACATATCACCTGTGGTAGGATCAAACGATATCACCATACCACGTCGATCAATGTTATTCGGCAGAGTGGTATTTGCCGATGTCGGTTCAGTACTTGGGAACTTTATCGATCGACTGATATCAGATCCTGGGGATGTCGATATCTGTTGTACTATCATCGTCAACTTGTCAAGCGCGCCCTCGTGAGTTTCTGCAGGAAATGCGTCATTGGCAACATAGTCTACCAATTGTGTTACAGGGACTACGCGACGGATAGTGAGGCGTGTGCCTGCCGCAGGAGCAACAAGACATGTTACAGTTCCACCACCAGGTAGACCTGCGCCAACAAGCGTGTAGTTCGTCGTGAGTGCCAGTGTGGTATCAACACCCAGTGCAGACGTAACAATTACCTGGATGTGAGAGTTATCCAGGAAAAGATACGGGAACGCAAAGGCGAACGTACTACCATTCGGGGAATACTGAATCACAGAAGTCGTAGATGCTATCGTCATTTGACTACCTCCGATGGACGAACTATGAACCCTTGATGCTGCTTCTTCTCAATATTCCGTTCCATCTTACGCATGCTCCCTGGGCTTAGCATCTCTTCTAGATTCCAGAGTATAATATAATCTAAGACTGGACGGATGTAAAACAAATTGATAAACGGAGTATTATTCAGACCTAACTTTTCCGCGGATCTACTGATATCCTTACCCTTACGGAAGTCAGTGGCGGTTGCTGCTATCTCAGGCAGTTGTCCGACAATAGGTCCCGCAAGTATGTTCAAGAAGTTCTTATAACTACGATCGTATTCTGTAAGTAACAGATCACCATAGATTCCAAGACCACCACCGCGCATCATCGAATCTGCCAAAACGTCCCAATTGAAAGTACCGTCTTCTTCAGCAATTCTCTTGGGTGTTCTTCCTTTCAACGCATCCTTGATTGCTCCGGCGACATATCCACCAATTGTAGCAAGAGCAATTACCTGCAAGATGTGGAAGTTACCGAGTCTATCTTTCCGTAACCATTCGCCAATGTTGTTTGCTCCTCTCCCATATACCTCACGCCCAGCAACCTTTGTCAATACTGTTATTGGGAACGTCTTGAACAGCATTAGCATGCGGGCAGCAGCGCCTACAATAGTTCCTGAACGTGTATTCAAGTTTGTTATTACGCGTTCCTTATTGCCTGGTGTAAGAACCGCGTCATCCGCTTGATCTGATATCAGGGTTCTAATCTGTGTCTCAAGTTCGTCGTATACGTGCATACGATTGTTGTACGACGTTTCTTCTCCCCTTGCTTTCAGTATCGAATCGATATCCTCGATCGGCACATTCTTGATACTGTCAGGTGTGAGGTATGTATGATCCCCGATCTTTGTTATTTGCTTCCTCACTATATCCCAACGACTAGAGTCGATGCCATACAATGACAATAAACGGGATAATTCAGGTGGTATATCACTATAGGTCAAATGCCCGTGTTCACCTAGGTTTGCGCTAGTCAACTTGGCGAATGCGCCCTTGTGTACATCATTCCACCAATTCATACCATTTAGTCTAAAGAAGGACTGTTGTAGCACCATGAGTCTTCCGGTGTAATTATCGTTGCCAGTGAATCGCCCAGCAACTTCACCAAGGAAACCATCTAATGCAGCACCCATGAGATGTAGATTTATCTTCTCCTCATTGGTCCTTGGAACGAATACACCAAGTTGTGCAGCAAACAGATCCAATCCACGCAATCCTTGATATCTGCCGGCAGCGTGGAAGAACGCTTTATCTGGAATAGCAGAGAGCGTAACGCCGCCGAGTTTTGAAAGTGTTGCTTGCAGTTGCAGTGCTCGTGTTATATTGTGAACAGTAACACTCTCAGGGATATCTTGCTTGCCGAGTAAATGATCGAATGAACCCTGCAAGAAACCACTCTCAAGTTTCTTCATCTGTTCAACATCATTGGGCATCTTTCTTGCTTCTTCTTTATACTTACGAAGAATGCGCTGGAACGTCATTTCTGGGTTAGGTCCAAAGTTCTCCATCAAGGCGATATTCATCGCCTGGCGACGGATGTCGCTTATGATACCTTGACTGAATGATCGTGTACCGAATCTCTGGTTGTAAGCATAAAATGAATCCGCATCCTTGAAGAACAGGATACGATGCTTACTCACCCTGCGTGCCAGAGCACCGGTGCCAGTAAATTCTGAGGCGAGGGGAACCTCAGATTTACCGTGTACCCCAGTGAGTATACCAGCATGTGCACCACGCAAAAACACATGTGGTGCTGCGGCGCCGGACGTCGTCTCCTCGTCTAACAATGGACGTATGAATTCAGACCACACCTTGTATGATGCTTCATTAGACCCCTCTCCGTAACCGATACCACCAGCTTTACGAATAGCAACAGGGTCGTGTGTTTGCCTCATGACGTAATGTTCTGCGTCATTGATGAAACCACCAGCACGATTGACGCGTGCGATCATTGACTGCTGTACGTTGTTCACTATCTTCGCTATTGTGTACGCGTCTGCATTACCTGTTACAGATTTGCCCTCGTTTATTGACCACAGTTCCTGGACTATTTCGTGGTCAATAGCACCAGTTTTGAATCGTTGTACTAAGTCTGCTTGTTCAAGACCTGCAAGAAGTTCGCCAGCATACTGTTGTTTCAGGGCTACAGATTGTGCGTCAACGGACATGCGACCTGATGGTATCTTCTTGCGTGTTCCGTTTATGAATGCATTCAGTCCCTCACCCATGGTCTTGAAGTGAGAAACGAAATCATTCACGCGCCGTACTGCCTTTACTGTAAGCATGGCGTTGCGTCTCGCAAGTGCCGTGGCGATACGATCCTCATCTACCATGTCTTTAGCGATCTGAGTAAGTTTCTCTTCTGAACTCGTCATTTTGCTGGCGTCTGCGTTGTGAAGTCTGCGAGTAACCTCATTCACCAGGTCCTCTGCGTCCTTCTCAGAGAACCTTTCTTTCACAACGTCATGCACTGTCTTTATGCACGGATTTGCCATATTACATCAACCTTCCAAGTATGCAATCTATTGCTGTTCCAATACCTTTCTCTCTAACCTCGGCGTCCTTTGCAGCAATATCCACACCACGTTCTTTTCCAAAATTTAGTTCCACGGTGTCAGACTTACCAGTAACAAAGTCATATATCTTGCGAATGTTACCTGGTTCTTTTGGCGGTGTCCAGGGTTCAATTTCATGCAAGACGCCAAGTTCTGAAAGATCGTTACGCACTTGCTCATAATTCTCTACTCCAGCCGCATCTAAAAGATATCGTATCTTGGCAGCATCTTCTTTAGTAAGTCCCTGAGAAACATCATCTGGTAATACGTCTTCAAGTACAAGTCGCACGTCACCTTCTTCAAGATGTTTCTCAACTGCTCTGCTTTGTTTACTAATCTCAGTATTTATTGTTTCCTGGTTCGGTCTGTCTGATCCCTCTGTTTTGAAAAGATGTTTGGTCTTTGTTGTAGGTTCTTTCCATGTGCCATCTGGTTGTAGTGTTTCTTCTCTAACAGACCAATAAATTCCGACATCTACACTAGAATCATGCACATCTTTGAACTGCCCAGATGCCTCATGAACCAAAGCGAATGGTTTATTGCCCTTTAGAATCAAATTGAAAGGATTACGAAGCGATGCTTTATCCTCTACGTTATGTAAAGCATCAGATAGTTCTCCAACAATATCTCCAAAAGCTTCGTGTGCATCTTCAGAATATGCTCTAATAAGGTCGTCAAGATCCATAGCTGCTAATTCTTCCTCACCACCTATATCTTCTTTGGTGTATGGAACACGCCCATTATCTGCTTCAAGTAAACCTCTTGTGTAATCATCTACCCTTTTCTGCATATCTACTAACATGGACTTTATTTCTGCATTATCCGTTCTTACAGAAACATTCTTCAGATATTCATCTACATCCTGCGCATATGCAAGCATCTCATCCAACCTATTATCACGATATTCAGTAGTATCAGGACGAGGTATCGCCAGGTATGATTCTCCAACAGATGTGTCTGTTACGCACCAGTCTGTATCCTTGGCAAGTTTCTTCATTGCCTCTGCGTCTGTGACTCGAACTACAGAGAATTCATCTGCGCGTGCAACAAGTTCTGCACCCTTAGGAAGGTTATCCAGATCGATACCGCCCTTATTTGCAGAAGTTATCCCCTGCGCCTTGTCCATTGCTTCAGCAAGATCTGAGAACGTCTTATACTTGTTGATGTCCTTCTCACCAGTGAACAACTTCGTCTTCTTGATAGCATCAAATTCTGTAAGTCGACGATTGATCTTCTCTACATCTTCAAGGAATACGCCTGGACTATCTTCAATACGGCGCAGTAACCATTCACGATACTTGTTCTGTGGTGTAGGATCGGCGCGGGTTACAGCAGAAATAAGATCTTCACGCAACTTCTCTCGAGAAGCGATATATGCAGGGTTGCGTTCTGTTCCACCATTATACTCATTGAAAACTCTTTCTGATTTATGTAAGATCTCATCAATTCTCCTGGCAACATAATCCGCCTTGCTCTTGTCTCCGCCAACGTTCACCTCAAGAAGAACTTCATTGAACAGTTTCAGTTCCTCATCAACCAGTGAATCCTCAAACTTCTGTTCCTCTGTCCTATCGTCAATTGTTACTTGCTGTTTCTCTTCGCCTTCAGGCGCCTGTTGCTTCTCAATCTCATCTACCTTGGTTTCTGTTTCTGTTTTCGTTACACCAAATTCATCCATTACTTCTTTCGTATTCTTGTCAATGAAATCCATGGCAGCAACTGCATCATCTGCGGCATGAGCAACAGGGTCTTTTTGTGCAGGAACTTTTCTTGCATTCTCTACTGCCTGTTGTTTCTTCTTGAAGTCTCTACGTTTCTTGTCTACTAGCGCCTTTACTCTGGCGTCTTTCAACTTCTGCACACGAGCAGCAAGATCAGTCTGTTGGGCGCCAGCATTAGAGAACTTGACACCGTTCTTTGTTTTCTTTGAACGACTTCCTGGCGTTCGTATTTGCTCTGGTGAAAATACCACTAATGCTTCAATACCCTCATCGTCGTGTATTAGTGCTGAATCAAACCCTTGTCGTTTCAATTCTTCCACAACAGCAAATTTATAGTTTTCTTCTGGGCCGTGTCCCCATTGTGGTAAATATGCGTTTGGACTCATTTCAGCAACATCACCATATTCTTTACGCACATTTTCTGTAAGATTCAATTCCTTTGCTACACGCAAAACATCAAGATCTGTTGCAACTTTCTTCGTTTCTATATTCGCAACAAAGATTGTATCACCAAATCCTTCTGCATATTTTATCTCTCTAGTAAACCAACCAACATTTCCTCTATCAAATTCTAAACCATGACGTTCATCTCTTCCATGATACCATGGTTCATTAGGCTTTGGATCAGCAATAGACTTGTCAGGGTAAAGATTGAACGTGTCTGCTCTATCAGTGTCAAATCCAAGTTCTCTTACGACTTGTTTTCTTGCCTCAGCTGCATCAAACCTTGCTTGCTCCGTTGTAATACCCTCGGTTACTTGAGACACTTCTTTTGGACCCCAAACAGGATCGTCATTGAGCACGTCGCGTATTGCGGCTGCAAACATCGCGTCACGTTCTTCTGGTCTCAGCGTACCAACAATATCCTGCGTCCTCTTTAGTTCTTTGGCGATCTCCACTCGTTTGAACATATCACCAATAGCACCACCAGCAACATGCATACCGGCTCCGACAATCGTACCAAAGCCAAGGTTGATAGCAGAGTCAGTGAGTCCATAGTTCGCTTGCTCCTGCATTGCTGGCAACAGTACAAACGGTTCTACCAGTGCGTTACCTACACCAGCTTCTATTGAACCCTTCAACAAACGCGCCTTCCACGCAACATTTCCAAAACGCTCAAGCATCCTTGCATATCGTATTTCACCAACAACTGGTATGAATGATGATGCAAGATTGACAGGGTCTAATACCGACGTGATCAACCCGGCAGTGAAACCACCAGCTGAGCGACCAAAACTTGTACTGCCGGAACCGATGATGAATTCTTGGTTCATCTCATCGTGTTTGCGATCGCGCATTATTTGTGCCTCTACCTCACTGACTGGTGAGTCGAAGATAAGTTTACCTGCAATACCGTACTTCTTGTTTGCTTCTTCTGCAGATAATTTCGTCCCATAAAGAGATGCTTCACCTAACTCTACAGATCGTGCAAGTGAGTTTATTGCAGAAAACCGCCAGGCATCGTCTATCTGAGCACCGAGGAAATTACCCCAACCGGGATCTATTGGCGCCGCGATGAAGTCTTCATTCGGTTGTGCTGTTGGCCAGAAGTTCATGGTGTAACTACATCATTTGCTGTTTTCAGATCACGCATATTCCAGTCATAAGATGCTTTTCTTCCATATGCACGAGACAACGCCTGTTTGAACGTTATCTTTATTTCACGACCGTCCTTCGTCTTCAATGGTGCAGATGTACCACCCATACCAGGGATCATAAGTACAACACCTTGGTTATCTGATGTTGTTGCCCAGTATGCACTATCAGCAATTGCGGCATCAATCAACTTCAATCTATCCTCACTCTTCAATTCTGTCGGCATAACAAATACGCGATCGTCAATGTTTGCCGGATTCAATATCTTGAGGTTTCTTTTATCCTTCAAGATAGAACTAAGCTCACTACTTACAGAACGTACCTCATCATCGCCCATTGTTATCGGATTGTTATTGTCTCCGACAATGTTTCTACTTATGGCATACTTCATACCATTCACCTCACCGAAACCATAGGTGCTCGATATGATCAATTGTGTTGCCATATCAACTGCTTTTTCTGGCGAGGTTGCTTTCCCTCGCAAATAAAGACTGGCGGCAAATGTCTTGATGGCGTCTGAATAATCGCTGGCATAACCGAGATTCCTTGGATCAGATGATGATACAGCGGATCTGAATGATGAAATGTCTTTGTTGCTTCTTATCTCTGATTCTAGTGCCGTATTATCTGCAGGTGAAAGATTCAAGGCATCCTTATTCGCTCTTGTAGCTTGTAAGAAGTCATTTACCCAAGGCTTTCCGGCATGGTGTGCAATGATTTGTAAACTAGTGTCAATACGCTCACCCTGAGGTAAACGCGAAAGGTCCCTAAAGACATCGGGATAATATTGACCATATTGTTGCATGAGGTCAAAAAACCCGCGTTCCACCTGATCTGGTAATGCTGCATTGATATTGGCAGCTATTCTCTTTGCGTCTGAGCGAGTGATTACGGAACGCATTCCATCAGGTATACCAATGCTTTCTTGAAATGCAAGATTCGCCGCAATCAGGGACTGATACAGTGGTGTCTTGTCTTTTGCCTTTGTCGAAATGAATTGATCCTGTAGTTCTTTTACAACTGGGTCTTGCAGAGCGTATGTGAATGGGTCTTCTTCCATCAACTTTATCTGATCATGGGCAAATCGTGACGCAGATTCATACACGTCCTGTTGTTCATCGAAACCAATCTCTGTTTTATTCTTTGGCGAATTCTTACTGAGAACTGCTTCTATATCTGCCTTAGATTTACCGAGCATTTCCTGCCGCACAGAATACATCTTGTGAGCAACCTTTATCTGATTCGTAGCATTGAATGCATCGCCATCGCTGTGTGCTTCCTTGTATGCTTCGATATTGAATAACTCACTGGCTTGCCCTGTATTCAATATCTGTGCGATGTTAGACTTCAGTGCTGCTGTTTGCTCTGCTTTGAACAGGGTACTGTGCGTGTTAGAAATACGACCAATCTTTTCTTCTAGTGCCGTTCTTCTGTCCAACGGCAAGTCAGTAAGATCATCAAGCACTGCTTTCGCCATCTTAGGATTATTTATGGCGAAGTGTTCCACAGCATCGGCACCAAGCAATGAGACGCTGTTATTGAACGATTGCGCAATGTCGTCGGTTATCAGACCGATACTCTTGGCGGCTTTTATACCTTCACGAAGTATCGACATCTGATCAAAAAGAACCTTGGGACTATTACTGGCTGCAATCAAATCAGAGGCAGTTGCCAACTGGGTATTTAGACGCAACGTAGTTTTCTTTACGTTAGTCTTCGCTTCAAGCAACATTGTTGTCTTCAGCATGTCAAGGCCGAAGTTGTTCAACGACTGCTTCAGGGCGAGTTTTGCTTTGTCAGACGGTGCCTGTTCAATCAGTTGATTCAGGTGTGCATTGAAGTCCCTGTCGAATGTCTGCACCATACCTTCTGGCGGATCATCCTTTATTTGATCATACCAGGTTATCCATGCTTTCTTTGTACTGGTGTCTTGTTCCTCAACCCACAAAGCATCTTCGTAATCCTTCTTAGCTTCATTTCTCTTCTGAAGCGTCAAAGATACTCTCATAAGATCGTCAGTAATGTCGCTAAACATGGCGGCCTGACGTAAACCAAACTTTGGTTGCACAGCGTCTGGTATTGGTTTCGGCTGGAAACTTCTTTGAACTGTAGGCATATCTGCACCCATGGATACACCACCAATCGGAGGTACAGATACGGAACCTACACGTTGTTCAGAGAGTTGTGTTGCTATCTTTCCCATATTACCACCATTTCTGTTGAGCACCAAAGTTGAACAAGTTAGTGGCACCATTTATCGCTTGAGCAAACCCTTGCCACGTTGCCGCACTAGCTGCTGCAGAATTCTGCAAATATGCTGCATTACCACCGGCAGCATATATCTGAGCAGAACTCATACCCTGCCTCTGTATGTTGGCAGCGTTGTTTTCACCAGACCAACGAATCATATCTGCTTTTACACTACTCATTGTCAACAAAGAAGCTCCCTCAAAAGCATACCCCTTTGCCTTGAATTCTTCATTTACAGCTTCTGATTCACCGGTGTACTCTGCAATCAACGCGTCAAGTTCACCCTGGGTTGCACTATCAAGCATAACGTCTTGAGAAGTACCAGAACCGACTACTACACCAGACTTGGCAAAATCAGCGCGTTGAGAACCAAGTAACCTAGAACTACGATTCCTTATTCTCTCTGCCTCTGAACTTGCGACTTCACGCGCCCGAGCAGCATTACCCATTGCCTGCGTTGCATTGAAGTTATCTACGGATGCACCATAAATTGCTTGTGCTTCAAGATAATCAGCAGTGAATTTTGCCTCTTGTCTAGTCATGAATGCGTTGTATGCTGCCGTACTCATAGCACCACGGGCATTCATTCTTCCAATAACTAAGGAATTATCTGCAGCTTCATCATATGCATCACTTTGTTCATTTGCAGAATATAGAGCTGCTCCAGCTCCAATGATAGAAGCTATTGCTATTACTGGTGCCATGGTTTTACCCTCGCAAACATATGATAGTCCTTACGATCAGGACCATACTGTTTCAATAACCCTTCCTCTTCAAAACCAAGTCGTTCCATCCAGCGATATGCTGTAGTATCACCACGTTCCACAAGACTTTGTATCCTATGTACGTTTTCATTCTTATCTAGAGCTTCAACAACAAATAAACCAGATGTGTGCAACAATTTTGGGTGTGACTTTACCTCGTCTGTAAGAACACTCCAGAGTTCAACGACGCCAGGGAAAACACTATTCATAATTGCCAGTGCTACTGGTTTATCTTTATATATCACTGTGAGTACCATACCGGCACACCGCAACATAAGAAGATACGGAATTGCCAACCTACCTACCGCAATCTTCTCAATGTCTTCTTTTATGGCAGGACGCATCATCTGGTATACACCTTCATCTGTGGCATCAATGCAAGAATGTTCAACGGATACGGTTGATCTTGAACGATGTAGTATGTCTCCCACTCCACGTAACCTTGATCGAAATTCAGACTGATGTCGCCTGTAACAAGTGCAGGAGAAGAATCCATTACACCATCAGATTTCCTGAACGATACTTGAGTTAGTGCGGCCAGGGTCTTACCATGTGAGAAACCGATAGAATCCATAAGTCGCACAGTCAGTTGATCTATTCTCTTTATCTTACCTTGACCTGTGCCGTCATCGCCACCGCCCTCCATTGGGAGTGTTCTCACATAAGAACGATATTTCAAACCAACATGTGCAACTGTTGCTGTCTTAGATATAGTTATCGACCCACCAATCACAACAACATCTGGTACAACTGAACCATCAGCAACGCAAGAAACTGTCTGTCCCTCAAGGTGTGCCAGACCAGAAATTACGTTGGTTGCTACACCTGTGTATGTCAAACCAGAATCGACAAAGAACATATCTGTTTTGTCTTGTGTTGTTGTAGGACGAAAGATATCGTGTATGAATTCTACGTATTTCTTTGTGGCACCGTTGATAGTTCTCTTCACTATTAGATATACCGTGTGTTCTCCATTCAGACCAGGTACAACGGACATTGACTCTACAACCGCACTACCTGTCGAATATGTACCACCAAGACGAATTCTAGACCAGGCATATACTTCCTGATCTTTCATGTAGGTTAGTACTGCAATGGTACCATCATAGAGTAGTGCAAGTATTGCACTGTTTGGTTCTTTCTGGTAGTCAAGTCTTACAGCATAACTACCAGTACGTAAGATGTGATCACTGAGTAGTGTCAGATCTTTTGCAACGAAAGAGTTTATCTGGAAGTCATACGACAACTCTCTCAGTTTCTCCCCTGAGTTCTGCAAGAAAATAACAGAGTTTCCAGCACGAATTGCAGCACTATTAGCAGAACCAAATGTTGTGTATTCCGACATCGTGATGTTGGTTGGTGTAATTGCCTCATTGATCGATGACGCACGAACACCCCACTCACCACCATTCGTTCCTATCAACAACTCAACATTCGACTGCATCCAACGAATAGCATTCACCTTCGTGGAACCGAGGGTATATGTTACACCACTATCATCAGAAACAGTACCATCAGGTGCTGTAGGTGAGTGAACATAATAATCACCAGACTTCGTCATCCACACAGTCTGCGGTTGTGACGAAGTTGCACCAAAAACAAGACGTTGTTCATGTATTACAACACAAATTGGCCAACCAGTTGTAGTACACCAGGCACCTAAACGGAAAGTCTTCGTCTTAGCGCCATCACGAAAACGAGTAACATCACTGTCTGAAAGAGGTATTGGCCAACCAAGAGTAACAGACACAGACTTCGCAGTTGAATATGCTGTTATCTTGCACCAAATCCAATAACCAGAAAGACTCAACCGCACATGTCTTCCAACATCTGTTGCAGCAAATGTATCTACGCTTGCAACCAACGTTGCAGTATCTACCCTGTCGTGTGGTGTCATGGTACCGACATTAGCGTGTAGTGTAAGTATCCCGCCAACACTACAGACATATCTGTTTGTACCATCATACGCAGTTATCAAATACCACCCAGGCGCCGCGGTACCAATCACCTTTACTAATGCACCAACCATGGAACGATCAAACACCCCGTGTGATAGTGTCAATACTCCTGCGGCAAGTGAAACGGCTGTTACCTCCAGCGGGAAAGGTTCTAGTACATGTTCCTGTGGTGTAATATTACAGTTGAAACCATCAACAACTGCGGATATCAAACCAAGTGCAGGCAAACCATCTTTCTCATATTCTATGTACTTGCCAACATCACCAACAACAAACTCATTCGAAGAACTGGTTATCTTTTCTGTTATTGCAATGCTCTGTAACGCCATTGTGCAATCAACAGTACTTACATCCATATAAGGACCATCGACATTAGTGTACGTCGATATTGACCAGGCAGTATGGCTTGTCCTCGTAATTATTCTTGTCTGAAAGTTTGGGTGTGTAATGAACAAGAGATCAGCAGATTGTGTCCATCGTAAGAGTGCTAAGTCAGTGTGCGCCCAGGGTGTTACAACCTCAAGTGGAACTCCCGGTGCAGACTCCACGATACCTTCGTCTTTGAAAACTCGCATTACATAGTCGCCAAATTCAAGTGTGTACGCCTGAAGTGTAGAAAACTCAAATGGAACAAGTATTGTCGTTTTGGCACTATTCTTTACTTCTTTTATGAACTCTGAACCAGGTCTTCTGACCAAACCACCTTGAGGAGGAATGAAGAAATTCTCTATTGTAGCTGCTCCATTACCATATCGTTGTATGTCAACGCGCCCATACATTGATGGAGATATCTCACCGGAAGAAAAATTCGTCTGTATGCCACTAAATTGTGACATTATGCACCTGCTGAACGAGAATCATCCCACTCATTCGCCGTTATCTGCGACATCATATCTTCCTTCGAGTCAACAGATTTTGCATGCCGGAATATATCCATGAACGATACCCACAAGGATGCGCGCAAAGAGTTTGACTGCACAAGCGCATAGCAGATGTCCCATGCGAAATACGTTGCTATTGCCTCGGTGCACAACTGATCTAACTCTGCAACAGCCTCGCCAGGGTCTTTTACATACTTTATGTCGATTGTGGATTCGTCACAGAGGATAAGTCTACCCTCAATTCTGAAATCTTCTACGTCCTCTATCAGACTCAGACGTAAAAGATCTGACGGCATTTGAAACTGTTGGGAATAACCAAACGCTGGCGTGGTAACAAGAGGAGAAAGTTCTACTCTGGCCATCGCACAGTTCCATGGGTGCCAGCGAAGAACAGTGCGCATATCCGACTTGAATCTGTTGTTGGCGAGTCGTCCCTCACGAGAATCGTCAGTTAGTGACATTATTACGTTGCCACCGGCCTTTATCAACCCACTGTTCGCTATCTCAATGAGGTCCATGTTTCACCTACGAGAAAAGGTCCTCCGGTATTGTTAGTACCGGAGGACCACAACTTCCGAACTCCGACCTAGTCTACGATATACTCGACGTGACCGTAGACCTGCTTGTCTGCCGCCCACTGGGCGCCGGTCATCTTCATGACCAACTTGCACTCTTTCTCCAGTTCATATCCGTAGTTGAGAGCCACGGTACGAGCAAGAGTCTCAGTGACACCAGCAGCGGAGACGTCCAGGGCATTCAGGAAATGCGTCGCAACATCACTGACGCTGTTGTCAGCATCAATGTAGCCCGAATCATCATTACCTGCGAGACCAATGCCCATGGTGGCGCCCGCACCCATCGCACCAAACGCCACGAACCCACCGATAACGCGCGCTCCTTTTGGGAGTACCGCGAGACCGACGTGATGGTTCTGCGTACGATCAGTATCGGTATCGTAGGTGAACCTTGCGATTCTCAGACGACCCTCATACTGGTTAGGCTGAAGCTTTGCATTGCCAACAACCTGCGGCGAAACTGCGGCCTGTTCCACACTATACACATCCGGTGTGATCTTTGCCATTGTCCGCTCCTCACAGCAACATCGTTGACCTTCGATGCTTACAACGTGCTATTCAAATCAATAGCGTTCGTTATCGCTGTATAGTTAGTTATCGTACGGCCACTGAGGTACTGAACCAAAGTAACCGCGTTAGATGCATCAGACGCAGTCGGAAACACAACTGCACTCGACCCCGTAAGCAACATACTTGAGTATGTCGCATTGGAGTATGTTTGCGGTGCAGATGCGGATATAACCGTGCCCATTGCCGAAGTACTGACGATGTTCAACGAGGCAACCTGCTTCATGATGGTCGCAACGTCTGTAACATTGGAGTACGTTAGTGGTGCAGACGTAGCAATCACAGTCCGCATCGCGTTCGTATCCACAATATTCAGAGTAGCAACCTGCGCAAGTATTGCTGCAGCGTCTGTAACATTGGAGTACGTTTTCGGTGCAGATGTGGCAATCACGACCCGCATCGCGTTCGTATCAACAATATTCAGAGGAGCAACCTGCTTCATGATGGTCGCAACGTCTGTAACATTGGAGTACGTTAGTGGTGCAGACGTGGCAATCACGACCCGCATCGCATTCGTATTCACAATATTCAGAGGAGCAACCTGTGCAAGTATTTTCGCTGCATCTGTCACATTCGAATATCCAAGTGGAGCAGATGTACGAACAATCACCAGCATCGCGTTCGTATCCACAATATCCAGGTTTGCTATGGTATCCATTATCGCGATTGTCGCGGTGACATTCGTGACACTGTTTGACACAGCGCTACTGAATATTGAGAGTGCGTCGGAGAGACGTCCAGCTGTTGCTGATACAGGAATTACGGTCGACACCTGGCCATCTGGGAAAGTCTCAAGAGTGAGACTGCCACCAGAACGCGGCTGTACCACTACGTAGTACTCGCCGGCCAGTGCAACAGCACCGAGCATCATCAACACGGACATTATTGTCAGGAACCTCTTCATGACGAACCTCCTTACGTGGTTTCGTCGCAGAGACACTCGACAACTTTCTCTTCCCACATACGGGACGCGCCAAAGGACGCATTCACGTAAACCTGGATGGAGTTACGCTTGTCACGGCGAGGACCCACATCCACATTCACTTCGTCGGCCATACCGACCTTGATCGCGCTCTTCGGATAGAAGAGTACAGACCGATTGTTTCCTGATTTCGCAAGGCGTTGCAGCCTCTTGAAGGTGAAGCCCATGAACGTATCGAGCTCACCCTTGACCAGGGCCTTGATCGTGTTGTAGTCTGCATTCGTAACCTCAGTGGTCCGGAGAAGACCCTGCAGCTGCGAAGCCGTAATGAGACAGAAAATCTGCTCACCCTCATCGACGCATTCCTGCGAATCGAAGAGGAACTTCGCACGACGGAGTTTTCCGATCGTGAGGTTGGAATTTGCCGCAGCGCCTGACTCCACGTAATTCACAGCAATCTGCTGCGTGGCAGTCGGGAACGAAACGGTCGTTGCACCCGTCTTCCCAGTGTAGGCTACACCGGTCGCAGCCGCGATGATGATATCATCGAGCTTACGGCCAAAGGCGTAAACTGCATTCTGGGTGTACGGACTCGTCGGATCAGCCAACATGCGCAGACGATCCTTCTTATCAATCATATCCGCCCAGTCAAAGTCGCGCGTCGAAATACGCCGACGATCGTGGGGGGTAGATATCAAAGGAGTATCGCCATGCCGTGTGGTGATCTCAACCGCGTCGGTCGGGCCGATACGATCATAGAACTCAAACTCAGCGTTCTGGGACTCCATCTCCACGGTGTCGCGAAGACGAGAACCTTTCTGCTGGAATTGAATCTCTATGTTGCTCTTATAGGCCTGAACCAAGGCGGTATCAATCTGAAAGGACATGTGACACCTCAATGGAACTTGAACAACACTGTCGTTTATCGGCTGAGCTACCCTTGCGGACTCGCCTAGCGGACACAGCCGCTACTGCCAGTTCAACTGGATAGCTGGACCCAGTCGGGCTCCCCAGCGTATTACAATAGAACTATATCACACCACAAACACATTGTACACACCAGACTTACGGGATAATTATTCCCGTTCGTCTGACTTGCCTGGATATGCCATGCTGTGAAGTTGCGCCCACATGGCAACTGCTTCCTTGTGTCCGATCTCGTACTTGTTACCGAGACGTTTCTGGAATGCCTGGTCGCCAATGAGTTCTTTGATCTTCATGGCCGCTGCAGTTGCCTCACTGAGATTCAGTGGTTGACCGCCGCCGCTTGAAGCATGATCTTCCATCATACCCTTGCCGACTTTCACAAGCATGCGTACGAAGTCTGGGTCATTGCCAAACCCTGAAGAATCTAGTTTCTTCATCATATCTTCGCTGGCAAGTTTCTTCAACGTACTCTGTGCGATCTCGATGTTCGCCTGGTACATCGAACCAAACTCTTTCTTCAGCGACGCCTCTGCTTCAGTCTTAGCAAGACTATTGCGTTCAGCAACGGCCTTGATCTGATCTGAAACAACACCATGATATCCGGTAAGAAGATCACTCAGTTGCTTCTGAGACATTCCGGCCTTGTGAGCAAGAGGAACGATCTTCTTCACTTCATCCTCAAGACCGATATCCTTGAAGGATTTCATATCCAACTTATATCCTTCAGCGGTCTCTGGTCTACCTGCAACAGCGAAAAACTCGTTCCATTCCTTGTCGGTCCAGGTGTCTTTCGGACGCGGCATCTTTTCAACACCAATGAGACGTTGCGCATTCACGAACTGAACTGCAAGATCGGGTAGATCTTTCACGTTCTTGAATACCGGCTCAGTTCTCAAGTTCTCAGGAAGTTGTTCGATGAACGACTTCGGAGTTCCTTGATCGCCCTGAGCTCCCTGGCCTTGCGCACCAGACCCAGCTTGACCGTTTGCATCTGCCATACTATTCCTCCCTTTCGCCTATGCTCTTCTTTATTTCTTCCATAAGGCGAGCATCATCCTTATAGAGCATACTCATGATGTACAGAACAACGTATCTGCAACCTTCGTTGAAGACAAGACGATCCTTGTCGGTGGTAAACGTCGGTTTCGTAACGAAAAACCTTCGGCACAAATCCTGTATTATCTTGTCGCCCTCAGGTGTACCAAGAACTGCGCGATACCGCTCTCTTGTTCCGTTGATTCTATTCAGAACTTCTTCTACCTTGGTCATATCTCACTCCTCATTTTCTGCGCAGCAGCCATGTCTTTCGTAGCCGCCGCAGATTCTCTTGTAACTTGACTCTGCGCGATAGCATCTTCCTGATCTTTTCTTGACTTACGTATTGCAGTGACCTCATCGTCTGTACGAAGAATCTTGCGTGAAACACCACGAATTCTGGCAATCTCATCCATGAACCTATCAGGATCAAGACGATCCAGCATTGATCTGTCAACATTTGCTACGGGTATAATATCAGTAAGCATCTTGTTGATGTCGTCAGCTTTGCTAGCCTCTTGTGCCCTGGCAAGTTGTGAACGATACTCAACTGTGAGTCCACGTTGAAGTATTGTCATCGGACCATACGGTATCTTGTTGTGTTCAAGCAACAATGAGAAAGATCGTGCGATCATCGGACCAGAGAACTCTGCCTGAAGTCGTCCAAGTTCTGGTGCCATCTGACGTAACATCTCATTACGTTCGTCGTATACCTCTGCAGCGGTCTGACGTTCCTTCTTCCTCTGCCTCAGCAACCAGTCAACATGGAACGCTTTTGCGACCTGCTCCTGTTTCCTCTCCATTATCTCAAGGCCAATTGGCAGGTTACCACGAACTTCGAGTGGTGCAATATTGTCTGTTCCAGGCGTATAGAACATAAGAGAACCAGGAGCAGTATTCAAAGGAAGTATGAATCCTTCGTCAGGCACCATCAACGGCGGATCAACCTGCTTCTGTGCCGCCTTTATAATGGTCTTCGCCATGGCATTCAGCATCTTGATATCTGGCAGTGCATCTACAGCAGGACCCCTACCGTAGATTTCACCAGAGAGTTTCGACCAACGAGGTACATGATACGGGAAATTCTTGTATCCGCTATTCTTCAGGATCTCCTTTGTCTCCACACAATACCAGATTGATGCATATGGCATATTGCTAGACAAATAACTTTCCGTGTCCCTATCGTCCCTTGGGAATACGGCATGGACCACTGTGAATTGGTCTGACTTGTCAACTGGCTTTTCCTTTATTACGGGCGGAAGGTTTTCCTCGCCGAATTCCTGGGATATCTGGCGGCGCGTCCACGGTATAGTCCTGAACAGAGTATCGACATATCCGTCAGAATTCTCATCTATGTAGCAACTTGACAAGGCAAACGACCTAAATACAATACCGCCGGCGCGTGGACTCCAATCCTGATACAACACACCAGTTCCGAAAGAGGCAAGATCCAGATACGTCTCATGACTTGAACTATGCATCGCACACACCGGCCGTGCATATTCCTTATAGATGATGTCAGAGACAAGTTCCAACCAATAAAGTTCATCCGCACTTATTGGTCTGTTGTCTGCGATATTCAGTGAGAACCAACGCTCCACTGGATTCGTTACGAAAGACTGAAGACCGGCAGCCAACTGTTTCATCGCCCAAACAGGTGTGCCATCATACACCTTCAGCGTGCGTGCTTCACCACGATCACTACCCGGTGTTGAGGAAAAGTCTGCAACGTTTATGCGAACGAGATCACGCACATCGTTCCACATGCTGTTCCACTGGTAACGACCAGACTTTATCTCTTCAAACTTCCTGCTGACTACAACACCAAGATCTTTATCTGACATTTTGTCCTCCTATTCCTGGAAACAAGATCGTTTTCGATACCTGTCCACGAGTCTCAAACGACCGTGGATCGGTCTTTATGCTACTCAAAAGACCATTCAACGGCGTTCTTACCTGACGTTGAGCACTTTTGCTCGCGAGAAGTATTGACGGAGCAGTTGGGAATACAGGGTTTGTCGGTACAGCAACGCCAAAATTTGCGCCTGGACCAGACTGCAGATTCAAACCAAGGATCGAACGACCAACCTCAGTATTCATCAGCAGATTACCACTACCCGCACTCGACAATAGACTTGTTATGATGCTCATGTTGCTCCTAGTAGTTGAATGGGTTGTAATCGCTTATTGCTTTTTCCGGTCGTTTGATGTTCTTCTGTCTCCTGCGCCTCCCCCATGCGAGTATACGAAAAGCATCGGAACCATTCGACGACCAATCATGCAGTGGTTTCCCACTAAAGCACTTCGTCTTTTCATCAAACTCTTTACGATACTGCCTTAGCGCCTCAATGCCACGCGAGCATCTCTCCTGATCGAACCAACACATTGGTATCGTCATACGAACGGCATTGATTCCGTCCTCAACATCGTGGCGTGTTACCACCGTGAATGGAATACCCAGGGACCTGGCAGTCTCGAGTCGTGATTTTCCGGTACCCAACTCTCTGACCATGATGTCGTGCGGAGCCAAATGCCTTCCATAGGCGTAGTTCTTCTCTCTGAGGATCTTTGCGTAATGTTGAAGACCCTCACCTGAAGCCTCGTAATAGTCAATGAGCCGTAACTCGAGACCGTATTCTTGGAAAAACCAGATTGTAGTGGTATCATCCATGCCAAGATCCCATGCGGTGTCAACCTCGAGCTGTGGGTCGTATGGGACATTGGTGATCCTCTTCTGCTTATCAGCATCTATCATCTGTTGCCCATAGTATGCACCAACCAATGGCGCATCAAACGAACAGAAGAATTCTTGCTGTATCATCTCTTCAGCCATACCTGCTTCTCTTTCGGCCTCAATCGCCTCATCAGATATGACTGGACTGCCATCATCGCGCTTCGTACCATGATTCCCTGCACGCAATTCTGAATAGAACCAGCGATATTTATCTGCGGTGTTATCACCACTATTCTTCAACGCCAATTTCTTCATTGTATAACCGTGGTTATGCCCTCTACTCGTATAAATAAAAAGGGCCCAACCCTCATTCTCAGCCAGTATTGGCCGTAGTAAGTCCCAGGCCTTTGGGTCTTGAAGGGAATACTCGCTAAATACCAGCCCAATGGGATTGGGCCCTACCAATCGATCCGGATCATCTGTACCAACTACCTGGTATATCGATCCATTCTTGAAAGTGATTCGCATATCCGTGTCATTCTTCCCCGATATCAGGGACTCCGGAATATGGTCTAGGAATGCCCTACCGTCTTTCGTCATACCCTGCCACACAATCTTGCGCCCTTGGTTGTAAGTTGGGAGTAAGTGCCAATAAAGGCCTACCCTTTGTACCGCGGCGCAAGTCATAAAGTTGATGGCGAATAGGTCCTTGCCAGCCCGCCTATGCCACACGGCCACACCCCTTCGTCCGCCGTTCTCAAGATACCGCCACATTGGCAGTTGGTATCCTCTCGGCTTGAACCTATGTGGTAGTTCTATGTTCATCTGACTCTTTCGGCACGTCCTTGATTATGGCGTCTATGGTCTTCGACTCCCCAAACTTCTGGACCGTGACGTGAATATTCACGTCTATATCGCCCTTGACCTCTGTGGCCCGCAACTTTGGCGCCACATACTGCAATATCTCTTTGTGGATCGATATCATCTGGTCAATGTCGGCAGGGATAATCTTCTTCGCGGCCTCTTGTAGACGGTTCTTGAGGCCAATGTCCTTGACCTTCTCAGCAATATCCAAGATTTCTTGGCGGGCATCTGATTCAGCTGATTTGACAATGGTAAGAAGTGATTGAACAGGGTCGTATCCGTGCATCGCACACAGCTCTGCAATCCTGCCTCGCAACTCTGCGGCCGTGGCACCTGGGCGCAATGACAATAGTTTTTTGCGTAAAGCAAGTTGTGCTGGTGTTTCTTGCGTTTGCATACTACCACTATATACTATAGTAATATAGGTTGTACACACCATAGGTCCAGGGAAATAATGCAGGAGTTTATTGAGCCTATTGGACCCGTGTCACGTCGGGGAAAATCACTAATATTGTGACAGTAATGACTAGGATTATACAAAGGAGTGCTCACGGGCATTTTATTGGATCTATTGGTGTTTTAGATTTTCTTTTGCACTGTCTAATTTCATAGAATGATAATAACGCCAACACCAGTATTACGGCCCGATCACCCTGTCATCACTGTCCTAGTATTGAGTCAGTCACAGGACGTAATAACTTTCCCCGAATTTTGACTTCCTAGTATATAGTAAATTGTTATTACATCAGATTGCCGCGAATTTCTAGGCGTATAGGTACATTGGTCATGCAGCCAATATCCATATAGATAGTAGCAAGTGACCAGGGTGCCCTAGTAAGTCAGCTGGGATGGTACACTATGTGGCACTTTGAGTTTTCCCCACCCCGGGCCCATGTTGCGTGATTATAAACACGCGGGTTTATAGGATCACGCGCCAAGACTAACGGGTGCGTGGTAACTAAACATGCGTGCGAATTGAATGGGTGCATGCTAACTAAACGTGCACGCAAGATAACGGGTGCGAGAATAACATGCGTGTGAACTAAACGCGCACGTGTAACTAACCACGCACCTATGCCCAAAGACAATAAGCCAACTTGTCAGTGTCTCATGAGACATGTCTCAACATAAAATCGGATTGAGCATGCAAACTTTACAGTGTTCTGGGCATATCAAAACTAACTTCCAAAGTCCCGTGCATCATGAGACATGTCTCACTGAGACACTTTCACGATCCCCTTAGATAGGCGCGGGCGATTATAATATCTGTTATTGGCGTTATTACGTCCCGTGAAATATAATAATAATCGGCAATATGACTTTGGTATATAATAATCCGTGCTAGATCGGGGGTTTTATTGGCATTATTAGCATTTTATAATTATAACCAATATCTAGCATTGCCAAAAACTCAAAAAGTGATCAAATATCCAGGGATCAGTGTCTCATGAAAAACACCAATATGCCAATAATTTTCCCGTGAGACACATTCTGATCAACACTGGTATACGGTTGTTGATATTGTGTCTCAAACCCCGTGTATTTTACGCCAATATGTCTCATGAGACATGTCTCACGAACCTGAGACACTTCTGTGCCGCCTTATAGCGCGGGCGTATGGGTGCGTGCGTCACGTGCCCGGGTCACACGGCCGCGTGTCACGTGCCCGGGTCACGCACACACGTCACGTCACGTACACACGCAGTCTATAAGTTCTCAATGGTGAGAAAATGATTATCAGATTCTACAATTTCTCAATTCTGAGGGCAAAAATCTTGAAAAGTTCAGTTGAGTTTCGTTATGCACTGGACATACTTTTTCTAACCTCAGGCTAGTTTTGATATGTCCAGGCCATCACAGAAAAAATGTGCAAAAAAGAAAAGTGAGTTTCGTTATGCACTGTCTTACAAAATCTAATACTTGCAAAAATAATTTCTGAAAACTTTTTGAACTTGGCACAGAAAATGCTGTATACACAATCAGTTCTTTGACAATCTGGTTACATGCATGCAAGTAACTTACATGTGCACATGCACGTGGGTTACAAGCACATGAACCCGTGTCTAGAACACAGGAGAACAGTCATGGCTAAGAAGCAGACTGAAGTAACGGGTACGGGTTCTGAGGTGCAGGCAGTTGAAGCAGTTGTTGAGCTCACACCTGAGCAGCAAATAATTGCTTCACTCCAGGCGTTGAATGTGAAAAAGGCTTCGCGGAAACGTGATTTGAGCTACGAGATTCTGCGAACCGGCGATGTCTCACAGAAACTTCCCAAGCAGGCAGTGCAGATTCTTGCCCTGCTGTTCGAGACGGGGAATCCTGTGATGACTGATGCCGAAGTCATCGCCCTGGTGAATACGCACCCGGAACTGAGCAAGAAGCAGACACCTGAGAGGATTTTCAGGTACTACTGCAAGACTCTCTGTGACGCTGGATGGCTGAGCAAGGTCAAGAAAACTGAATAGATCGTGAGTCGCGAGTGTGGCACCAGGGTGATTAGTCCCTGGTGCCACCATTAGCTGATAGCGGGTCAGAACTCGCTGTCGTCTAATGGTGTTGAAGCATATGAAAGGAGGTGATGGTCCATGGCAATAAAGGCTAGGCGGAAGAGACGGGTACGCAGGCGGAAGATCCATGTGTGGGTGATGGTGGGAGGATATGTAAAATGATGGGCCTGAAGGCAAATGACGAGAAAGGCAATGGGCGATGGGAAGTCGCAGTATGTAATATCTGGGGAACGCCACGCATACTGGATTTCTGGAGTCCGCCGATAGAACGGAAGGCGGAGTCGAAAGAACTGTGTGAGAAGTTTATCAAGATGTACCAGGCAACGATGCCGAAGATCATTGAGGCCACACTACGAAAGTGAGGACACATGTATCGCACTGACATATATCTGTTCAAGTGTAGCAAGTGATCGTGGGCGTATCGCGTGGACGAGAACGGCACAACCGTGTTCATGCAGTATGGGGTAGTTAGCAAGAAGAACGCACTCATCCAGATAAAGGTCCTGATCGATGAAAGGTGGCCCGCGGCATACGTTTGGATGCAGGTTGACATGTAGCAAGATAGATTCCGCACATAGGTCCGATCCCTGTGTGCGAATCTTTTCTTTCTTTTGTAGTGTCCCGCGAGATACATCCGTGATAATATGATGCCATGAAAAGAGATACACGGGCAACAATGAATCGTAGCAATACACGCACCAACAATAGGGACAGATGGCAATGCAGATTATATTGCAGCGCTTTGCGGTACTGCTATACGCGCAAACTTTTTGGTCAGAAACGTTGTTCTGTATGTGCGTATCACAAATCAAACGCTTTGTAAAGCAGTCCTACGCACGTACGCGTATTATATCGAAAGGAGGTGAAGAATGAGCAGGGAGCTGGATGACGAACTCGAGATGCAGGAATACAGGCGCGAAGAATGCGCTTGGAACACCCTGGTCGCGCGAGTAATCGGCACCCGGGCATGGAGATTCAAAAGGTGGATGAGAAAGTTAGAGAGAATCAAACGAAACGAGTTGAGGATTCAGGGTATATGACAGAACCCGATCAGGTAATCATTAGTAAGCTCACCGGGGAAGCAAGCCCAACGTACATGGACAAAGAAGGTTGTGTCATTGGGATTGCGAAGGTGCGCTCACGCCGTATCGGCAAGTTTACGGCGTACTGCGAGAAGTGTGGTCTGGCACTCGCAGATTTCGATACGGTGGGGATATGTCCGCGGTGCACGATAGTTGAGGAGAAGAACGATGGCAAAGAAGAAGCAGCCGAAGATAGTGGATCCGTTGCTGGATGCGAGTCATCCGAGTCTGAGGGACACGTTGATAGTCCAGGTCAAGGGTCTGGAACCGAAGATTCACAAAATCTCGGGGGAAGTGAAGCAGTTGAGCGAGGAGCTGATCCGCCAGAGCACAGCGGGTGAGGTAAAAATCTACCTCAACTGGGAGGACTTCTACGAGTCGTGCAAGCCGCAGGAGTTGAAGGACTACGCTGATAAGTTCCATTGCGAGACGCGCAAGGGACTGAATCAAGTAGAACTTGCGATACTCGTGTGGCGCGGTCTGTGGGATATTGCCGAATTGAAGCCTGGTGCCGGTGCAATGCCGCGCATCGAGCGGGGCGGCAAACTAGCCAATAGGGACTACGTGAAAGTGAAAGACAACGAACTCACTCCTGCAGAGCTGGAGGAGCGCGGTCGCATTTCACTATGTCCGCAAGCACGCGCGTGTTTGGACCTGTTCTTGAAACAGGGACTCGATCACGTGTCTGAGGCAAAGATGCGCGAGATAGTGATTGATGGTGCGCATCTCCTGAAAACGCGCCAAGATCCGTGGCGCATCTGGCAGTACTATCGTCCGCAACTGATCAAGGCGAGATTCCTTCGCCTGGTCTGAGGAGATACGATGGCATGGTGCCCAAAGTGCAATGCAGGTAGTTCGCATGCGAAAATGCGTGCGTGTCCTAATGGATGCGGCGTGGTGATGACGACCGTAAGGAATCCATTCAAGGATAATCAGACATCGATACATCGTGGTGCATCGAGGTCTGCGTCGAAAGAACGCGAGGTTGATAACGCACGTTTCCTGAAGGAGCAGAACGTTGCGTGAAGCCACACAAAATGAAGTGGCAAACCCTGGCGTGGACACTGCTCGTGGTGTTCATGCCGGGGATTCTATTCCTGCTGTATTCGGCAATCGTAATACTTCGTCGGATGTAGCGGGGATATCGCGAATTCACGGCAAGTATTTTGCCGTAACTACACTGTGTACAAATGACAATGCGCACAGTATAGTAGTTCTCATGCAAGAGAGATGCGGGTTGCATGACGCGACCCGTGAGTAACAAAGAAGGGGAGGTGTAGAATGCCAGAGAAGAAGAGTAAGAAGGGCGCCGAAGTTGCAGAGGGTACACAGGTTGCTCCGGGCACACCGGAAGCCGCCGCCGCGGCACGCGAAGCGCGTGAGCAGATGAGGGCGAAGGATCGCTTCGTCTACCTGAAGGAGAGCGAGAAGAAGCTCGCACCCCAGGCGCAGGGCATCGTGAATATCCTCAAGGAAGCCGGCGAGGCGGGCATGAGCCGCGAAGAGCTGACGAACGCCATGAAGGGCGTGATCGTCACGCGTCAGCCCGAAGGCCGCATCCTGTCGTACTACCAGAAGTCCCTGGTTGAGTGCGGCGCGATCGAGATCAAGCAGGTTGCCTGATCTTTCCGATACGTGTGACACCTACCATAGTGGTGTGACAGCTGGAGAGACAGCGCTTTTAGAATTTGGAGAACTTATGAAGCCAATGCTCGCCGCATCATTCAGCAAAGAAGATCAACTGTTGCTAGCAGAAGACAACAATGATCCGTTGCTTTACCTGCCTTATCCTTTATTGTGTACGCCGAAACTGGACGGTATCCGATGCATCACACATCAGTTTGCTGGAGAGCCGGTTATCGGTCTCACACGCTCATTGAAGCCTGTGCCTAATATACACGTTCAACGTTGCCTTGCCGAATCTATCCCTGGTCTTGATGGCGAGTTGATGGTTGGTGGCAACTTTCAAGATGTATCAAGCGGGATAATGTCGCAAGAAGGTGCACCAAGTTTCCAATATTGCGTGTTCGATATGCCGCTGTATCCATTTGCATATTTAGCTAGAACTCGTATGTTGAAATCAGCGACATTGCCGTCTTTCTGTGTGCGCCTGATACCTCAATATGTGTGCAGTGCGGAACAATTGATCGCGTTTGAGTCTGCATGTCTCGAATTGAAGTACGAGGGCGTGATCATGCGCAAAGATGTGGCATACAAGCATGGACGATCCACGTGGAAAGAATTTGGCATGGTGAAGTTGAAACGCTTCTGCACAGACGAAGCAGTGATCATCGGATATGAGGAACTCATGCACAATGCGAATGCGCCGGAAGTGAACGCCCTGGGATACCAAGAGCGGTCAACGCATGCAGCCAATATGATGCCAATGAATACGCTAGGTGCATTGTTTGTGCATTCTGACAAGTTTGGCGACTTCAACATTGGTTCAGGGTTTGATGCTGCAACACGGCAATACATTTGGGAGAACAGGTCGCGACTGTTAGGGCAGTTGGTTACGTTCAAGTATCAACCGCACGGCGTGAAAGTGAAGCCAAGATTGCCAATCTTTCTTGGATTCCGAGGTGATCTATGAGAGATGTGTTGTTCATCGGCGGTGATCAGGATGGTAGATTACGTACCATGTATACTGATATTGAGACTATCCAGATAGCACGCAAACAATCCGTTTTGTGTAACATTCACGATGTGTCAATAAATCAAAAGATAGAACTTGAGACGTATCACCTACACAAGCTACAGTGTAATGATTCTGTGTTTGAATTCTTTGTTGTTGCCAGTATGGGTCCTGTATCTGCGATTGGTCGTTTGTTTTCGAAATATGCTGAAAGGAGAAAAGTATGAGACTGGACTTTGAACAGATGAAGAAAGAGAGTGACTGGTCGTTGTTGCCTCTAGCCGTGATGATAGCAACAATCGTCATCGGCATGTTGATTCTGATGAGTATCTTTCCGTCGCAAGCGAAGTCGTCCGATAAGAAAGAGATACACGTCTACCTGCATCTGGCAGACCTAATGAAGGAGAAGAAATGAACGCGCATGGCAAGTCGATAGATAAGACGTACCTGTCAATTGACCTGGCAGAAGATCGTGGATTCATACACCGCGATTACATAGCACACTGTCTTCGTTGGTCTCACGTGGCCAAGATGATGATGCAGTTGAGGACATACGACAATGCCGTGGTCCTTGATGTTGGATGTGGCAGAGAGTTGCCACTCGCCAAGTTGCTCTACTCTTCTCGCATGTTCCCGAAGAGATATATCGGTGTGGATTACGGTCCCATCGATGATTTCTCGTTCGGCAAATATGATGACCAGGTGAAACTGTACGAGCGCGAAGACTTCGTAAAGTGCGCGTTGCTTGAAGGTCAAGAAGCGCCAACTCACGTTGTGTGTTTCGAAGTGCTAGAGCATGTAGAACCTGTGCACATGCTCAACATGCTGCGTCGTATCAAGCAGTTGGCAAGGAAGAGCGCGGACATATTCATCAGCACGCCGTGTTGGAACGTCACAGATTGCGCTGGAAATCACGTGAATGAGATGAAGTTCGTGGTTCTTGGTTCCCTGTTTGTGCGCCTTGGATTCAAGGTGTTTGCAGTACATGGGACATTCGCATCGAGGCGTGATTACGAACACCTCATCAGCCCGGAACTGAAGACGATGTTCAACAAGCTGTCGCAGTATTACGATTCCAACTTCCTATCATGCATCTTTGCGCCTATG
>ERZ869921.306-NODE-306-length-33244-cov-19.962729_pt1 | contig 33244 bp, 37 predicted proteins | sample MGYA00579310_ERZ869921 | MGnify/ENA primary metagenome ERZ869921 (study PRJEB32216, sample SAMN09231816) | wastewater metagenome | place: USA: Maryland | collected 2016-06-21 | study: EMG produced TPA metagenomics assembly of the PRJNA472060 data set (Reclaimed... | reverse complement strand
CCCGCGATGATCAAGGCGACGCCTCCGGCCAGTGCGATGGTTCCGATCATGGCTTTCCTCCTGCACATTGACGCAGTACCGCGTCCGCGCGTACCGCGTAATCCTCGAGTTCACGGAGGTCGAGATCGGCCGCCGCGGCGTTTTGCTTCATGTCGCCGCCCGCGCGGAACGCGGTACGCGGCACCGCCGGGATTTCATTGGCTGATACGCAAGGCACCGGGACTGGTACCGGAACCTCCACCGTTCGGACCTCCGGCAGCGGCGGCGCTGCCGGGGTTGTACTGCAGCCGGCGAGCAGCAAGAGCACGCAGAACAGAATCAGCCTCATCACATGCTTCCTTTCGAGAGGCGGCCGGCGTGGCCGCGATGGTACGGAGCCGCGCGATCTCCGCCAGCGTGGCGTCCGATCGCTTGGCCAGGTCGGCGAGGATGCGCGAGGTGGCGCGCTTGGCGTCGGCGGCCGCATCCTCCGCCGCCTTTACCGCGTCGCCTTGCGCCTTGGCGGCCGTCTGGCAACCGGCAAGGCTCGCGGAGGCGGTCGCCCGGTCGCGGTCGGCGCCGAGCCAGGCGTCGACGCAGGCGGCCGCGGCCAGTTTGCGCCGGTCGCACTCCGCGACGATCGGCGCGTACTTGGCCACGACCTCCGCCCGGCCTTCGTCCCGGTACGACTCCGTGAAAGAGTGCCACGCCGCCCACGCGACCGCGAGCGCGCCCGCGATGACGATGGCGTAGATGATCAGCATTTCGATGCCGCCGCGTTGTCGGTTCATTTGATCCCCGGAGAAATGGATGGCCGTTCCCGTTCGCGTCGCCACAATTCGCGCGCCGCCTCGCGTTCCTTTTGCGCCTGCCACTTTTCGACCGTTTCGACGCGCGCGACGAGGCGCACCCATTCCGTCACGCCGTAGATAATCCCGCTGATGCAGGCGGCGACGACGACCGCGACCACGGTCACGGTACGCCACATTACGCTCAAATCGCGGCCAGTTGGCTGGTCGTCGTCGGTCGGCATAGTCTCACCCCCACTTGTCGTCTAGCGCGGCGCCACGGCCATCGTAGCGTGACGGCGGCCCCATTCCGCCGCCGTACCCGAATCGCTGCGGCGGCCGGCGCGTGTCGCCCCAGAGGTACGCGCCGAACCCGACCAGGACCGCGCCGACGCCATACCCGAAGTCGCCCGCCTTGAACTCGCGCCCGTTCACGATCACGTCGTACCCGGAAACCGCGATCATCCCGATCACCACGACCGCCACCAGAATGCGGCCGGTGTCGAAGTTGCCCTCCCGGTCGGTCAGGATCGAGCGGAACCACGTTTCCGCGGGCGGCGCGGCCGGCGGCGCCAGCGGTTTCGCCGGTTCCGGTAGCGCGGCCGCCTTGAACCCATGCGGTTGCGGGATAAAAGGCGCGGCCGGAGGTCGCCGTTTTACGTCAGGTCGCTTTGGATTTTGCGGAGCCATTCGAAGCGATCTTCCATGTGGAGTGCCGGCTTGCTCCGGCTGCCGCGGTTGACGAGGCCGGAGACCCCGGCAAAGTCGCCTTCGTCGGCCACTTCGTTGCAGCCGGCGCGCGACCAGAACCACGCCGACCCGAGCGAACCGCCGAGCGGTTCGGCCAGCAATTCTGGTTGCTCGAGCAACGGCAGGCCGGTGTCGTCCTGCGCGTTCGCGTAATTGTTCCGCAGCGTAACCTGGAGCGGCCCGCGCCCGCGGTAGCGCCAGCCGTCGCCGCTCGCTTCGTCGCCGTTGCCGCCCCGGTTCGCATAGGCCCGATTGGCGATCGCGCGCGGGTTCATGGCGTACTGGTGCGCCTCGCTTTCCGTGAACCGCGACGGCCAGACGCGGAGCAAACCGCCTGCCGAGTAATTCAGATTTTCTTCGAGGCGAACGAACCGCGCCGATTCGTGCGCGCACTGTGCGAGGAAAAAGATGATCCGGTTTTCGGTGTTGATCTGGAAGCGGTCCATCGCCTCCGACAGCGGATCGGCCCAGAGTTGCGGCTGCGCGCAGGCGCGGGAGAGTTGCGCGGCGGTGATCGTGGTCATGGTGTATGCCCCAATTCGCGCAGGCGCCGCTCGAGGATTTCCACGCGCGCCTGCACTTCGCGCGCGAGCCGTTCCGCCGCATAGCGCGCCGCCCGTTCCATCTCCAACGCTTCAGAGATCACCCGCACGCTGGCCGCCAATCGCTTGACTTCCTCGCGCAGCAATTCGACCACGTCGCCTTCGGCGCGGTGGTCGCGCGCCTCTGCGCTATCGTCGCGGTTGTCGCGCCGGAAGCGGAGCCACGCTTTCCAGACCACGAGGATCACGAAGGCCAGGCCGGAGACCAGCCCGGCGTTATCCTCAATCGGCGTAAGGTTCATTGTTGGTTTTCTTCGGATTGGACACGAACGCGAAGACGGCCAGCGCATTCACCACGATCACGCCCGATAGTTGCCCCGGTCGCAGCGCGGTCACGCCGGAGGCGATGGCGAGGATCAATGTGGTGAGCGTGTACAGCCAAAGCAAAAGGAACGCGCCGTAGACGCAGGCGCCGAGCGCGCGCGGCGTCGACTTGATCAGGAGGCGCGCGGTAGCGATCGACGCCAATACGATGAACAACGCGGCCACGAAATTCTCGCCGACGATGCCGGCCGATAGTTGCGGACCCGGCCAGTGCGTAAGCGCGTCAGGCTTGAACAGGACGACGATCGACCAAATGATGGTCGCCACGTTCACGCACATCTTCGCAATGACCTGGCCGGAGTACTGATACGGGTTTTGCAGGAGGCCGGAGATCATGTGGCAGACTTTGCATTTAACGGGTTCTAGAATAGTTGGCATTTTGCGCCCCGCTTGAAATTATCGGTTTCCGTTTGTCGGTTGGTTAGAAATTGGGGAACGGCGCGGTGGCGATAGTGTAGTTTCCGGAGTAACGCCCCGCGCCGGAACCGTACGCGCCATTGCTGATCCGTACCTCGTCGTAATAGGCGTTGGTCTGCTGCGCCGTATAGGAACCGCAACAGCCGCGCGCGGTCACGTTGTAATTGGTGCTATCGGTATAACTCGACCCGACTTGCGTCCCGTTCACGAACAGGCGCGTGGTTCCGCTGACGCGCGAAAGTGCGATGGCCGCCCAAGTCGTTGCGGTTATGACGCCAGTGGACGACGTGATACGGTCTGTATTGCTGTGGTAATAGACCAGGGTTCCGTTCGATAGCGTGTAGATTGTAGGAACGGCAGCATTACCGCCGCCCGATTGCCTCATATCAAATATGTTGGCCGTTTGTACCGTATCGGGACGAAACCGAAACTCCACAGTAAAATCGTTTGTTCCGAAAACGTAATAATTCTCCAGCTGCGTGGCAACGCAGGTCCCGCTTGATCCGCGCCGCAGAGATGCGGTCCCGAATACGAACTGAGTCGTGGACAAAACATCGGAGCTTCCGCCTTGCGTGAACGCCGTCGCGCCGCTCGTGGACGAATTGGTGAACGTGCTAGAACCGTTCGACCCGTCGAAATGCGATAGGTTGACGACCGACGACCACGCCGGGTCGCCCGCGCCGCCAAGCATGAACAACGCCGCTTGCGGTGCGGATTGTTGAAGCTGCGACGGCGTGCGCTGTCGTTGCGCCGGTCCGACGCCGAGCAATTCGACGGGCGGCAGAATTCTCACGTCAGCCCCGAACCGCTGATCAGCCACGACCCGCTGATGTACTTCAACGCCGTGGCCACGCCGTATTGCGCGAGCGAACGCGTGCCGGTCGTACCGGTGCCGGCGAGATAAAGCGTATCCGTGCTGATCGCAATGCTTAGGACTTGCGTCGTGAGATTGGTGAACGTGATCGTGGTGCCGACCGGGTACGACACCGAACCGTCTATGGTGAACGTCCGCGCGTTCGCGTCGCTGGCCGGGTGATTGATCATGCCGCCCGCGTCGGCCAGGACGGTCGTATACGCGGTGGACTGCGGGTTCGCGGGTAGGTTCGTCGGTCCAGTCGCGCCGGTGCCTCCGGTGTTGCCGGTCGCTCCGGTGTTGCCAGTCGCGCCCGTTGCGCCGGTATTGCCTGCGGTTGCTCCGGTCGGTCCGGTATTGCCGGTGGGTCCTGCGCCCGTCGCGCCGGTGTTGCCGGTGTTCCCGGTCGCGCCGTTTGATCCGCCCCCGGTCGCGCCGGTGTTCCCGGTGCCGCCAGTCGGACCTGTGCCGCCGGTATTGCCGACGGTCGCACCGGTCGGCCCCGTGGTTCCGGTCGCGCCCGTCGCTCCGGTGTTACCCGAGGTTGCGCCAGTCGGTCCGGTCGGCCCGGTTCCGCCGGTATTGCCGGAGGTCGCGCCCGTCGGACCCGTCGCGCCCGTTCCGCCTTGCGCGCCGGCAGCGCCCCACCATCCGCGCCAGTCGTCCCAGGCCGTCGCGCTCGAGGCGCCAGTGGTGACCTCGTACAGCGCGATCGCGCCGGCCGCGAGCGGTCCCGGCCAGCTTCCGGGAATCGAGGTCGTGACCGTGATCACGCCGGCGGAGGTCGAGTAGATGTAATTCGTGGTAGACGCCGTGAGCGCCACGGTGCCGCCGGCCACGTAGGTCGGCACGCCTGCCGGGCGGATCACGCCGCCCAAGTACCCCCAGGTCAGCCCCACGCTGGTTACTTGGTCGCGCCCGAACGCCATTCCCGGCGAGGCGGCGTCAAACAGCGCATTCGCCGTTATCTCCTTTCCGCCTTGCGAGGCGGAGATCAGCGGCAGATTGGTGGGAAGGTTCGCCATGATTTCCTCAAATGGGCTTGATCAGATCGCAGGACATGCCCGACGGCCCGACCGAGGTGATGTTGATGTAGTACGTGGTCGACGGTAGGAGCGTCGGGTACATGGTCGGGTTCGGGTTGCCTTCCATGTAGAAATTGACCGTGACCGTGTTGCCCGTCGACTGTCCGTATGGCCCGAGCGGCGCGCCGCATGGGGTCGCGCTTAGGGTCATGTGACGCGAGGTCGCCGGATCGGCGTACTCCGACGCGGAGACGACACCGATACCCGGCTGCGACGCGCCCGTGGTCAACGCGATCACCCATACTTGATTCTCGTCCATGCCGGCGTTGTATAGCCGCACCGGCGTGGCCCAGTTGAAGGAATCGGTGGTCATCGGCAGCGTACAGCCGCCGGTCGGCGGAGGCGGCGACGAGTTGTACGGCGGAACCGGCGCGAGCGGCGCGGTGTCGCTCGCACCGCTTCCGGGAATAATCGCCGGAGTCTGGACGCCGAGCTGGTATGCGCCAAGCTGCCCGACCGTCACGTACACGTTCAGTTGCGTCGCGCCGAAGTCGGTCACTTGCTGCGCGGCGGTGTAGTCGACCGTCTCCGCGTTGTCGACCTCGATGATGCGCGCGCATTCGGTGTAGGTCGAATCCCAAATCTGTACGATGTACTTTTCCGACGGTTCCGACAGAGGCACGTCGACGTAATCGACCCAGGCGCCGCCGATGCGCGTGCGCCGCTGCCAGTTGATCCGCACCACGCCATCGAACGGATCGACCGGACCGCCGCCCACGCCGGTCGGTGAGTACGGGCGCAGGGCGGCGCCGGTGTTCGTGAACGTGATCGGCGCGGCGCCGGCCAGCGTGCCTCCAGACGTGACCGCTTTGTAGATACGGGACTGGCCCAACTCCGACGGGCTGGCATCGTAGTCGTACGCCGGGAACGCCACGAACCGCTCGCCGGCCGCGTGCCCGTACATGGCCCACTCCGTTCCGCGGCGGCCGCGCAGGAGGTTGGTCAGCGTGTACTGCCCGGCGCCGATCTCCGTGGCGGTCATATACTGGAATTCCTCGTTTCCGGCCAGCGCTATGTTCGCGCCCGCCAGCAATTCGTCCAGCGTGCAGCTTGACAACTCCGCCGCGCCCGGCCCGAGCGTGACGGTGAGCGAGTTGCCCGCGTCGATCGTGTTCCCGCCGCCGTACGGCGCCAGCACGCCGTCTGCCGTCCCGACGATCGCCGCGGTGGAGATGGTCGCGATCGTCGCGTATCCGGTGCCCGCGGCGTCGGTCGACTTGAAGACCTGACACGATGGCCACGGCGTATCGACGGTCGGCGATACCGCGATATAAAACCCGTTTGAGAAATCGAGATCCACGACCAGCGGGATATCCAACAGGAGCATGTTCGTCAGTTGGAAGATCGGCGGCGTGACCGGCGTGATGCCCTCGCCAGGCGCAGGCGTCGGCCCCTGGATCCAGACGTTGGAGGAAGTCACCAGGCCTTCGAACTTGACGACGCCGGCCACTTCGTCCGACTTGCGGATCAGGCGCATCAGGTAGCCGTTTGCGATAACCACGTCGGTCGGTTCGTTGCGCCAGTACGCGCGCGGCAATTCGATGGTGGTCCCTACACGCTCCGTCCACGCGTTGTATAGGTTCGTCGCCGCGACCGATGCCGCCTTTTCGTCGGTCATCACGATCTGAAACGAGGCGGAGACGATGGATTGCGAATTCGTTACCACGCGCCGCGCATACTGCGTCGATACCTGGTAATCGTTGGACGCGTTGATGTACCGGATGGAAAGGGTGGCGGGTAGGTCTTGCTCCTGCGACCGCTTGACGGTAACCAGCGGCGGCGGCTGCCCGCCTCCGGCGTACGTGGCCAGGAGGTTCGTCGGCACGGTCAGCGACGGGATGCCGGTCCGCATAACGAAGGTCATCACGCCGGCGCGCTCCACGCCGTCGAATTGGAACACGGACTGGAACGGCGTCACGTTGTCGCGGCAGGCCGATTGCGTGTCGATGATCGCGCCGTCCACGATCGGCGTGAGCGCGGTCACGTTGTACTGCGCCGACTCCAGCCCGGCGCGGTCGGAGAGGTCGCCGATGATCACCGATAGCGGAACGCCGGCAATGCCTGGAACGAACCGGGATAGCAGTACCATCGAGTCGCCGAAGAATGCGCCCGCGTAGCCGTCCTGCGCGAGCGCCTTCATTGTTTGCCGGTTGAGCGGATCAAGCGGCGGCGGCCACGGGATGGTCAGCGATCCGCCGTCCCACTCCGCGAACACCTTTGTATCCGGGTCGATCTTGTAGATGCGAACCTGCGAAGTACCGCCGTCGAGATACCAGAAAAACTCGCCGTTGTTCTCGACCGACATGACAGAATTGGTCGACGCCACCGCGGTCTGGACGCCGTAGGCGTTCAGGAATACCGGAGGATCCACGTCGCCGTCATCGGTGACGACGCCTTCCACGATCTTGTACCAGTGCGTGGAGACCAGCCCGAACCGGCCGACGAACGACGTGAACGCGTACAGGGAATATCCGTCGTTCGTCATCGCGCATGAGGTCAGATAGAGCGCGCCCGGTACGCCGGCATCGTCCAGAAAATTGTTCGTTCCCGACTCGTTGCATATCATCGGGTAACTGGCGATGTTTCCAGGCGCGAGCAAACTCCACCACAGACCCTCCTGATGGTCCGTGTACTGGTACATCCCGATCCCGCGGCGGCCGTCGGTGCCCTCGCCGCTAGGGAATCGGTAATAACCCGACTCCGCGCTGGTCACGCTGCCGATCACGTTGAAGGTCGCGGGATCGAACGCGAGACCGCCGACCAATTCCGTATCCAGCGTGGGCGATACCGTCGCCGCGCCGGTCACGATATTGCCGCTCGCCGGCCAGTCCACCATCGCCGGATAGTTGACCGGTTGCAACGCCCACGCGCCGGTCGCGTAATTCGACTTCACGATGGACAGCAATTCCGCCTGCGGCGTCGTCGCCACTTCGAAGTTGAGCGACGGAAGCCGATTCCCGAAATCGGTCAGCATCCATTCCGTGAACACGACGTAGCAGAAACCGCGATGGGCCGGCGTGTTGCCAACGCCTAGCACCGCCTCCATCGTCGGGTCCGGTAGCTGCGTGGCCGTCCCGAGATAGATGGTGATCGGGATGGACGGCAGTCCGGGGTTCGCGCCGGTCGTGTCATAGATCAGCGTGCCGTCGGCCCAGATACGCTGGATGCGATCGACCGGACCTTCGCACAATAGAACCGCGAACGACGCGCTATACGAGAACGTCGTGATTCCCTGGCCGCCCTTGCCGCCCTCGTCTTTATGTTCCTGCAACGGGGTTTGCCAGATCACCTGTCCGGGTACGCGCATCCCGGCGTAGACGATCGGAATCATCTTCCCGTACTCCGACCCCTGAAGCTGGAGATTCTTCAGGCGCGGACCTTCGGCGCCTTTTTGGAAACTCGAGCCAATCGCGGAGCCGATCGCCCAGCCGAGCGACGCGCCCATCGGGCCGCCGATAAACGACCCGGCGATGGCGCCGGCCGCGCCCAGTACGATCGATGCCATTAGGCGGTCACTCCGCGGAACCGGTACGCGCAGACCACGCGCGATTGCCAGAGATCGTCCATGCGGTGTTCAACGATACGGCGCGCCTGCGCGAGCGCGTGGAGCATGTACGGCGGATCGAGCGCGGAAAGGAACGCGAAGTGTTGCGGTTCGGTCTCAAACCGCATCAGCAGAATGTCGCCCGGCAGCGCGGCGCCCTTCGGCGTGACCGGATCCAGATACTCCGCGCACGCCTGATAGATCATGTCCGGTTTCGGCTGCCGGCCGTAGCCGGTAAAGCGCGCATCGGCCAGCCACTCCGCGGCGCCGGGTACGCCGAGCGCGACGCCGACGCCGCCGACGTAGCCGATGCAGTCGACCGACAGCGCCAGGTTCCGGCCCTGATGCCGCCAGCGCACGCCGAGGTGGCGCCGCGCCTCGTTGATCACGTCGGCGCCGTTCATCCCTGCCCCTGTTTGCCGACTTGCACCAGGCGATCCACGCCCGGCAGGTACGGTTCGCCGCGGAAGTTGATCACGTTGTCGAATTCGTCGTGGCACGTCGTGACCGACTTGTTGCACCCGGCCACGATCTCGCCGGTATCGCCGATCTGGATGGCGTACGGCATCGGCAGGACCAGGATGAATTGCCCGGTCGTGTACGACTTCACTTCCATGCGCGCATTCGCGTTGTTGCCGGTCAGCCATTCGACCACGCCGCCGTCGAAATATCCGGCGGTGCCGCCGAGCGCCGTCACCGTTCCGCCGCCGGTATAGGCCGGGAATCCCGACGTGTCGATGGAAAGCTGGAACGTATCGTGGGACGGATTCGGATTGTTGTACGTGGTATTCGTGTTGATCTGCGTCATCCCGCCGGCACCGGAAATCGTGATGGGCGCGCCGGTCGGCAGGATCAGTCCCGGCGAGACGACCGCCACGCCGGGATTCGCCTGCGTGACCGATACGAGCGAGACGCCGCCCGATGGCCCCGGCTGCGTCAACGCGGACGCGTACACGGTCTGATTGTCCGAGCCGATGCCGGTCACGGTGAACGCGAACGTGAACGGAGCGAGATCGACCTGACAGCGCGCGTCGCCGAGGTTGTTCCGGCAGCCCGGCCCGGTCAATTCGCCGATGACGCGCGAGTACGCCTGCGTCAGCCCGCGTATCTCCGCCGTGAAATTGTTGCGCCCCACGGAGACCTCGCCCAGCCAGCCCACGCGCAGGATCAGCGCGCCTTGCGTCAGGTCTTCGTAATTGACCGCGAAGACCTCCACCTGCGCGTAGTCCCAGACGCCGGCATTCAGGTCCGCTTCCGTGATCGCGGGCGATCGCAGCGTGCCGACCAGCTCCAGATTGTCTACGGAGAGGTCGTCCGCGCTGGCAATGTCGCTGCGCGTGTACCCGGTCATCGCGATGTAGTCGACGCCTTCGAACGTGATATCCACGTCGTGGTCGGTAAAGCCGATCACGTCGCCCGCGCGCGGACTGTTGTCGGCGAACGTCACTTTCCAGCACGTCGAGATCGTCTGCGCCGATTCTTCGAGCGACGCCTGGAGCGCGGTCGAGATCGGGATCATCCGGGGTTCCGCACTTCCACGATCGGCAGAGATTGCCAATTCATCAGCGCGCCGGTTCCGTCCAATCCCATGCGCGGGAGGTCGGCGCCAAAGCGGCAGGGAACGTGGTACTGGCCGGTCCACGAGGTCGGAGGCGCGCCGCTATCAACCGTGATGATCCCGGTATCGTAATCGAGCGTGTACGAACCGCCGCCCGCGATCACCACGCCGGCGTAGCCGGGACTCCACGCGTTGACCGGTTCGGGTTTCTGGATGATCTGCGTTTGCGAAAGCGGCGAGATCGCGTATGCCTTGTATAGCTGGTAGTGCGTCGCGTCGATCATCACGACCGTGCCGTTGCCTTCGTCGGTGTAATCGAGCGGATCGCGGAAGCGGAATTCGTAGAGCATCCCGCGGCAGAGTCGGTGCATATTGCGGAGCGCCACATAGTTGTACGCGCTGGCCGCGTTGGTCGAACGTAGCGCCTCGCTGATATCCCATTCGCCGCGCGCGGTCGACCACGCGGCGTTGCGGTACTCGTCGCCGCCGTACGTCTCCACCACGGTGGTTTTCCAGCCGCGGCCGCCGACCGCCCACGCGCTGATCGTGTACGGGAAAAACGGCGTATTGATGAAGCTGGGCATCACATGTCTCGCTTGTTGGTCCGGTACAGACCGCGGAACACCGCCGCCTCAATCTGCGCTTGCGTGCGCGTATCGACCGGGCCGGAAAGGTTGAACGTCATCGGCGCGTTGATCGTGCCGCCGCCGCCGCGCTGGAATCCGCCGCGATTCTCCGACGCCTTCGTGATCTTTTCGCCGCGGTGAACGAGCGCCATGCCGGTGCGCGGAACGTAACTGGACCCCGACGCGAAGGCGCCCACGAACATGCCGGCCGCGTCGCCGGCCGCACTGGTCGCCGCGGACGCCGCGAGCGAAGCTGCCGCGGTAGTGAGCGCCGTCGCCGCGGTCGTCAGGAGCGTCCCGGAGGTGGTCAGGATCGTGCCCGCGCTGGTGAGCGCGGCCGCGCTCGCGGTTTCCCCTGCCGCACCTCCGCCGCCGGTGAACATCGACGTGATCGAGGAAAGGAAATCACCGCCGCCGGTCCCGGCGCCCATCAGCATCTTCGTGATTTGCTTCGAGGCCAGATCGTTGAAGATGGACGTGATCGACTTCGCCAATTCGTTCAGGTGTTGCTTCCAGTTGCGGATATCGCCCTGGAGGGAATTCAGGAATCCGGTCATGCTGCCGCGGATCGCCTCATTAGCCTGTAGCGCGACTTGCTGGCGTTCGAGCACGGCGCGATTCTGGATCTCCGTCACGCGTTGCTGGTGCTGCATTTCCAGCGCCTCGAGTTGCGCGTTAATGCCGGCAATCTTGGTCGGGTCGTTCGGGCCTTCGCGTTCCAGCGCGATCTCGCGTTCCAGCGCCTGCCGCTTGATCGCGTACAGGCGGTCCTGTAAGCCTTGCTCCTGCGCCAGCGCCTGTTCGGTGCTGATTTGTTGGAGCGCGGCGCGCTGGTTGATCATCAGCATTTCCATGTTCGCGCTGTGATCCACGCGCGCGTCCGCGGTGCGCCGCTCGATCTCCGCAATCCGCATCCGCTGATCGGCCTGGCGCTGGAACTCCTGCGTGACGCGCGCCTCCGCGGCGATCGCCTCGCGGCTGCCGGCGCCGTACGCCGCGGCGATCCGGCGCGCGGCTTCCTGCGCGATCCGGATACGCGCGTCGTAATCGTAGCTGATCGCGTTTTTCTCCGCCTCGAGCGCGGCTATGCCCGCCTCAAAGTTTTTCTGGCGGATGGTCCGCTGCGCGTCGTACCATTTCGATTCGACCGCGATCAGCTCTTTGCCGGCGAGGTTGTAGGTGGCCTTGATCCGTTCCCAGAATGCGGCCGTCTGTTCCTCGCTCCAGCGTTCGAAGCTGCCCTGATCCAGCTTCATGCGTTCGTAGGCGTCGCGCTCCGCCTTCAGCATGGCTTCCCATTCGCCCACGCGCGACTCCGGCGCGCTACTGCCGCCGCCGCCAGCCTTGGCGGTCCACGAGCGCGTGCCGCCGGTGGCCCGGTCCGCGCCGGCCGCGCCCGCCGACGGCGGCGTACTCCATAGCTTTTTCACCCGGTCGTACGAGGAAGTCCACGCCGCGCGTACGCCATCGGCCGCCGCCGCGTTGATCTCCACGGAGCGCCGCCCGGACTCGCGCAGGATGCCTGGAATCTCGCCCCATTGCCCCTTGATCAGCGCCATGAACGCGCGTCCGAGCGCGCCCGCGGCTTGCATGAGGTCTTCGAACTTGGCGACGCATTGGATGATGACCGTCGCCACGACCGCGCCGAACCCTTCGAAGATCGTGATGACGGTCTTCAGCACGCCGCCGAGGATCGTCAGCGCCGCCGGGCCGATATTGGCGAACCAGCCGGTGAGCGCCTGCAACGTGGGCATGAGCGACTCGCCGAGCGATTGCCGCACTTCCTCCCAGACGATGCCCATAGCGCGCACGTCCATCGCGTACGCCTTGATCGCGGCGCGTTTCTCCGGCCCCATCTCGATGCCCAGATCACGCTGCATCTGCGCCGCGCGTTCCATCGTGGCGGCGTTCAGATCGAAGTAGGAGAACACGTCCTTTGCGCTGCGCCCGAACAGCTCCAGCGCGACCTGGTTCTGGTCAACGCCGGCTTTGTAGGTCCGGAGCGTGTCCAGCGAATTCTGCATGATCTGGTTCATCGGCAGGAAGGCGCCCGCCGCGTCGCGCGTAACCACGCCCAGGGCGCGGATGCGGTCTTCGTCGGTACGGATGCCCATGCCCAGCTTCAACGCGATGGCGGTGTATTCCTCCGACGTTTTGCCGATCAAGGTCAGCGCCACGTTCATGCGCGAGGCTTCCGCGCTCGTGGACCCCATCACCTGTTGGAGTTGCTGAACCGCCTGCGCTTCCTCTTTCAGATCCTGGATGCCCTTGATGGCCATCAGGATCGATCCGGATACCGCGCCGAGCGCGGCAGCGATACCGACGCGCATCACGGAGAATGAACCGGCGATTTTCTGCCCGGCTGCCGTCGAACTCTCCGCGGAATCAGAAAACCCTCGCTGGAGGCCGGCGAACACCTTTTCCAGATCGGCCTGCGTCGATTTTGAATCGGCGGCGACGGTCTTCAGATAGTCGCTGATCTGCGCCAGCTTCGTGCGGACCGCGTTCGACGCGTCGCCGACTCCGGACTTAAGCCCGGAGGCGTCGGCGCCTAGTTTTACTTCAACGCCGTCAGCCATTTGGTTTGCTCACCCATTGCAGCTTGCGCGGATCGGCGTGCATGTCACGCACCAGCGCGGCGTTGTCCAGCGGAGCGCCCGCGGAGGCCGGCGCCTTGTCTTCGATTCCAGCGAAGATCGCCGCCGTGATATGGACCGGCGGAAACTTCGCCCAGTGTTTCAGTAACGCGTTGAGCCGCGGCAGCGTAACGAATTCGTCCAGGTATTCCCATGACCATCCCGTAGCGGTGATGACTTCCGCGTAGATTTCGTCCCAGTCGGTGTTCGCTACAGCGGCTTGATCTCCCCCGGTTTCACTCGTTGCAGGCCGGAGAGGCCGGCAATCGCTTCGTTTGCTTCCTTCATGTTGTCTTGGTCCAGCAACGCTTCCACTTCCTCGATCGTGATATCGGGATAGTTGCGCAGGAGCGACTGGTGGACCATCCAGATCCCGAAGGCGAAGGCATCGGCCTCCGTTGCCGTCGCCTCGCTCATTGCCTTGCCTCGCTCCGCGGCTTCGCGTGCGAGTTTCAACCCGAGCGGCGCCAGTACGAAGTCGATGCCGCCCAGGTTGATCGGAACGCCCGGGATGTTCCCCGGGCGCGGTGCGTACTTGCTCACCGTTGCGTCGCTCACGATCAGGCGCTGAACGAGTATTGCTGGACGACGTTGTTAGCGTCCGCGAATGCCGAGATTTCGAAGTCCGGAATCACGAAATCGTCGTTCTTGAAGTCCATCGACAACTTCGTGGCGACGCATTGCGGGAACTTGCGCCAGATGGACTGCGTGCGCCGCGAGTTGAAGAATTGGCAGGAGAAGACCGGCACCTGCCCCATCGGGATGTTGTTCACCGTCAGGATCGAACCGCCGGCCGGGTTGGTCGCGTTCGAATACTGATAGTTGATGAACACGGTCGATCCCACGTCCACGCTGCTGAACGTATACGTCGACCCCGATAGCGAATACTGCCCGCCGGTCGGCGCGCTCGATACGCGCGTGAACGGTACGCCGTTCCCGTCCTGAACACCGAGGTCCGCGACGAACACCGACGTTCCGCCGGTCGGCGCCGTCGGCGTGATGGCGATCGACGTGGCGCCCGCGGTGCCAGGGATGACCGCGCCCACGGTGTCGGCATACACCGCGTTGTAGCCGGCGGTCAGCGTCTGGCCGTAATAGATCGCGTTGAACAGGTCGGCGGAGAATTGCGCCTGCTTGCACTTGATCGAGATTTTCGACTTCCCGCGGCCGATATCGACCGGGTACTGGTTGGCGCCGTACAGCTCCTTGATTTCCGATTCGTCATCGATGGTAATGTCCTGCACGATGCCGAACTGGACCGGCGACGGCAGCGCGATGGCGGAACCATTCGCGTTGAACGTCGGCGTGGCAAACAGGACGCCTGCGCCGAAATAGTCGATAGCCATGGTGATCTCCTAACGCTTGTGAACCGGATTGCCCGGCGGTGAGTTGTTGGAAATGACATACGCGTAGCCGCCACCGGCCACGCGTTCCTTTTTGATCGTCAGCACGGTTTCGCCGCAATGCGTCGCCATGCGTTGCAATGCCACGCCGATAGCGACGCCTGCCGCGCCAGGAATCGGAACCTTCGGCCCGCTCGCTTCATCGCCGTCCCTCATGGCAGGAGGATGGTCAGAGGGACCAACACAATGGATTTGTCCTGTAAGAACGCTTCGTATATTTCCACTTCGCCTTCGAGGTAGACATGCTCGACCAGACCGCCCAATGTCTGCGTGTTCTGCGGGTTGCCGGGCGACTCGATCACTTCGTCCACGGTATCCATCAGCGCGTTGATCAGCGTCGCGGGCAGGACCGCGTTCGGCTGCGCCGTGCTGGTGTACATCGCGAGCATTGCGGTGAGCGTGCGCTTCGCCGGGATGCCCTTCCCCGGCTTCACCCAATTTTCGCCGGTCTCCGTCAGGAATAGCGCCGGCATGGCGTCGGCGTCCACGTCGTCAAAGTGCCGCTTGTAGCGCGAGGTCGTGACGAACTGGCCTTGGAGGTTCGGGTGGTTGAGGAACAGCGCCCACAACGCCGTATAGATCGGTTCGCGGACGGCGGCCATTATGGCTTCACCATGTCCTGCGCGGCCGACTTCAAGGCAGCGCCCAGGCGGTCATTGATCATCGGCGTAAGGTCGCGCAGCGCGGGCGCGAGGAATTGCCGCGGCTGCATTTCCTTGACGCCGGGCGGATGCTTCGCAAAGTACCGCGCGAGCGCCGGTCCGGCGAGCGTCCGCGGACCGCCGCGCGCACCGGCGCCGATCTTCCGTTCGAAGCCATGCTCCCACATGGCGCCATACGGGACGTTCGTCCCGACGTAGTACACGGATTTCTCCGGCGTCGATTCGAACCGCGTCCGCGAGTCGCCGCCGCCGCGCGTAATCGAGGAAAGGAGGCGGCCGGTTACCACGCCGAGGTTTTGCGGGCGCGGACCGCGCAGATAGCCGACCTTCACGCGCCGCTCCAATTCCATGCCGAGCGCCATCACGGTCGTATCCACGCGCGCCTTCGCGGCAGCCGGGAACCGATCGAGGCGCGCCAGCAACGCGCGATCGCCAAGGATGTACCCGGAGATCATAGCGGCGCCACCCGGCGGTATTGCTGCAACGCGTCGCGCGCGCGGACCGGCAACCCGGTGTTCGTGAAGTTGGTCAGCGAAATCGACTGGCCATCGATCGACTTCGAGGTGACGCCGATCCGTTCGCGGTACTTGAACCAATCGCCCATCGTGTCGATACACGCCTGTTCTACGTCGAACGGGACATAGGCGTAGGAGATCAACACGCCCAGCCCGGCGTCGGCCGCGTTGAACGTGTACACACTGCCGTCCACGGAGTATTCGCCGGAGGCCGGCGCGCTCGAGACCGCGGTGAGCGCCACGCCCGTAGCTGCGAACGTGACGCCGCGATCGCCGGCCGACCAACGCGCGAGCGTGGCCAACTCGTACGGCGCCGACGCGGGAATGGTCTGCGCTTCGTCGGCGATCAGGAACCCTGCGACCCACGACACCGTGACGTTCTGGTAGCCGCGCGGGAACACGTAACCGGTCACGGCCAGGCGCCCGGCGTCCGTGAACGTGTAGCCGCTGCCATTGGAGTAGACGGCCGGGAAGGTCAACGCCGGCCGCGCGGTGATCGTCTGCCCGTCGACGGTCAGCGAGTTGATCGCGGTCACCGGGTACTGCGGCAGGAGCATGGTTTGCATGTTCTGGCCGTCGAACGCCTGCGTGTACGTGTTCGACGCGATGATGCGGTTCAGCCAATTCTGGATGAACGCGGACGTGGCGGAGATCAGGCGCGCCACGAGCGGATCTGACACGCCGATGTAGGCGCCGCCGGTATACGTCCCGGCCAGCGTCGCGTCGAACGGGATGGAAAACGTGGTAGGCGAGATCACGGTGATCGTCCAGTCGCCGTCGACGCCAGTCATCCCGGTCGCGCCCGCGAGCGAGTACGTGAGGCCGGAGATCAGTTGCGTGGTCGTCGGCTGCGTCGTCAACGTGACGACGGCCGGCGAAGTATTCGAAATCGCGGAGACGAGCAAACCCGAAAGGCCCAGCCATTGCTTGGCATTCTCGAGCGTGGTCAGGTCGCCTGCGTTCATTGCTTTCCTTCGAAAAAGAACCGGGGCGGCGACGTATCGCTGGGCGGAAACGGAGGAAACCGCCCCCCGCGCCGCCCCGGTGTTGCTGTGCTACTAGGCCGACTTCACGCCGGTGATCACGCCGAACGCCGGGTTGAAGTACATCTGGAGCACCTTGTCGAAATACACGCCCAGCGTGCGCTGGAGCGTCGTCACCGGCCAGTCCACCTGCCAGTAGTCCCGGCGGCAGAGCGAGCGGATCAGCGCCGGCACGTTCGACAGCGGGTACGGATTCGTCCGCGAGTAGAACATGACCGTGCCGCGCGGGATGAACGGATGGGCATGGATCGCCAATTCCGTATTCCCGAAACCGATCGGGTTGATGTACCGGGTCAGCGTCGTCGATCCTTGCAGACCGCCGGCCGCGTTCTGGCCCATGAAGAAAGGCGCCAGGTTCGTATTCCCGTTCAGCACCAGCTTGCCCGCCGCCTGTTGGTCGTAACCGTTCATGAAAATGTCGGTCGGGATCAGGCGATAGTTATCGTAGAACCAGGCCAGCGCGGTGTCGAACTCCGCGATGGATCCGGTTCCCGACGCGCCGGCCGTCAGCGCCGCGCCGCCGAGGTCACGCCAGTACGAACCGCTGCCGCTCGTCAGCATCTGGGTCAGCATGCCGTCGTAATTCAGCGAGTTGGTCGACGTGTCGGTGGACGGCAGCGCGGAGGCGAGTTGCCCGGTGCTGTTCGTGTTGGTCAGGACCGCGGTCGGATACCCCGTGATCTTCACCAGACGTTCGCTGCCGGTGCCGCCGGATTGCAGGAACCACGCGTAGCCGATCGCGCCGCGGACCGCAGTCACGCTCGCGTTGATCGACTGCACCGCGCCGCCGCCGTTGACGACGACCGACGTGGCCGCCGACGCAACCCCGGAGAAACCCTGGATCAGGTCGGTGGATCCGTCCATGTTGCTGCGCGTGTACGGCAGCGCGACCGCGCCACCCGACAACGCGCCGCCCGTCGCTTCCGTCGGCGGCGTCGAATTCTCCATGCCGAGGTAGGTCAGCGCGACGCAGATCACCGAGTAGGTCGCATCGGAGAGGTAGCCGCCCGATACCGAATCCGTACCGGTGACCGTGCCGCACGTCCCGAGCAACAGCGACGAATTGCCGCCAATGTCGAGATGTTCCTCGCCTTCCATCGTGCCCTGGAGGGTCGTCGTGGCGGCGAGCGCCATCAGATCCTCGAAGGTGACGGCGGCCAGGTAGGCTTGCTCCGTCACGAAGTTGTCGAAGCCGGAGGTTTTGAACGCCGCCAGACGGTCGACCACGGTCTGGTTCATCGCCGCGCCGCGGTGACCTTCGCTCAGGCCGATGTTCGTCTGGCCCGGGTTGATCGCCGTCACGCTGCGCCAGTTGGCCTGGATGCCGAGACCGCCGGTGACGCGCGGAATCATGTTCCGGAAGATCGTGGTGACCGGGTACAGCAGCTTCGCGCCTTGCTCGAGGTCGTACTGGGTCAGGCCGGAAGTCGCCGACGCCGACTGCGTGAACGACTTTTGGAGCGTCTGGCCGTAGCGCGCCTTCAGCATTTCGTACGGGATGCCGTTCGGGCGCCCGTCGTCCTGGAACAGCGCCTTTTTGAAGGTGTTAATGCCCACCATCGGGTCGACGCCTTGACGCCACGGCGTACCCTTGAACAGCTCCAGAACGGCCGGGCTGGTCTCGCCGATACCGATGGCGAGCAACGGCGCGGCAGCGGCCAGCGAGACGCCCACCGAATCAGGCAGCGCGATGGCCAGCGCGAGCAAGGCGAACACGCCGAGCGCGCGCATGATGCTCATGCGATTGTTGCGGATGAAGTCTTTCATGTGGATCTCCTGTCTAGGCTTTGCTGCGGGTTGAGTTGGTAGGTTAGGAATTGCCGGCGGAGGCCAGCGCCTTTTCGCGTGCGACGTGCAGACTGGTCGTGTAGTCGATCGACCCGTCGGCGTTTTTCAAGAATTCCTCCGGCTTGAGGGAATCCAGCGTGATCTTGGACACGTCGCGCGCGGTATCCGGCGCGCCGCCCTTGGCCACGGCCCGCAGCGTGACGAACGGAACCGGCTGGGCTTCCAGCTTTTTGATCCGGTCCATCGCCTCGCCGAGTTGCGCGGAGAGGTCGGCCGCTTTGCTCAGGTCGCCGGTGGCGGCAGCCTTCGCGCACTTCGCGCCCATCTCGCCGAGCATGTCGTGAATCTTCTGCGCGTGATCCGCCTTGGCCAGCGCCTTGGCCACGACGCGATCCGCGAACCCGTCGCCGAGCGGTTCGCCGTATTCCTTGGCGATCGCTTCGGCATCGGCCACGGTGAGCGCCGGGTCGGTGATGCGCTTCCGCAGCGCGGTTACGCCGCGCGTCGCGTGCGCCATCTGCATGACCACGCCGGCGGTCGGGCCGGCGGAGGCGGTCAGCGAGGCCAGCATTTCGTCGGCTTCCTCCTTGGCCATCGCCTTGAAGATCGCCACGCCGGTGGCCAGCCACGAGCGCAGCTTTTCGGGAACCACGGAGCCGTCCTTTTCCCATTGCGCGTCCGACTCCGCCGAGGCGGCCACGGAGGCAATGCAGGCGAGGCACGACGCGAAGTCCTGGACGTTCCACATGCCCTTGTCGACCGGCGCGCCTTCGGCCGGGACGATCGCGGCAGGCGCGGCAGGCGCGGCGGCAGCCGGCGCGGGTTCCGCAGCGGACGCGCCCTCCGGCTTGTGCGCCTTCACCAGCGCGATGGCGTCGGCCATGCCCAGGCCCGCCTTGTTGAGCGCGTCGGCGAACTCTGCCACCTGGTCGTCGGTGCCGGTGACTTCCAGCGCGGGCGGCTGGAATGCGACCTTTTCGATCACGCCATCGGCCTTGACGATATCGAAGAATTTTGCCGTCGGGATGCAAGGCGAGTCGACCAGCGACCCTTCGCTGGGCTTCGCGGTGTAGCGCAGGACGTCGGCTCCGTCGACCTTTTCGGCTTTCTTCGAACCGACGTACGAACCTCCGATGGAGTATCCGGTGTACACGCCTTCCAGAACCTTTTTCCATTCGGCGTCGTCCACGACCTTACCGCACACGTCGATCGCCTTTTCCGCGTCGTTGAATTCGACATGGGTGAACTTGCCCGCGGCCACCTTGCCGTGCATCGCGCGCATGTTGCCCAGCGACTTGCCATCGGTCGCGGTGGCGAATTCGTCGTTCCACGCCTTGAAATACGGTTTCGATGATTCGTAATCGAAAATCTCGCCCGCGCGGTCGGGCACTTCCTGCACCAGGCGCCCCCAGACTTCGCGCTTCTCCGCGTCGACCTTCGTGATCTGCGCGAACATGCGCGCGCTGCCGGCGGCAGGGCCGCTTTGCGCGAGCTGGTACGGCGTCGCCTGCGTCGGAGCGGCGGAAAGGGTGGCGACGATTGCCGCGTGGATCATCTTCGAGGTTTTCATGGTTGCGACTCCGGGGTGATTGCAGGGATATTGTCGACCGCAGTCCAGTCCACGACCGGGACGATGGTGCAACGGCAATTCGGATGGTCAGGCGGCGCCATCGCGCCCGACGGGAACGCGCGATCCAGACCGACCGGCCCCGCCTCGCCGTTCAGCACGCAATCCGGCGTGACCTTGTCATCCTCCGCGGTCAGCCACTCTTTCGCTTTGACCAGGCCGGAGACCTTGTACGACTCCAGCGAGCCGGCATTGCTCGCGCGGATGGTCTCCGTGCGCGAGATCACCATGGCGCGCTCTTTCGAGAAACCGTACGACTGCGCGATTTTCGCTGCCAGGGTGTCATTCGACCAGCCTTCAGCGATGGCTTCGCGTACAGCGGCACGCAGGTAACCGCGCGTGCTTTCGGTGATCTGCCATTCGGCGCGCGGGTTCGGAATAAGCGTACCCAACGCGTCCACACGCATTCCCACCATTTCCGCGGCGCGTTGCTTGGCGTATTCGACGGCGTAGCGGTTGACGACATTCATCACCTCCTTGCGCGCCTCCACGTCAATGCCGACCTGGAGCATGGCGTGTACCGTGCCGTCGCGCACTATATCGGCCAGCATTCCTTCGATCTCGCCTACAAGGATCGACCATCCGGCGAAATCGACGCCGGCCACGATCGCCTCGATCGCGCTTAATTCTTCATCGGGCACGACGGCCTTGCGCAGCCCGCGGCGGTCCAGTTGCGCGCCGACTTGCCGCGCCATGTCCGGTACGCGCGAGCGCAGGAAGGCAGCCATGCCGCGGGTCAGGGTCGCGCGTTTCTTCAGGAGCGACGGCCGGCGCGGGTTGAGCGGTTGCGCCTTGCGCGGCGCCCGCTTGTACGTCGTCTGGATCCCGGCCAGGGAGGTCATGCCCATTCGTCCTCCGATTCCGCGATCTCGATCATCATCATGAGGAATTTCTGCAACCCGTCATCCGCCTTGGCCATCGGCGCGGGCGCGGCTGCCGCAAACGGCGCCGACGCGATCAGCGCGGAGAGGTCGGTGACGACCGGCGCAGCTTGCGCGGTGACGACCTCCGGCGCAAACGCTACGGCGTCGACCAGATCGCGCGCCTTGGCTTCCTCCGCCTCGCGCAATGCGCGGTCGCGCCGGTTCCGCTCCGCGCGCCATAGGTGCGGGAACCAGACGGCGCCCGAACCGAGCGCCACGCCGATCTGGTAGGCGTTGTCCTGGAAGGCGTTGCGCTGGAATGCGGAAATCATGCCGACCCCATGAACCCGACCGCGGCCGGCGTCAGGACCGGGCGTAGCGCCGCGCGGCCGCCGGTGGCTGCCTTCATCGGGACACTTTTCGCCGTATAGAAACCGAAATCACGATCGTAGATTCCGAAATCGCCCTCCGCCGACGGCGGGAACGGATCGCCTGGCTCCTCCGCGACGATGTTCCAGATCAGACAGCCGCGGATTTGCGCGCGCACGTCGGCCGCCGCCTCGCATACCTTTTGCAGATAGTTGGACTGCTGAGGCGCGGTGTTCGTCGTGTCGATTCCAAATTCGCCCAGGATAATGTCGCGCGTCGGGTACGCGCTGATCCACTGGTTGAAAAACGACGAAGGTATCGGGTTGTTCAGGTTGTAGCGCGGCGAGTAGCAGTGGAAATCGAAGTAGTCGAGATAGTCCACGCCGAGGATCGTGATCAGCCACTCCCATGCCGTATCGCCGCCGGTGTTCGACATGGTCAGCGAGGTCGAGTACGTCAGCGGGAAATCCGTGGTGGCTTTCACGTCGTTGTAAATCGTGCGGATGCGCGCCGGCGTCAGCTTGAACGTCTGATTCGCCTCCTGCAACAAGTCGCAGCCGATCACGTTAGGGTAGCCATCCAACGCGCCCAACATGCTGATGATATTCGCGCTGATCGCCGCGTCGGACATGGCGCCGCATTCCACGCCCCAGCCTCCGCACGGATAGACGTAGACGCCAAGCTGCCCGGCGTAATCGCAGATTTGCTGCCAGCGCGCGTTGTAGGTCGCCTGCGTGATGGTGCCGATCGCATCGGGCGATCCTTGGATGCGGATGCAATTCAACCCGAGACCGTTGCCGCAGCCATAGTCGATCGAGTTTTTCACCCAGCCGAAGTCCCAGTTGTTCGTCCAGAATTGGAGGTTCGGCTTTTGGCTGCCGAGCGCCCAGTCTGAATACGTCTGCGCTACGTTGCCGCCCACGATCTTGCTGCCGGTCGGGAGATTGGCCAGCCTCATTGGCTGGTCTCCGACAAAACGCGCAACTCACGCCACAATCCGGAATCACTGTTCCCGTACTGCGCGCCGGTGATCGAGTTGAGGCCGAGCGTAGGAACCCACGATTCGCTGAAGTTGTAGGTGCGGAACGACGGTGCGGAACGCGGCCGACAATCGAATATCGCCGTGGCGCCGTTCAGCCATGACGCGGTGAAGTGGTCGCCGTCGGCCATGATGTACTGGTATACGTCGGCGGAATTCTCGACCAACCCGCAAAACGAGTTGCAGAACTTCGTGGGATTCGCGGCGAACGTGTACGCGTTCCACGCGCGGAACGTGTTCGTGTTGTAGACGTACGCGGTAGGTGAATCCGAGATGTACCCGCGACGCCGCACACGGTTGTACGCGTTGAACAAATACCGGTTGTTTTCGCTATCGTCCGTGACCGTGGTCGACTTCGAATAGAACGAACCGAGCCACAAGCGCGTTTTGTCGCCGGATTTGCAGTAGCGTCCGTCCTGGAGTGTGATCGCGGTCGCGCGTGCGGTCGCGCTTGTCCATGCGAGTTTCTCGAGCGCCAGCGTGCCGCCGCTCGCGTAGCCGAACACGTCATGGCCGATATCCGCGGTCACGGTGCCGATCGCCACCGACTTCTCCGTGTAGGTGACGGAGGTCCAAGCGGCGCCGTCCCAGAGCGTAATCGTGTCGCCGTTGTACGGGCAGTAATAGATGGCCGTGGCGCCAGTCACGTCGGTCGTGGTGACCGGCACGCCCGCGGTCAGGGTCAGGCGCCCGGTCGGCAGACCTCCGCCGCCACCGCCGCCCGATCCGGTGGCCCCGGTCGCGCCCGTAACGCCGGCCCCGGTTGCGCCCGTTGCGCCAGTATTCCCGGTGTTGCCGGTGCCGCCGGTGTTTCCGGTCTGGCCTGTATCGCCGCCGCCGGGACCAGTCGCACCGGTTGAGCCAGTCGCGCCGGTATCGCCTGCGCCGGTGTTGCCCGTATTCCCGGTGTTGCCAGTCGCGCCCGTTGCGCCCGCCACGCCGGCGCCGGTGTTGCCGGTCATGCCCGTCGCTCCGGTCGCCCCGGTGCCGCCAGTGCCTCCGGTATTGCCCGCGCCAGTCGCTCCGGTTGCACCCGTCGCCCCGGTTGCACCGGCCGCGCCAGGCGAGACGTTCAGCGTGATCGTCGTGCCGTCGTAATCGAACACGTAGATGGTGCGCTTATTCACGCCCGTCTGCGCCGCGGGCACGCCCGCCGACGTATCGACCGTCCCAGGGAATCCGCCGACCGTGTAGGTGCCCAGCGACGCGTCCTGCGTCACGTACCACTTGTACACGCCCGGACCGGGCAGCGTGGCAATCGTGATCGCCGTGATGTTTTCGGTCAGCGTCGTTTCGATCCTTAGCGTGGGATCGAAGTCCAGCGTGATCGCGCCCGCAGTCGAACTCTGCGTGGTCGGCGTCGAGCTGGTGAATTGCGTCACGCCGTTGATCGTGCCGCCCACCATGTCGACGGTCACGCCATCCGAAGTAGTCAGGCCCGACACGCCGGAGAAAAGCCCGGCGGCGTTGTACTGCACCTGGCCACTCGCGCCGGCAGGCGAACCCGCGCCCGTAGCGCCAGTGGCGCCCGTCGTACCGGTGTTCCCGGTATTGCCGGAACCGGTAGCGCCCGTGGATCCGGTTGTACCGGTGTTCCCGGTCAGCCCGGTCGGACCGGCAGCGCCAGTCGCGCCCGTAGCGCCGGTCTCGCCTGCGCCCGTAGCGCCGGTTTGCCCGGTCGCGCCGGTACTGCCAGTGGATCCAGTCGCGCCCGTACCGCCTTCGGCGCCCTCGATGATGTGGTCGGCATTCCAGTCGGACGGCAATACCTCGCCGGCAGCCGAGGCGGCCGGATCATCGGCAATGCCGGAAACCTTCGCGTGGCGGATGGTGAGCGGCATCAGTCGATCGCCTTTGCCACGACGTTGCCGTTCGCGTCGATCTCCGCCCGGAACTTGCGCGCCGGGCCGTCGGTGATCGTGCCGACGAACGACCCATCGGCCGCGCGCTCCGCGGTCACGGTTTTCTTCGGGCGCGCCTCCTTGGGCGGATCGAAGCGTACGTTGGTCGGTCCGACCTCCACGAAGGTGTCGCCCATCTTGATCTCCGGCATGTGGATAGTGGGCGCGTCGACCTTGATTGCGGGCATGGTGATAGGCGGCATCGTGATGGCAGGCATGGTCACGTTGGGCGCGGCCACGTTGATCGTCGGCGGCGGCGGCGTGAACGACTTGAGCAACGCCGCCCACTCCGCCTTTTCCGTCGCCTTGTCTTTCGCGGTCGGACCCTTGGGCGCGGCAGCCTGGAGGCGTTTCGCTTCGGCGTCGGCGGCGACTTCGGCGCGTTCGTCTGCCGCAGCTTGCTGATCCTCCGGCAGCGCGGTGGCGTTGGAGGTCGACGCGAACGTGGCCATGTTCATCTGGTCGCGCATGTCATCGGGCATGGGCGCCTCACCGCGGCGCGCGCGGATTTCGTCGGGGTGGTACACCTTCGCGTCGATCAGCGTTTTATCAATCGTCGCTTGCGTCGCCGGGTCGGTGTCGTCTTCCTCGTCCCAACGGAAGACCACATCACGCCGGCCCCACTTCAACGCGATCAGGACGTTCACGAAGTTGGACACCCACTCCAGCCACGGGCGCAAACCTTCCTCTTTCGCTTCGGAGTGGTGCGTTTCCTCTTGCCCCTTGTTCATCATCTTGACGAACGGCATAGGGTTGAGACCGAGCGAGAAACACATGACGCGTACCAGCCACTCCTGCACCGCGCTATCCATCAGCGCCTTTTCCTTCGTGTCGATCGGCTTCACGCCGCCCGGAATGAACCGCGTGCCGCGGCGGTTCACCAGGTTGCCGACCAGCAACGAATCCCAAAAATCCTGCATCTGGGCAATCTGCGTGGGGTTCCACGTCTCCGGGACGCCCAGCAACAGATCCGGCGTAGCGCCGTGCATGAAGTAATCCCGCAGCCAGTCTTCCTGCGCCATGCCGATCTGGATGGTGCGGATGATCTGTTCGACCGGCGAGAAGCCATACACGGAGTCGACGCGGATGTTGCGCGGCTTGTAATACAGCTCCGGGAACGGTTGCCCGGTCGGATCCAGCGGGACCGGTTGACCCTTCGGCAGCGGTTGAACGTAATCGACCGCCGGTAGGCCTTTCAGGACTTGCTGGTACGCCGGGCCGAACTCCGGCGGCGGCAGGCGGCCGTCTGCCATGATCTTCGGCGAGACCAGCGCGCCGTCGATGATTTCGAGCGAGTACAGATCGCCGCCGCGCGTCGGACGCAGCCAGACCGCCGGCGCGTCATATACCAGCACCTGTTCCATCAGCATCCGCAGCCAATCGTCCCACGTGTGCAGCTTGTCGGGATACTCGAAAAACGTCTGTATTTCGTCGCACACCGGGTTGCGCTGCGCCTTTTCGTCGCGCATCCCGATGGTCCAGTCCTGCGCGTTCACCTTGTCTTTCACGCGCTCGAGCATGATCCGGAGTACGTCGTACCCGTCGGCCAGGGTCTTCAACGTGGCGAACGTGACCGGCGAGCCGGAGCGCGGCGGCACACGCGTATTGAACCCTACCGGGTAATCCCACTGCCGGCCGATGCCGCCGTACGTGACCGGCTGCGCGATCGGCTGGAGCGGTTGCTGGGGCGGAAACAGGAGCGAGCCGGCATCCGCGCCGAGGATCATGATGCCAAGGCGTTGCCGCAAGGTCAGGCGGGCGCCCGCGCTGCCGGCCGCCTGCGTGGTCATCGGACCGCCGATCGCGGGCGCCCCGAGGTTCGACGTGTTGTACGAAACGAGCGGCGTAGACGTGCCCGGCATCCCGTTGACGCCATCGACGTACGCCGAGACCATTGCCGGCGTCGGGTACGCATAGGGCGCCGAGTTGGTCGACGCCGGAGCCGCGCGGTTCGCCTTCGCCATCAGTTGACCTTCGGCGGCCGCCCGGGCCCGCGGCGCGGGATTTCGCCCGGCAGCGGAGCGTCAGGCGCGCCGCCGAGCGACTCGAGCAACGCGGCCAGGGTCGCGGCTTGCGCGGTGAGCGCGGTCGCCAGCGTCAGGACTTGCGCCTCTAGGTGCGAGACGCGACCCCGGAGGCTGGCCACCTCCGCCTCGATCCGGGCAAACGGTTGATCGGCGCCGGTCATGGTCAGCCGCCCGCCGTCGGACCGGTCGGCCCGGTGGATCCCGTAGCACCGGTCACGCCGGTCTTCACGCCGCCGGTGTTCCCCTGCGCCCCGGTGGCGCCCGTCGCCCCGGTCGTCGCGTTGCCGCCGGTCGTCCCGGTGACCGCCTTCACGCCGGTGGCGCCGGTGTTGCCGTTCGCCCAGTTGAACCCGCGCGCCAGGAGGCCGGAGACCGCGCCATCGGGCAGGAAGGTCGTGGCCGGGATGCGCAGCTTTCCTCCGGAGATCGTGTACGCGGTCGAACCCACGATCACGTCGCCGGTCAGGCCGGCAGGGACGGTGAATACGAGGTCGGCCATGGTTACGCTCCCGTCGCGCCGGTCGCGCCCGTATTGCCGGTGGCGCCCGTACCGCCCGTGACCCCGGTGCCGCCGGTGCCACCCGTTCCGCCGGTGCCTCCGGTGCCGCCCGTATTGCCGGAGTTGCCCGCGTTGCCGGTCGTGCCGGTCGGACCGGTGCCGCCCGTACCGCCTGCGCCGTAGGAGAAGCCGGCCGCCCACAACTCGCGCGGGACCGCGGACTGCGGCATGACGACCTGGCTGGAGGCGACGGGATAGGAAACGCCGTCGGTGCCGTAGACGGAGCCGCCGACGTAGCCGGCCGGGACGTTGATGGTGACATTGGGCATGGTGCAAGTCCTTTCGAGATCAGCCGAATCCGGCTTGTGTGGTCGTGGTGGTGCGATCGGGCGGCGCCGTAACCGGCGCGCGTGCCGCTGCCGCCTGCGCCTTCATGAAGCCGAGCAAGCCCATGCCGGTTTCGTCGCTCAATTCGGTCATGGCCCAGACCAGCGCGTCCATGCGGTTCGGCGACTTGACGGTAGTCACGGGGTCGAAATCGCACATTTCGTCTTCGAGTTGCGCGAAACTGCCGACGTGATGGACCCGACCCTGTTCGTACAGCGTGGAGATCGGTTCAGCGCGGATCGCTTTGCCGCGCGACGCGGTCACGGACTTGTACGCCACGTTTGCGTCGACGTTGCGAATGGTCATCTCGACCATGTCGCCGCCGTTGTTGACCTCGCCGATGATCCGGTCCGCGCGGAGGTCGTGGTACGCCTTGACGGCAGCGCCGCCCCATTCGTTTGGACCGGCGTCGATCGAGCGGTCACCGATCACGTAGTAGTGCGCCACGTCCAGCGGGATATTCGGATCGGGCGGCGTCCAGCCTTTCGGCGCAGCGCCCTGGCCCACGATCACGATTCCGGCTTCGTCCAGCGTGTCGGAACCCTTGGCAAGCTGCGCCAGATCCCGATTCTTCACGTTCGGGTCCAGGCCGACGACTATACGCACCAGATCGGGCGCCTCGGTGACGCGGTCGCGGTCGATGGCGTCGCGCTTCCACAGCGCGCGCGGGTTGTCGGTCAGGACTTCGGCGCGCAACTCCTGCCGGCCCAGGCGCGTGCCTTCGTACTTCGTGATGATCTTCGAGTAGAACGGCGCGGCGAGGTTCTGGCGGTTGTCGTACGTTGAGCCGCGCGTGACGTGCGTTCCCTTGTCGGCCAGCAATTCCTTGATCAGCGCCACCGGTTTCGGCGTCGTGGTCACGACCGCTTGCGGGTTGTCGCCGAGGCGCAGCCCGAACATCGCCTGGTCCCACGATTCCGAGTAGCGCCACGAGGCCACCTCGTCGGCCCAGATTTTCTCGTGTTGCTTGCCGCGCAGGCGTTCGGGTTCGTCGGCCGTGAAGATCAGCGACCGGGCGCCGTTCGGCCATTCCAGCCGCGACTTGCTCACGCGATAGTGCGGCCGTTCGTGTTTCGGGCAGATGGCCAGAATGCCGCTTTCGCCCTCGATCATGATGTCGCGCGCATCGTCCGCGGTCGCGGCGATCAGGTTCACGTACCGGTACGACTTGACCCACTGCCGCACGGTCTCGCCGCCGGTGCGAGTCTTTCCGAACCCGCGCCCGGCGAGGATTAGCCAGACGTACCAGGCGCCGGGCGGCAGCTTCTGGTCAGGCCGCGCCCAGAATTCCCAATCGGTGAGGAGCGCCAGCGCTTGATCCTGCGACAGCGCATTGACGCGTTCAGCTCTTTCCTGATCCGTCAGGTTTCGGAGCAAGTCCGCGCAGGAGAGTTGACCGCGCGTCGGTAACGTCGATGGCGAGAGGATTGTCTGCATCGCCGGCTATCGTGGTCCGATCGCCGTAGCGTTTCGGGTAGCGGCGCGCGAGGATCCACTTGAGCGCATCCGCTTCGAGGCGCGACCGCTCGACCATGTCGGCCAGCTTCCGCTCCGTGCCCTTGGGGCCGGTCGTGACGATTTCGCCGATCCGGCATTCCCGAGTGACGTCGATGATCCGATCTTCGAGCGCCCGGCAGCCGACCAGTTGCGCGTCGGCCACTTGCTTGTCGGCTTCCGGATCGTCGCGCAGCCATCGCCAGAACGTGACGTAATTCGGGAAATCCGGACCGGGGTCGCGGAAGATAGCGGCGACGCTTTCGCCTGCCACCAAGCGGTTGCAGACTTCCGCCACGATCGCGACGCGCGTATCCGTTGCAACCTTCTGCCCCTTTGGCATGACTTGTCCTACCTCATGGGCCGCGAATGTAGGCGCTTTCCTACGATCCTGCAAGGGTTGCTAAACCACGAGCGGATGGGCGGTCGGAGGCTTTAAACGGCCGTAGCGCGTTTTTCCGGGGTCGGGATGGGTCGACCTACCCCGTAATCCGGTAGCGCGCGACGTAGCGGGCATGGCGGCGTGCGGCGCCGGGTTTGCAGGCCGCCCGCTGGCAGGTTTTGCAGTGGGACTGGAGTCCGGTGGCGTTCCAGCGGTTGCGGTGGAAGTGGTCCGCGTCGTGCGGTTTCCAGGTCTGGCAGCCTCCGCACAGGCGTTCGGTGACGCCGTTGACCGTGCGGTATGACCCGACGCCGTGCCGTGGGAATGGCATGGGGTCAATCCTCGAGCGGATGGATCCCGGCGGCGTCCGGGTAGTGCTCGCGCATTTGCGCCTGCGTCTGGGGCGGTACGACGAGCACGACGAGGTTGTGATTCGCCCAGCGGTCGACCTTCCAGGCGTAGCGCGCCGGCGTGGCGTCGGCCGGTGGCGGTTCGAGTTCGCCTGCCGGTTCGGGCTCCGGCTTGGCGGCGTGGGATCGCTTGGCGTAGACGGCCGCGCGTTCCGCCGGCGTCGGTTTCGGCTTGGCTTTGGCGGTCATGTCCGCGCCTTGGCGAAGGCTTGGACCCGGCGGCAGTAGTCGCCGGTCGATTCGCCTTGCTTCGTTTCTATCCCAAACGCCCTGCCTTTCGCCGTCCAGTATTCGGTCCATGTTGAGGCTTTCGGGGTGGAGTTATCCACAGAGTTATCCACAGGCGAGGTTTGCGAACTACGCTTTTGATTTACCCCAACTCCTACCCCTACCCCAACCCCTTCCGCTATATCGTCGCCATATGGTTGCGATGTTGCTACTACATTTTCCGCAAGTTGCTGATTTAACGCGAAACCTCGATTTACTACGCGCCTTTCCTTGCCTAGTGTGCGCTCACTATCCCACGGGCTCTGTGGATAACTTCTGACGAGGTACTGGCGGTGCGGACGGAACCTCGGCAGGTGCCAATATTCGCGCCGGTCGACCTCGTACCGGCGCATGAGGTCGGCGTCGGAAAGGTGGAGGAGCGTGGTCGCGGCCGCCTCCGGCGTCTTGACCTGCGTGAAGTTGTGCAGGAACCGAAACAGGCGCCGCGGGCCGCCTTCGAGGTTCCCGAAGTCGTCGCATTTGAGCAGGAGGCCGACAAAGGCCAGGCGGTCGGTATCGGTAGGAAGGTCGAGCCAGCGATCGGACTGGAGCAGTTCGTCGCGGATGACACGGTCTGGCAAGGGAAACCTCCGGGCAAGAGGCACCGGCGCCTGTACGAGCGCGCCGCGAGCGGTTGAGTTTAGGGCGGCCTGGCTACGTCGTTGCGACTGGCCGACCAGCGGCAGGCACGGCCACCGCCGGCCACCCTAGACCGGCCAAATAGGCTGCGATGCGCGGATAGCCCCGCGATCGCGCGTACTGAATCGGCGTCGTGTTGTCAAAGCACCGCGTGTCGGCGTTGATCCAGCCGCGCTCGATCGCTTCGGTGATCTTCGGGACCGAATCCTCGCGCATGGCTCCCTCGATCATGATCGTTCGGTAGGCTAATTCCGTGCTTCCTTGTGGCCAAAACGCGCCTTGGTACTTCTGCCCTTCGTTGTATTCCGGGAAAAGAGAGTTGTTCACGGTTTGGCCCCTTTATGTGGTTTGTTCCGTCTCGTCGTAATCGACCTCGAAAAGCAAACCCTGATCCGATCTCGCGCCAGCGAGATTGCGCACGGCCTGTTGCCAGTACGATCGTTTGAGCTCCGCCCCGACGAAACGCCGCCCGGCTTGGATCGCGCAGTAGCCTTCGCTCCCAATACCAGTGAACGGAGACCACACCAGATCTCCGAGGTTGCTCCAGAGTTTGAGCGCCCGGCGGACCACTTCAAGCTGCAGCGGGCAAATGTGGCGTTCGTCGTTGTGTTCGCGCGCGCTGCGGTATTGCAGCGTTTCCGACGGGTTGATGTCCATCCAAACCGGGGATGCGTATTGCTGCCACAGATCCACCGGGAAGTCTTCTGCGGTATGACTCACACGTTCCGGGTTGTCGCCCGGCTTGCGCATGGTCACGAGGTAATCCGGGATTCCTTGGCGCGACATGCACGAGTCTTTTTTGATCTGCTTGTGCAGCAGTCCGAGTGCCTTGGTGCGCTGCATAGCGGTCACAGGATCCTTCCAGATGCACACCTCGCTATGGAAAATGAAACCGGCATCCTGATGGATTCGGATCAGGTCGCCACGGAAATCGCGCAGCCCGATGAATCCATGCATTTGCTTGGACGTGGGCAGGTTCATGCAATGAAAACTGACCAATCGGCCCGGCTTGAGCGCGCGGTACATTTCCGTCACAAGGAACCGGTAATGCGTGACGAATTCCTCGAATGATGCGCTATTGCCCATGTCGCGGTCGCTGTTGCTGTACGTGTACAGCGACGCGAACGGTGGCGAGTAGATGGAATAGTGCAGGCTCTCGTCGGGCAGTTCCCGCGCCACGTCGACACAATCGCCCAGATGCACGGTCCACCCGTCGCCTTGGGCTATGTCGCGTTGGTACGGCGTGCGGCTGTGTTCGGTGGCGCCGTGCAATTCTTGGCGGTTGATATCTCCCATGTGTTTTACCATTTCTTCTGCCATTTCCGCCGACTCCTTTTCCTTGCGTTTGATGTTGGCCACGACCGCTCCTTCGGTGTCCGCGGTGATCACGTAAACGTCGACCTCCCGCTTCTGTCCAAAGCGCCAGCAACGACGCACGGCTTGGTAGAACTGTTCGTAGCTGTCCGACAAACCAACGAACGCCATCTGCGCGCAATGCTGCCAGTTCATGCCGTAGCCAAAGATGGACGGCTTGCTGATGACGCGGCCATCGCTCGAGCCGGTGAACGCCATCGCGGCCGATTCCTTGAATTCCGGCGAATCGCTGCCGGTGATCTCCACGGACTTGTTAATCGCCGATTTAAGCGCCTCGCTTTCACTGTTGAGGTTGCACCATACGACGAACGGGCCCTCGCTGTGGTTCACGATTTCAGCGGCAGCGGCGACACGTCCACCAACGCTCTCGCGGCGCGCCTGAATGCGCTCTTGCAGCGTCGCCGCTTCGACTGGAAACAGGTATCCGTCGGTCGCCTTTTCGGATTTGACGACGACCTCATGGATACGCAGTTTCGGCAACGTGAATCCGTTATCTTCGTATCCAAGGTCAGACGGTTTGCGCAGCATGACGGCCCAGGTACAAACCCATTTCCAGAACTCGGACTGTGCGTGCCCTTTCAGCCGCCACTTGCTCGTTTCTCCCCCGTCGTGGACGAAAAACATAGAGAGCATTTCGGAGCGCGTCATCGCGCCTACGAATTCAGCGTGGTTGCCGAGTTCCATGTAATCGTTCGGCGCCGGAGTCGCGCTGCAGGCGAGCCGGAACGGTACAGTCTGCGCCGACTCGATGATCTGGGTGCGCGTCTTGCCGTCGTGCGCTTTCAAGATGGATGACTCGTCTAGAACGAGTCCGTCGAATTTTGAAAAATCGAAGTGATCCATCATTTCGTAATTCGTGATGGTGATCCGCTTCGTGACGTCGGACTGTTTGCGCGCGATGCCAACGTCGACGCCAAATTTGATGCCCTCGTGCGCCGTCTGTTGCGATACCGCGAGCGGAGCAAGGATCAGCACGCTGCCAGGGACGTGCGTCGCCCACTCAAGCTGCATTGGCGTTTTCCCGAGCCCGCAGTCGGCCCAAATGCACGCACGCCCGCGGCGAAGCGCCCAGCCCGTTATGTCGCGCTGGAAATCGAACAGCATCGGGTTGAGTTGCGGCAAGTCGCGCAACCCTGTTGCGGGGTCGCTGATGCGCTTACGCGCGAGGAAGTCGTCGTACTGCGGGATAGTGGACGCGCTCATGCGGCACGCACCAGTGACCGCCAGACCGACTTCGGGCCGCGCCGCGAGGAGTTGGCCGGCGCGTACCCGTCGGCGATCACGATGCTCTCGCGCGCAGCTTGGCGCATGACGGAACCCCATGCCGTTTTCGATGGAGGCAGATCGAAGCCATCCGCCTCCGCCATCGCGCGCACATCCTCGCAGAGAAACG
>ERZ869921.305-NODE-305-length-33340-cov-10.354274_pt1 | contig 33340 bp, 41 predicted proteins | sample MGYA00579310_ERZ869921 | MGnify/ENA primary metagenome ERZ869921 (study PRJEB32216, sample SAMN09231816) | wastewater metagenome | place: USA: Maryland | collected 2016-06-21 | study: EMG produced TPA metagenomics assembly of the PRJNA472060 data set (Reclaimed... | reverse complement strand
CTGAAACTCGCCCGCGCTGTCTATGACGCGGCGATGGCCAAGACCAAGACCGGACCCCAGCGAGTAGCCGACAACGGCGACCTTGGGGATTGGATCGGGTACATGATGTCCGGGGAGTGCAACGGCGGGTCGATGTGGTCAAAAGCACCCGCTGGGAAGATTGAAACGTGGCGCAAGATGCGCCGGAATCCGACCATCGCGCTTGCGCTGGCCGCGTCCAAAGCACCCGTCAAGGCCGCGCACTGGTCCGTTGAGGCCGACGATGGGGTTCCCGAGGAACGTCTTGCGCTCATCCGTGACTATGTTCTCCCCTTGCGCCCGGTGATTCTGGGCGATGGATTGCGCGCCATCGAGTACGGCTACCAGCCCTTTGAGGTAGTGTGGATGCTTGAGGGCGGGCGCACGGTTCCGGCCAAGTTGAAGCCGCTGCTGCCCGAGAAGACCAAGATTCTTGAGGACAAGCAAACCGGCGCATTCACCGGACTTGAAAACGGCGATGTCACCCTGGACCCACACGATTCCCTTGTCGTCTCATTCGACGGCGAGGCGGGGAGTTTGAAGGGCGAGAGCCGGCTCGAAAACATCCGCGAGGATGCGTGGTGGCCGTGGAAACAAACCCTGATCCGGGTCAGCCAGTACACCACCAAGGCGGCTGGCATCATTCCGCGCATTGGGTATCCGATCGGCGAGTCAACGGTTGCGGGCGGGAACAAGGTATCGAACACCGTCATCGCGCAGACGATCGCCAAGCAGATCGAGCGCGGCGGTTCGATCATCATGCCCAACAAAATCCCCGAGTGGGCGACCGATCTGGTTCGACAGGGCGTTGGTCTTGAAAAACTGATGGCGTGGAACATCGAGTTCATAGAGGCGCGGAATGCGCATGGGACCGAACTCTCCGCGATGATGGACAAGTTCGAGGCCTTGATGGTGCGCGGTCTGCTCACCCCCGAGCGTTCAATCTTGCAGGGTCAGCACGGCACCAACGCCGAATCCGAAACCCAAGGGGACGTTGGTATTGCCATCTCGCAGGACACGTCCGAGCAGCTCATGCGGATCGTGAACTGGCATCTCGTGGATAAGGTGCTGATCGAGAACTACGGACCAGAAGCGGCGGGAACGGTTCGCATCTGCGCCGCCCCGCTGGTCGATGAACAGGCCGCATTGCTCCGCGAGATCATGAAGGCGGTTCTTACCGCGCCGGGGAACATCGACCTACTCGCCGGAATGCTCGACCTTGAATCCTCGATGGAAGAGGTCGGGCTCACGGTTCGGAAAGACGCGGTGTATCCCGACCCGTCCGGGGCCGATAATCCCGCCGATCCGGGCAACGCAAACGATCCATCCTCGGTTGTCGCGTCGATTTTCTCGGCTGCGCGTCGATCGCGTTCCGAACCGACTCTTTCGCTGGATTGCGGGACCGGATACGGTGGATTCAAGCCGGGAAACAACTGTGCGTCTGGTGGCAGCGGCGGGGGTGACAAAGGCGCGTCACCCCGAACAACCGGCGCAACGGGCGATTTGGTCGATACATGGGCGCGTCAGCAAGGCGATTCGACCCGCTACACGGCGGTACGCAACGAAGGAATCGCGCACTTCCGGGACGGCAAGAAATCCGATCAGTGGGAGAGCGTCTATCAGGACACCCAAGCGAAGATGTCACACGACGGGATATCGGAGGTTCGCGCCTTCCGGGGCGTGCGTTTGCCAAGCGATCACCCGCTGATTGAGGCGATTCGAGCAGGGAAGATCAAGGCCGGACAGACGGTGAGCATCGACGGCATGGAACTCAACAGTTTTTCCGAGAAGTTGACAGAGGCCCAACGTTTCGCGTCCCCGTACAAAGACAGTCAGCACGGGGTAGTGTTTGAGCGGGTCATTCCAGCGCGTGACGTGGTGGCCTCGCATCGGTATCAAAAGTCGTTCTACAGCAACGAAGGCGAAGTGATCGCAAAGAATGCTGGAAAAATGAAACTTCGGATTATCGGAACCGTGGTCGATGACAAGACGGTGGGCATTTCGCTCTCGGCTGGCGGCAAGGATGACCAATCGTTCGACCTGACCGAAACGGACGATCAGCGGGGAATCGGCGAGCCCGGCGAATGAAAAGAATGCCAGCATTAACCTACCCGTGCGCCGGTTGATGTGGTACACTGGTGGGCGTGCATATCCCCCACCAACCAGACCCGGACGAACCAGCGCCGCCGGTGCCGATCGTCAACGACAAGGCCCACGTCCGGATTGATATTGCCGGGTTGCCAGCGACGGTCCTGATGGTGCGCGGACTGCGGGTATTGCAACGGAAGATGCGGGCAGATGGATGCGGGGAATACGCCGATCAGATCGACCGGATACTGACCGAGTGGGAGATTCGGAAATGACGCTTACCCCGCCAAGTCCCATCGTGTTTTTCGTCTCAAGCGAGATCGTTTCGACCGCAAGATTCGATGTGATCAAGGAACATCAGAAGGAACTCATGCGCGAGATGCGCGACAAGTGCCCAACACCTCCGCCGGGCTACTACTGGCACATCGATGCGAAGAGTAAGCGCGGAAAAGACATGCACACCATCCGGGTGGACGCAACCCTACGTTCTCTAGATCCAACCCAGCCGCCAATGATCGGGTTCAACTGCGGTGGTCAGCAAGTGTGGTCTGATACCGGGCGATCGGTGAACGAACCTCGCAACGACTGAGCGGGCAAGGTTCATCCAATGAGCCACATCCACCGCCGAGCGTTCAGCGTGAATCAAGTCGGGGTCTGCGCCAAGGCCGCATACGAGCAGGCCATGATCGACCTTGGGAATCCACCGACCGACAACAAGGCGTGGGAGAACGTCACCGAAGACACGCGCTTGCGTTGGAAGCGCAACGCCGCTGCCGCGCTGAAGTCCGCTGGGTATGCCGTTCCACGATTTGAGGAACCGATCATGCCCGCCGGGGTGGGGAACTGACCCGATGCCCGTGCAACTGACCGAATCCACGGAAGCGCAATCCGAGGCCGCTGATCGAGAGCGCCGACGGATCGAGGACGCGATTCTGCGCGCCACCGCGCCCGTGCTGCTCTGGTTCACATTGGACGTGACAAACTCGCTTCTGGGGCGATCATCCAAATCGGTATCCGGCGTGACCGATCTGGCCGCGATTCGATTGGCCCCTGCGATCGAGGAGGGTTTGATCGCTGGGTATCTGACCGCCCGCCAGCGTTCGTTGGTAGGCGCATCCATCGCCGATCATGCGGCGGAGGTCGGATCATCGGCTATCCCCCGTCCGGTGGCGATCCCCTTCCGAGATATCCCGACCCTGACGCGCGAGATTCAGAACACCCAAATCGCGGCACCATCGGTCGATCACCTGTTCAACCGATCGAACCTGTTGCGCCCCGGCCCGGTTCGGTTGCCCACACGGCGGCCCGTGGCGGTCGGTGGCGGTTCCGGTGGGCGTGCGGGGGGAGGAAGTGGGAGCGGTGGTGGATCTGGCGCGGGCACGGCACCGAGGCCACCGGGCGCGTCTGGTGGTGGTTCCCGTCCCCTGTCGGTCAACGAACTGGCAGCGCGATTCCACGAGCGGCGATTGAACCTCTCCCCGGCGGAAATGAAAGCCCTGCAATCCCGCTTCTCGGCGCAAGCGCAGAACATCGCCGGCGAGGTCGGCAACCAGATGCACAAGGCGGCTACGCGCATCGCGGGCGATCTCATCAAGTCCCCGTTGTCATCGGCGGACGCGACGGCGTACATCCGGAACAAACTGGGCGCGATGGGGTTCACGCAGGCCAAGCCGCACACGATCGAGACGATCTATCGAACGTCGGTGCAAATGGCGTATTCGGCGGGTCAGTGGGAAGCCGATCGGGACGGGGCGATTCAGGAAATACTCTGGGGGTACACGTACTCAACCGCCGCCGATGATCGGGTGTGTCCGATCTGCGCCCCGCTGGATGGCTTGCGATTGCCCAAGGACGATCCGGCGTGGGACACGATCACGCCGCCGAATCACTACAACTGCCGGTGCAATCTGGTCAAAGTGTTCGTCGATGATGCCGAATCGGACCGGAAGCGGACGGAGATTTCGGGGAGCGATTTGGACGATCTGCTGCGCGCCGTGCCCACTGCGTTCGCGGTCAACTGGGGCAAGGCGATTCGCATTCCGTGACTCTGGCGCGTGTTTGCGTTACATTTCGGCCCGGATGATCGCAACGGCATCACGCGAGAGGACCGGCATCAACGTGCGCAAGGACAGCGCGGCATTCATGGGCGTAGTCCGAGCGATCTCCTCCGAGGTCGAAAAGGAACAGCGTCTGGACCGTGGCACGCTTCTGGGAACGACCTACCTGCACTGCCGCCGGTTGCTTGATCGGTACGACGCATCCAAGTGCAGCACGTTCGCGCACTACGCCTTCCTCCACGTCAAACCGTCCCTGACTCGGGATGTCACCAGAGAACGCCGCGCGGCGATCGGCCTCAAACACGACGGGACCGAACGCGCTACGCGAACCCCGCCACCGGATCACCATGAGGCGAAGTTGCCCGAGGAAATGCCCCCGTGGTGGCCGATGCTCTCCCCCCGTCAAAAGTCGATCGTGCTGCTCACCGCCGAAGGGGTGAAGTCCGGCAAGATCGCGTACTACGTGGGGATCGAAGAGGACGAGGTATTGGCCGAACTCTCGGCTGTTCGTTCGACCCTGCGAAACAACCGTGTTCTCCTGTGCGATGTACCCGAATCGCTTGATGAAACCGACCACCAAACGGAGAACCCCGATGCCCACGACCACGACCACGACCTCCTCCCCGACGACCACGACGATGACGAGTGACTTTCGGGCATTGGTTGACTCGATCGACGCTTCTCTTGCCGCAAACCGAACGCTGGTCGATACCGCGCTGGCGGAGCGTGAACGGCTGTCCGCAGCCCGAAGTGCGCTTGCGCCAACGCCCGGCGCAAAGCCAACGTCCAAGCCGCCCAGGATCAAGCCGCGCCGAGACCCCAGGCCCAGAATCGAGACAACCGTTCACGAGGTGTTGAGAGAACACCCCGGCCATGAAATCGACGTGACGGTTCGGATGATCGCGGACGCGCGAAAGGCCAAGAACCCGAAGGCGGTGTATCGCATCCATCATGCGTTGAACAAGATGATCGCGGCGCATCAGGTCCACAAGTCGCCCGAGGGGACGCTGAGCCTGCCCGCTGGGCCGGATTGATCGGCACAACACGAACTTAGCGGACCGGTCGGGGGCGGGTGCCATAGCGCATCCGCCCCTGTCTGCTTTTTGCGGCGCGGCATGGTTGATCCATGCTCACCGCCCGTTGCCAGATCCTCCAACTGAGCGCACCCGCCGCAATGGCGATCTCCGCCGAGGGGAAGGACGCGCACGGCAACCCGGTTCGGTCCTACAGCAAGATCATCCTCCGCGCGGGCGTGACGGTGCGCAACACGGGCGGGAATCAGGTGACCATCACCACCGACATGCTCGACCGGATCGCCGCCACGTTCGGCGACATGAAGGCCGGCAGCATCAAGGTTCCCATCCAACTCGGCCACACGGATGAGGCGGACAAGACGCGCGGATACGTCAACGACGTGTGGCGCGACGGCAACGACCTGTGGGCCACAACCGAGATGATCGGCACCGACGGGATCATGCTGGCCTCCCGATCCGAGGTGAGCGTGTACGTGGAGCCCGAGCGGGAGATCAACGGGAAGAAGTACCAGATGGCACTCGTTCATCTGGCATGCGTGCCCGATCCGCAGGTGCCCGGCCTTGGCGCGTTTCTGCCCATCGCGGCATCTCTCAGCGGCAACGTGTTCCGACTTGCGATGGACATGGGCGACGGGGGCGACAAGGCCGTGTACGCCGTGGGCGACCGCGTGCAGGTCAAGCCCGGACGCGAGCACAACAAGATGGCGATGGGCGCGGGAACGGTCAAGGAGATCGGGACACCCGCCCTCGGCATCAAGTTCGACGGCATGGCGGAAGTCCACCACTGGTATGTCGCGGCGGAAATCGAGCCCGCGATCAAGCCCATCGCGGCATCGTTGTCAGGTCAGGTGTTCACCGTCCCATCGAATCAAGGAACCTCAGCCATGAACTGGAAGCCCCTCGCCCTCGTCCTCTCCCTCGACGCCTCCAAGCTCACCGATGAGACTGGCCCGGGCGCGGTTGAGGCCGCCGCCAAGTCCCTCGTCGATGCGCGGAACGCCGCCGCCGCCGAACTCAGCACCCTCCGCGCCGCCAACGACGCGCTCAAGCTCTCCGCCAGTGCGGGCGCCGCCCCCACCGTGGACGCGGGAATCCTGGACGAGTACGCCAACCTGACCGCGCAGAAGTTCGATGCGCTGGTGGCCGATGGCAAGATCAGCCCGGCGCAAAAGGACAAGTTCGTTTCGCTGTGCACGGGCACCGCGGGCGCACGTCCGGCCCTCTGCCTCTCGGTTGCGGCGGCCAAGCACGCGGGCCTCGCGGCCCCCATCGCCAACGAGATCATCTCGATTCTGTCTCTGAGCACCGGCCGCAAGCTGGGCGAGAAGACCGGAGCGCAGGGCCGGGCCACCGACGAGGACGCGGTTGAGGCACCCGGCCCCGACTTCGCCAAGCTGGTGGACTCCTACATCCCCGGCGCTGCCTCCAAGTCCTGAGCAGATCGACCGCCGCGCCCTCGCGGCACAGTTTGACCGCACGACCACACCCGACCACGCATTCACGCACGCGCAAGGAAACGACCAATGAACATCTCCTCCGTCGGCACCCCGGGCTACAAGACGCCCCGCACGGCCACCCCGAACGACGTTCTGGCCTACGGCTCCGGTGCGCGTTACGCCAACGGCTACCGCGTGCTGGACGGCAGCAAGTCCCGCGATGCCGGCAACACCGACGCCGCCACCGTGCTCCGCGGCGGCACCCCGGTCGGCAAGATCACATCCGGCGGCAAGTACGCCATGTCCATCATCGGCGCGTCGGATGTGGCCTACGCCTCCGGCACATCCCTCTCGCTGACCGAAGCGGCCGGTGATGAGGTGGTCCGCCGCATCGGTAGCTCGGGCACGTTCAAGCTCACCGGCCCCCCGGCCGCGGGCGGAACCGTCCGCTCCGTCACCGTCACCTTCTCCTCCATCGCCGCGGCTGGCTCCGGTCACCGCGTGGCCACCATCACCGCCATCTCCTCGGCCAATCAGGTCGATCAGATCATGTTCAATGCGGCCGGCACCGCGGGCAACCTCCAGCTCACGGTGTACAAGCCCGACGGAACCACGGTCACCACCGCCAACTCGGCGTGGTCCGCCACCGACGCCACCCTGCTCTCCAACCTGAACTCCGCCCTCGACACCGCCACCGGCGTGGTCGGCGGCATCGTGGCCACCGCGATCCCCGGCACCGACACTGATTGGGGCGTTCGCCTCACCTACTCCGGCACGGGGTACGCGGGCAAGACCTGGGGCCGCGCCGCGGTCGCCGTGTTCTTCACCACCGCCACCGCCGCCAACTACGTCCGCATCACCGACGCGGTTGATCCCGCCTTCATCTCCGGCTCGCTGGTGCAGCCCACCGACGGCTCCGAGACGGTCAAGGGCATCGACAACTCCCCGTGGGGCTCGGTGCTGGTGGACGAGAACCAGGCGTCGATCGACGTGCCGCTCACCAACCTGCTTGATGGCGGCCATGTCGAGCCCACCCGCATCCCCAACTACACCGCGTGGGATTCCTCGCTGCAGTCCTGGCTCAAGACCGCGCTGAAGGCGGCCGGGCCGTTCACGTTCACCGACGACGTTTGACCCGCTCGTGTAGCGGCGCACCCCCTCTCCTGATCCCAACCGGCGCTGCCGGACAACGCACCCGCCAAGGAACGCCCCCATGTCCACTCGCCTGAACCAGCTCTTCGGCAGCAACCTGATCACGACCCAGATCACCTCCCCCGCGGGTGGTCTGCCCGACGGGTTCCCCTCCGGCTTCATGTCCCTCACCAAGGGCGTGAACGGGAATATGACCTCGTGGGATGTCATGGGCGAAACCCGGGACACCGGCACCGTGACCGGCTACGGCAACCCCGCCACCCGCCGCAACCTCGCCTCCAAGGCCAAGGGCAAGGCGATTCTCCTGCACGTGCTGGATGAGATCGGCATCGGGCAGGAGATGCTCAACGACATCCTCAACTCCGGCGGGGATATCGACGAGAAGGGCGTGGAGGAAGTGGCGCGTCAGACCGCCCGCACCGTCACGATCCTGAAGAACACCCGCGTGGCGTCCATTGTTTCCATGCTCGCGGGCGGAACCATCTCCGTCGCCCCGGATTCCTCGGTGGACAAGGGCCGGATCGTGGACGCGACCTACTCCGGTGCGGTCACGCACGCGGATCTGGGCATCCCCGCCGGCAACAAGACGACCGTCGGCGGCATCTTCTCCGCCCTGTGGTCCACCGCCGGCACGGGCATCGCCACCCAGATCGAGAACATGCAGCGCCAGCGGGCCATCAACGGCACGCCGGTCCTGAAGTACTGCGGATACGGCCCGGGCGTGTCTGACGCGCTGATGAACAACACCATCGTCGCCAAGATGATCGCCAGCGGCCGCGCCAGCTTCAACCTCGGCACAGGCATCATCGAGGGCCTGTGGGACATGACCTGGTACCCGCTCACGGGGAACTTCCTCAAGTCCGCCGCGGCCGGAACGTACGTCAACCCCTTCGAGAAGAAGGTGGTGTTCCACCCCGAGCCCTCCCGCGACTGGTATGAGCTGCACCAGGGGTCGTACGTCATCGGCTCGGGCTCCACGCCCGTGGTTGGTGACAACGCCATGTCGATCCTGTCCAGCATGACCAAGGTGCGCGGCGCCTTCAGTTTCGCGCGTCTGGACCACACCCCCGCCAACATCGTCCACACGTTCGGCGACACCTTCCTCCCGGTCCTGTACCAGCCCTCCGCGATCTACGTCCCCACCGTGCTCGCCTGATTCATCCCTGACCCCCACCGCGCTCTCTCTCGCTCCACCGCCCGGGCTCATCACCCGGGCGGTGTTGTTTTGGTATGATGTGGTACGGGGGAGGCCGGAGTAGAGCCATGATGAGCACCATTGATCTGGTCGCCTTGTGCATGCTCGGAACATTGACGGTTGTGGCCGTGTTCCGCTGGCAGCACTGGAAGCTGGAAGCCGAGGGCAACCGCAAGGCCGCCGATGCGTGGCGGTACCAGTACGAGCAGGCTGTGCGGAGCAGATAAACAGAACGCTGGAATGTCGCGGGTTCGACCCCCGCCGTGCGAGCAATCGCGCGTAGCTCAGTTGGTAGAGCACCCGGTCAAGGCCAATCCGCAAGGGTTGGCCTTCCGGCGTTTTGGCACCGTTCCCGCATGGCGTACATCACCCAGAGCGATATCGAAGATGTGTTCGGGGTGACCAACGTATCGGTCTGGTCGAACCTACAAAACGATTCGACCTCTGCCGATACATCGCGCATCACCACGGCGATCGCGTACGCCGAGCAGGAAGTGAACGATCGGTTTCGCATGAGCATGTATCAAGTCCCGTTCACCGAATCCGAATCGGGCGGTCTGTACCCGGTCAAGAACTGGTGCGCTGTTCTTGCGGGTGCGTGGCTGTTCCGATCACGTCTTCTCAGGGGTCAGGGCGGGGATGGCGCCGCGCTGATCGTCGGGCAACGCTCTGCGGCGTTGAACGAAATGGACGAGTATCTATCTGGCGCGCGGCAACTCGGGTGCGCGTTCAAATCCGACCAGTCCGAAGCCCCCATGATCGTGTGAGACAAGGCGCCGCGCGTTGATCTCGATCACCGTCAAACTCGAAACCAATGGCCTCGACGCGATGTCGGCGGGTCTTGCGCGATCCGACGGAACCGGCCCACCACCGCCGATCCGCGATATGTACACCAAATGGGGCGCACGAACCCAGCGGTTCAATGAGGAACGGTTTGATCGGTTCTCGATTGGTGGTGGTGATTGGGCACCCCTTGCGCTCTCGACGATTCGAGCTCGATCCAAGGCGAACGCGGCCAATCAGTTTTCCGCCTCCCGTCAATCTCTCGCGCGCATCACCCAGCGCACGACCGACGATCGACCGGCATACAGGAACGCGAACTTTGTCACCAAACGGCTGGTATCGGCGGGCCGGACGGTTTCGATCCTGAAAGACACGGGCATCCTTCGGAATGCGCTGAAGATCGGCGCGCCGGGCTCGACGTTCGAGATGATCCCCGGCGGGTTTGAGTACGGAATCGCGGGGCAAGAGCAGCACGCGAGCAAACCCAAGACGGGTGGATCTGGCAACGTCGCTGCGACGGTTGCGGTGATGAATCGGGCTGGGAAGGCGGTCGGGCGCGGTGGGCCGACACCATCGAAGAAGGGCGGAAGTGGACGAACAAAGACTATCGGCCAGATCGCCGGGTATCACCAATCGGGCGGGCGGCAACTGCCCAAGCGCGAGGTGGTGGCGGTGCCGGACCAAACGACGGTCGATGCGATGGCGGGCGATGCGGTGACGGCGATTCTCAGACTTGCCGGGTAAGCCGCGCGGCACTGCTATGGCATGGCCAGCGCGACGGGAATCCAGATCGCAACCGATCCGTTCACGATCCTTGAAAATGCGCTGTGGTTTGCGCTGGACACCCACCCCGCACTCCAAGCCCTTGTCAGGGTGGGAAACACCGTCCGGTTCTGCACCGACAAAGACGTTCCGCAAAAGCAGGCCGTGACCGATGCGGATATGCCCGAACTGGCTTTGATGCCGTACGGATGCTCGGCGAACCAGAAGAACACGAGCAGCAGCGGCGGGGTGACCCAGCGATACGCGCTGGCGGTGACGACCGGGCAACTTCGATCCTCCGGCGCGCCCAACAAACGCGCCGGGCTGAACCAGGTCAAATGGGCGTGCATCCGTGCGCTTGCCCGCTATCGCGCCGGGATCAAAGGCGTGCCGTTTGTGGTACGGGTTCAGGTGAATGACATCCCCGAGAGAATCGACGCGGGCGCGAGCGAGGATCGGCGGTTGCCAGATGGGTGGAGCGCGGTGATCGGTATCGAATGCTGGCTTGAGTTCCCGTGGACGGAGATCGAAACGTGAGCACCCTTCGGACCCGCATTGTGGCCGGCGTTCAATCGTACTTGACCAAGACGGCGGGGACGGCGCACCCGCCGATTGCCGAGGACGTTCTCTCTCGCTCGGTCTCACCCGTTCTCGCAACGGTGATCTACGACTGGGCGGACGGTACATCTTCTGGGCAGGCTTCCAAGCGGCATAGCCGGGAGATACTGCTCCCGAACAACACGACCCTGACGACCAATCTCGACAACGTGTCGGACGAGTTCGGCGACCCCGTGAACTTTGGCAAGGTCAAGTTGGTTTTTGTCGAGGTTGTCGAGGGTCCGGGCACCCTCTACTGGCACGACACGTTCAACCCGTTCACGCCCTCACCGGCGCAGGACATGGAGGCCAAGCTTTTGGCAGCCGGTGACGTGGTTCTGATCGCGCGTCCGGCGGGAATCACCATCAGCGGATCGAACAAGGCGATCACGTTCGGGGCGGTCGGTGGCAATGTTACGGTGCGGCTGGTCATCATCGGAGATGCCGCGTAACCCCGGCCGCGCGAGAACGTCATGGCAGCAACCATCATCAGCGGAATCTCGGGCGCGGTGAGCATCACCGGGAACACCACCGGCGCATCCACCATCGCCGAGTGGTCGATCACGCCGGGCAAACAAACCGTCGATGGCCGGGGATCGAATACGGCTGGTGCGCCGGTTGTCGTCATTGGGAACGAGGACTGGCAGGGGAAAATGCGGACGTACGGGAAGGAACCCGTCGCGTATCCCGGCGCGTCCATCTCGTTCGTCGGGTACAACGGTCAGGGATCGTTCGCGGGCACGGCTTTGGTGACATCCTGCACGCTCACGGTCGATATTGCCACGGGCGCGCCGCTCTCGTGGGATATCGAGTTCGTCGGCAACTCGGCGGTCACGCTCGGTTCAACGGTTGTGGTCGATGCCACCCTCCCGGCGATGTACTCATCGGCTCTGTGCAAGGTGCAATGGTCCGCGACGTTGGCTGGCTCGTTCGCGGACATCGCGGGGGTTCAGCGATATCAGATCACGCTTTCCCGCGCACCCAAGACCTACGCGCAGTCTCAGATCATCAAGCGCGTGCCGAGCACCTACGACTTTTCCGCCTCGGTCGATTTGCTTGAGGCCGATCCGTCGGTCCAGCTCGCGGCGGGCGATATGTCGGTCTACAAGTTCTTCGTCGATGCCTCGACGTTCTTCAAGATCGGGTATCTGACGGTGGACAATCCCGAGCAGAATGTGCAGATCGAATCGGGCGATATCGTCGCCTACCGGATGCCCCTCAAGGGCTCGTTCTTCAAGTCGATCACCGGCACGATGACCCGTGGAATCGTCACCAAACCCGATACGACCAACTGGCTCTCGTGAAAACGGCCCGAATTGGCTCGAAAATCTCGCGCCGAATCTGCGCCCAACCGTTTACAACCGACATCATGCCGCGAATTATCTCGCCCATGAGCAATCCCCGGAGTGCCGTGAATGGAACTGCCGTTCCCGTCTTTGGCCGTGCCGTACCTCTGCGGCGTTCTGTTGACGATCATCCTATTCGCGGCGGGCGCGACTTTGGGAGGGCGGAGAGCGCACCCAAGGCCAATCCTGCTCGCGCTGGGTCTGCTCTGGCCGGTGCTTCTGCTCTGGCGGCTTGTCGAGATGATCATCGACGTGATGGTGTGGGCAGGAACACAGATAGGTTGGTCGCTGGCGCATCCGATCACCCCGACACCAATTCCCGCCACTCCACGCCACGGAGCGGGGTCGGCAACTCAACCGCCCGATCACCCGTCAAGCTCTCGGATCGGGCCACACGCAAGCCCCACGCCGGAGCGAACGCCCAACCACGGACCACGGGAAACGGATTCATCCCAGCAACCTTCCGCGAACGGGGTCTCAAGACAAGAATCCTCAAGCGCGCCGAGCGGGTCGCAACTATCGCCGGCCCAGCTCTTCGGGACCGGCGTATCGCATCCTCCGTTGTCACCGATCTCTACTTCTCCCGAATCGCCCGCGCTGCCGCGCCGGGAATGACGCTCGGACAGAAGATGCCCAGCGATATGGAGTTGCGTCTGATCCGGGAAGCGCAGGCGGGGAATCTCAAATCTCGCAACGCCCTGATAGAACACAACATCCCGTTCATCATCGAGCGCGTGAGCAGATGCGTGCCGATCAGCATGGACTTTCGGGAGTACATCGGGATCGGAGCGCAGGCGTTTGCGAACGCGATCAAGCACTTCAAGGAATCGAAGGGATTGCGGCTCCTGACATTTGCGGGCATCAGCATCGAGCGGAAGTTATGGCGCGAGTGGTCACAACGGGGATTGATCCGGCTGCCGTACAAGCCGTCAACGGATGAGCGAAAGTACGATGAGGACCGGACCCGGGCGGTATCAATCCGGCATTTGGATGCGCCGATCGGTGGCAGCGAGAACGGCCGAACGCTCCTCGCCTTTGTCAAGGCCCGCAAGGCCGAACGCCCGGAACGAACCGAACAGCAGGAAGCGAATCTAGAGGCGATGCGAAACGCTTTGGAAACCCTCCGCGCCGAAGACCCCCGCGCGGCGGCGGTGATCGAACTGCGCAACCGGGACATGACGCTTACGCAGGTCGGCGAGGTCTACAACCTGTCACGGGAGCGGGTGCGGCAGATTGAGAGCGTGGCGATGATCGCGCTCAAGCGCATGCTCGGGGTCGAACCAAGCGCGGAAGAATTGGCGCGGGTCGGCAAGGATCGGCAGCGGAGCCACAAGCGCAAGGCGGCGTGATTCAAACCCTCACGACCGAAGCAACCACGATCCCCCGCAACTCGGCCTTTCCCCGCGCTTCATCTGGCGAATCTGCGGCGATCACCAATCGCGTCTCGTAACCGCTCTCTTGGTCGATCCCGCGCACCTCGAAACTACCCGGCCCAGCGTCGGATACTTGCTCGGAATGTGCCGGCGGCGACTCGGCAATTACTCCCCAAAAGACCAAACACCCTTGCACCCGATCGTGGAGTTCTGTCGGAAGATCGGGCGGTTCCAAATCCTCGTACGCCTTGGCCATCTGCGCTGCGAACGTGCGGCGCGTGTGGGGTTCGAGTTCCTTTGCTCTCTGTCTCGCATCCCATTCCTCGGATAGCAATTGCTCCGCCGCGCTGACTTTGGCGCGGGCGGGTTTGCGCGAGTTGGGGCGGGGCATGGACCGTCATCGTCCAATCAATTTCAGGTACTGCACTATGTCCACTTTGTGCTGGCTGGAAAGTTCGATCACGTCGCGTCCGTACACGCGGAGTTTCACGGATTTTGCCGCCGAGATGTCCCGAAGTTGCTGATATGAAATGACCGGGAACGCTCCGCCTTTTATCTCCACCGGCTTCCCGTCGATCAACAACTCTGGAGCCGCCGATGCTCTTTCCTTTGGATTGAAAACGCTGAGCATCGGGTAATCCACAGATTCGCCCGTGATCACCTTCCCACGGGTAGTGTGGATCAAAGCAATGTGGGTATCGGTGGCGGATGCGGTCGGTGTCAGGTCGAGCGTGGCAGTCCACTCGTTGCGGAACTCATCGTACTTCGTGTTGATGCGATTTGATGCTGGCAATGGGGGCGAGGTGGAAGCTTGCGCCGTCGATGGCTGCGACCGGATCGCCCACGCAAAAGTGCCACCGATCAATACAGCGAGTGTGGTGAAGATGATGAGTGCCCGTGCCATACCTACAGCATGGCATGGTTTCTGGTCAATTGCAACGTCCCAAAACCTCGGGAATACCAACCATGAGCCGAATCGGGCGGGCCATTATTGAGGTTTTGCTGAAAACCGACGCGGCAAAGGCCGGCGCTGCGGCAGTCAAAGCAGAGATGCAGGGGGTCAAGACTGCGGCGGCTGGGGCCACACAAAGCGCCGAGCAAGTCGGTGTCAAAGGCCAGCAGTCGATGGACAGGGTTCGAGCCGCTTCCGAACGAGCCGGGCCATCGCTCGGCAAGGTTGACCGCGCGTTTGATCTGATCGGCCGAAACGCGGGCAAGGGGCTCGATCGGCTTGGCGGTCAACTCGAAACCTCAAACGTCGGATTTACCCGCATGGCAGGGGCAGCCGCGACGTTTGTCGGGCAGGTGGCAAGCATCGCCGGCGTGGCGGGTACGTTCTACACGCTGGGTGCCACCATCCGGGATGCCTTCGATCCGGTCTTGCGCAACGAACGATTCCGGGCCAACATCGCAGAAATGACGGCGGCGACTCAGCAACTCAACAACGCATTTTCGTTTCAGGGGTCGCTCGCCGGATTGGACAACGCGCGAAAAACGCAACTTCAGATGCTTCAGTCAGTTTTGGAAGCGTCCAAAGCGGATCAAAAAGCGTTTGAAGCGGCGATGAACACAAACCTTGTCGAGCGGGCGTGGAAAACGCTAATGGGTCAGCGGACCTGGAGCGGCGAAGCCGAGGCGCTTGAAATCATGAAAAGCGCGAACCTTGCGACAAAACGCGCAAAGGACGCCGCGGCAGCCGATCGAATGGAGGTCGAAAACAACACGACCCGCGCGGCATTCGAGGAATACAACCGCGCGTCCGTCCAGATGCTTGATCGTCTTGAAGATATTTTGGCCCGCAACGCCGAGCAGCAGCGTCAAATCGCGGAGGCGCAACTTGGCGGTATCGCCGTGTCCGTACGCGGACTGAATCAGGTCATCAGCACGCGCATGCGCACGCCTCCAGTCAGTCTCGGCTCCCCGTAACCGGCACGGTTCGGGGGCATGGGATGGGTCAAAGACGAATCTGGCTGCATGGCTTCCGGTGACGGGTCCGGTCGTACCGCGCAGATGCGATTTCTTCTCGGCGGCGGTGAAGACCCGGTTGCGATCTGCAACAACCCCACCGCATTCATGGGCGGAGAAACCGGCAACGAACCCCTGCCGGCGCGAAACTCGATCCACCCGCTCGACACCGGGATGCACCTGGATTCGTATGACATCGAGACCGATGGCGCGGTCGCAGTCATCGTTGCGAAGTTCTCCACAGACGGTCGGTTTCGGTTCCCGAATACATCGGGATCGACGCGGTGGAAGTGCTCGTTCCAGGACATCGTTTTCGACATCCCGTTCGCGCAGAAGGTTAAGGAACTTGTCGGACGCGGCCTCCCGATCCCGCCCAACGGTCAGGGACCGCCACAACCCGGCTTGCCCACATATTCGTACAAGTGGGACTACAAACGTCAAAGGGTGCTTGGCAAAGTCCAAAAAGTCTCGATCACATTTCCGGTGAAACCGATCGACGTAATCCCCCTTATGGACGCTATTTACGTACAGCAGGATTGTGTTCAGCTCATCAACGGGAAGTTCTGGCTATTCGAGGGCGGGGATATCAACGACGGTCCGAGGGCCGACGACTACGAGTGCAATCTGAACTGGTATCGAGAAACCGGCGTCGTCATTGATGAGGGCGACGAACCGTTGATGCGGTGGCCGCACAACATGCCGACCCGCATCCAAGGGATGTCGGCGCCGGCCTCTCCCGCGCGAGATTGGTCCCAAGCACCGTTTCATCGCACAGTTATCAAAGCACCCGTGTCGGGCAAGGCCGATGACCCCCCCACATTTGCCTCAATTCTCCAATACGACGTGAACCTGACCGGCTACGCCCAACTCGCACAGTTCATTCCTCCGTTCACCTGAGATGTCCGACCAACTCTCCGAAATCGTCGTCAGTGCGATCATCGCCGCCTCGTCGGTCAACGTGGCCGCGCCATCGGGAACGATCACATATTGGGCCGATGTCAGAATGCCAGACGGAACAATCGAGTTCATTGAGATCGGAAGGCCCGAGACGGAGTTCTGGCCACCGGATGGCCCGTGGGTGTACCCGCTTCCGGTTGGGACGCGCATCTACGGCACGCGCCGTGGGAGCGGGGATAGCGGTGCTCCGGGCGAGTTTTCATGGCAGTACGTCGAGAAGCCCCGCATGCGCTTGTGCGCCCCGTGAGTTGCGGGATTGGCACGGTTTGCGCATGCCCGTTGACTCTGCAACCATCGCCAACCAGACCATCGACGTGACATCGGCGGGGCAAACCAAATGGTTCGACTTCCGATCGTCCTCGGTCGGTTCGATTCAGCTTGTGGGAACGGCAACGGGATACTCGCTCACTCTTTTGCGCTCCAATGACAGCGTGAACGGGGAGGCGTTGCCGGGGGGAGAGGTTCTTACCCCGTCGATCAAGTTCGTCTCTTTCGATTGCTCCACATTCGGGTATCTGGGGGTGAGGGTCGGAACCACAGGAACCGGAAGCCCGCCCACTCTGATCCCCCTTGGGAAGTCGGACAGATAGCCACCAATGCTCACGATCCGATCCAATACCGGCGCGAACGTGGCGACATCGGACATCACTCCGGGCGATGGTGATGTACTGGCGTGGAGTGCATCGGCGGGGGCTTGGGTGGCGACGACACCGAGTGGTGGTGGTGGCACGCCAGCGGGCGGTCTGTATTCGATTCAGATTGATGATGGCGCGGGAGGGTTTACCGGATCAAGCGACTTCACCTATGACGGCGTGATCCTGAAGAACATCGCGGCGGCGGCGCAGATATGGGTGCCGACGTTTTACTACCACTCGGGCGGGTCCATCACGCTGGAGGGTTGGGAACGGCTGGTGATGGTGACCACAAACTCGAAAGAGACCATCACGCTTCCGCTGGCCAGCACGGTCGCGCCGGGCACGCGGATCATGTTCCGAGATGACAGCGCTGGCGGGCAGACAGTCACCATCGCGCCGCAAGGCACAGACGCGATCGACGTGAACTCGAAGTCGTCACTGGCAGGAACGGATTTTGGCTGGCTTGAGATGGCGACCAACGGTGTGAACTTTTGGTGGTGCATCGGGTTTGGCGTTCCGATCTGATAAGCCACCTTGGATGCTGGCGTGGTCGGAGCCACGCCGGTTTGATATCGGCACAGTTCGATCATGGAAGCCGAATCCGATCTGGGCGCAGACTCCCCACTCTCACCCTCCGCGCCTGTTTCACCATCATCATCGGGAAACGCCACGATCGGGACGGTCACGCGCCCGGCGGCAGACATCGTTTTCAAGGTCGATGAGGTCTTGGACTGTCGGTATCTGGGCAACCGGGTTGTTCTGAAACACCCCGGACGGGATTCGCTCAATGTCGAGATTGAAACACTGACTGAAGCGATCGCGGCGGGGGTGCTGAAAATCAAGACGGCGATCGGGGACGATACCAAAACCGGGGTCGCGCCCAATCTGGCGGCGGATATCACCTCCACCGGATCGACCCAGAAACAGTCCGCGCTTGACGTGACCGGCCAAGGGGTGTCGTGGGTCGAGGTGTCCACCGTGCAATCGGGATTGATCGTCCGGGTCCGAATGAGCGCGATGAAAACCTGATGCTGATCGCGCCGGGGTTGATCGCGGCACGGTTCGGGCATGGCTACCGAAACCGTACCCCCCGGCCTTGCATCCATGACGGCGTACTACACCGCCGACGGCAACACCCTGCGCTATATCGAGGGCGAGCAGGATCTGACCGACATGGACAAATCCGGATCAAGCCGGGTCATGGCCAGCGTTCAGATCGGCGAAAAGGCCCGGGTGACCAACTCGGCGGGTGACCCCCTCAAAATCGACATCACGGCCAATCAGGTCGAGCAGATCAACTTCAACTCGGCGGCGACCGGCGGCAATCTCAAACTCACGGTGCAGAAAACCGACGGCACGTTTGCCACGACGGCGAACATGGCGTGGAACGCGACGGACGCGACGTTTCTGGCCAACATCAACACCCAACTGGATGCCTCAACGGGCGTGGCCGGCGGAATTGTCGCCAGTGCGATTCCCGCCACCGATACCGATCTGGGCATCCGTCTCACCTACTCGGGCACGGGCTACGCGGACAATCTTTGGACCCCGGCGGTGGTCAATACCTTCCCGACCGGCCCGACCTCGGCGACGTATACCAGCGTGACATCCTCGCGGGCGAACTTCATCACCCGGTCGGTTGGTACCCGTCGGTTCTTCGGCGGTGCCAAGGGCGCAAAGAACCTGTGGCAAGTCCTCAAGGTGCTCGGCAATCAGGGCTTCACGTTCACCGAAGGGCGGTTGCGGGAACTTCATCAACGCACGGCGGAGTTTGTCGCCAACGCATCGGGCCGATTGGACGCGGCGTTTGTGCTCGGCGGGAACTTCCGCTCGATGCTCCACGCGACGACCAACACCCACACCGATCTGATCTTCAAGATGTGCTCGGCAACCACCGAGCGTGGGTTCTCTGGAACCTGTCAGGTTCTGCGCGGCGCCAAGGTGCTTTTCAAGCGCGCCGACAACTCGACCGGCACCATCCCAACCGGCAACATCCTCAAGATTCTCGGCCCCGGCGAGTGCGAATGGTGCATGGGCAACATCGCCGAACTGCACTGGCTGGACGGTGATTTCACGATACGAAATGCACCCGAGGCGCTCACGATCGCAAAGCTCTACATCACCTACGACAACAAAAAGAAGCTGCTGGAACAGCTCAAGAGCGCGAATGCGACGATCACACTCCCCAGTGTCGTCGGCGTGAATCTGTTTGTGTACGGCGACGAGACCGACGATCTGAGCTAAAGCGCGGGAGCGATTCATGCCCGCCGAAGTCGGCTTGCTTCAACTCGACGAACCATCGCCAGCGCAGGGAAGTTCCTTGGCGATCGGTTCCGATCCCGATGGGGGGAAGTCGCTGATTCTGACCGACGGTTCGGCGTGCGGGGAGTGTTGCGGCGCGTGTCTGGCGTACTGGAAGGCAAATCCGTGCGGCCCGGTGACATCCCCATATGACCCGTGCGAGAATGGCCCGGTTGTTCCCGTTCCCCCGCCCCCGATCTACATCAACCCATCGGCGCAGTGCTTTGGTCGCGCCATTCGCCCGGGCGATACGGTGGTGGTCGATGGCCGATGCTACACGGTGACGACAGAGCGGTATAAGCGCGCGGTGGATTCCTGCGCGTATCCACCGATCCCGCCTGATGGCCGGATTATTGAGTACATCGAGGATTGCGCCGCTGACGGGTGCCGCGATCCCAAGTGCATCGAGTTTACTTCACCATTCGCGGTCGCCGAGCAGTGCGACACATCCATCGGGTACGGTCCCCCGGTGTTCTTCTGTCGCCGAGCGGCTACGCGGTGCGTGTACGTCGCGGCCAGCCCGGATGGGATCATGCCGCCCCGGTGCTACAAAATCAGCCCCAACGCACCGGGAGGGGTTCCCGGCCCAAGGTCCGTGTTCATCGACCCGCTCAACAGCACGGCGACATCCTGCTGCGAATGCACAACGGGCCTCGGTGGCGATTCTGAGATCCCGTGTTTCCGATGCGTGACGCGGCGGCAGACGCAGACGGCTGGGGAGCCGATCCCCACGACGACCCTGACCGAAGGCCCGCCGTGTTGCTTTGATCGTCGCGCAAACTGCTCGATGACCGTAACAGGTCGGTATTTCATCGGTGATCCGCTCGGGAACTCCGAACTCTACGAAATCGACCCACAAACCATCCCGTGTACGGGCGGGAATGTCTACGCGCGGATCACGAGAACCGAGAACGGGCAGACGCTTCCCCCGGTGAATCAACTGGTCGAGATATATCAGAACGGCGGGCAGCGAATGTGCCCCCCGTTGCCACCCCTTGTCGGGACGTTCCAGTTCACAAACTCATGGACTTTTGAGATCGTCCAGGATTGCAAGGGCACGAAGGTAACGGCCTCCTCCCCGCAATCCCCCGGCTTGCCACCAACCACCCTGACCGGCAGCGTGACGTACAACCACGCGGACGGCTCTCCCCCGTGCGCGGGCGCCTGTACCGGGTCCGGTCCAGCCGTGGCGGTTCCATACGCGCAGTGGCCCGCGACCGCGAAACTCGTCGGCGCGTTTCGTGCAGAGCAGGACAGGGGAATCGGGGACACCATTCAGCGCGATTTGGGGTGGATCGGCGAGGCGTACAAGGCGACGTTTCTGGCGATCACGGGCCGGGAGTGCGGGTGCGATGCGCGGCGCGATCTGCTGAACTTAAAGTACCCGTATACCAATCCCGAAACTGCGGTCGTCGGCATGGTTCCGCCATGAAGCGGATGGAATCAAAAACCCCGTGGATGGAAGACTATTCGGCCTCGTCCGTTCTATGGGGCGAGATCAAGCCGACGCTGATCAAACTGATTGTCGTCTGCGCGATCGCCGTGGTATTTGGGTGGGCGATGGTTGGTTGTGGTGCGCACGGTGAAGCGCGGGGCGGATCGACCACGATGGAACAGTCCATTACCCAGCCGACGACGGAAACAACCACGTATGAGGCGTTCGGGCGCGATCCGACACCCGCCGAGATTGCCGCCATGCCGTGGTTGAAAAGGAAAGCACAATCAAATCCCTGAAAGGAAACACATGCACTATCGAAACGGTCGGATGGCGAACAACGGTGATCCAGTCGTCCAGATCAGCACGGACGGAAAGGGCACCATCACTCACGTCGGAACGCTCATCGGGGCCACGCCGGGAAACGACTATTGCAACGGCACGATCGCCGATCCCGTGACGCAATCGTTCAGCGGCGCGTGCATGTGCGACTGCCTGCACATGGAAGACGTTGCGGCGTTGCTGAAAGATAAAGGGTTGGAAAACCGCCCAAAGGCAAAGTAAACCATGAGCGAACAAGACCCCATTCAGGCCGCGATCACCGCACGCCGAACCCGCAAGTCGTTCCCGTGGGGGCCGGTGCTTCTGGTTCTCGCCGCTCTCTCGCTTCTGGTGGCCGGTGGGTGGCTTCTCTACCGCCTTGGATCGTTGACCGCCTCTCAACCGCCCCCGAACGTAGTGGTTGAACTGGAGAAGCCACAGCAGCCCTACACGAAGATCACGCACACCACCAGCATCGGCGGAAGTCAGACAAAGAGGGGATCAGCGGAAGGCGGATCGCTCGACCTGTCAACGCCTGACGGGAAGATCGACGCGAAGGACATCCGCATTCCCGCAACCGCGATGAACTTCGTGGATATCGGTACCGTGACGGGTGGCGCGTTCTCGGGTGGGTTCTCGGCAACGTCTACCGGCCTGTTCTGGGTGCGGATGATCGGCCTTGCGGCCTGCCTTGGATGCGGCGCGCTGGCCTATCTGAACTTGAAAAAGAACCCGCTCGATTGGCACTACACCGCCTCACTTGCTGGCGGTTCGCTCGCTGGCCTGATTGCCGTGTTCAACCCTGAGTTTGGCCTGTGGTGTCTGTTCGGCGGCGGTGCGGCCCTTTGCGCTAATCTCCTACCCAGCATCCAAGGTTCCAAACTGCTCTCGGTCGGGCAGCACTTCGACGACTTTGTTTCCTCTGATCCTGACGTGAAAGCGAAGTGGGATGCGTACCGCGCCCGCCAAGTTCCACGATCTGATAAAAACATCCTGGATTTCATCAAGTCAACCAACGTCTGACCCGCCCGCACCTTCTGCGAACGGACAACGCGCCATGCCCCAAAATCGCAACATCGACCCGGCCATATTTGGGACACCGCCTCAGCACGATCCCACCGGGCATTTACCAATCACCCGCGCGGAGTTTCGACCCGTGGCCGAAGCGGTGAAGCGCATGGAGCGGGGCATGTTCGGCGACGACCGATACGAGGGCAAGGGCATGGTGGCCGAACACCACGATATGAAGAAGTCCGTGGCATTCGCCAAGAAACTCGGCTGGGCCGCGCTGCTCGCAGGCGCAAGCGCGATCGGACACACCGTCTGGAGCAAGGCAACCGGCAAGGTTCCTTGATGCCGTCCAAGGTTCCACCCCCCATCCTCATCGAGAACTCCGGCCCCTCCCCGGCCACCGGGAGCGAGCCCATCTATCGCGATGGCGGCGCGACAGAGATGCCCAACGTCCACTGTGGCCTCTGGGGCAACTTCAAACCACCGGCCCAGAGCGTGCCCGATGTTCTGGAAGTCTGGGCGCGCCGCCGCGCGGGCCAGCCCCGTGCGGTCAAGTTCGTGTGGAGCATGATCCGCACCGCCGATGCCGTCTCCAGCGAGGACTACAAGCGCCCCGGCCCAGCGCAGATCATCGACGGGTTCCGGCGCGGCACCCTCAACATCGACCGCCGCGATCCCGACGGCCAGAGCGACCTCTCTGCCCTCTCACCATTCGGCTCCGGCCTTGAGGCATCCGGCGAGTATGCCGACCTGATCCACATCAACGACGAATCCACCAGCGGCGCATGGGCCTACGGCAAGGGCGATGCCTCCGACCAGCGCAACACCGAGATCATCCTCTCCGTGATGAAGGATGATCGCTGCCGCGCGGCCCTCTCCCCGGTGCTGCAATCCATCCCGAAGGACGACGCGGAGATCAAGGAAGCGTTTACCCAGCCCTTCGGCGACCCGATCGCCTACGACCTCTTCGAGGTCCGGCAAGCCGCGTGGCTGGCCCGGTGGAACATCATCCGGATGCGTTCGATCCGCTCGCTGCTCGTGCGCTCGGGCCTGCTCGTGCGCTCCTCTCAGCGGGTCTACGTCTCGTTCACCGGCAACTGGCCCGGCTTCCCGCTCGATGACAACGGCCACCGGATCGCCTGCACGCCGATGCCGACGAATCTCCGCCCCAACTGGCAGTGCTATCAGGACGGCCCACAAGCCCGGATGCGCGCGAGTCTGATGGCGATGGCACCGGGCGCGATGCTCACCTTCTGGGGCGACCACTCCGCGCGGGAGATCGACGGCTACCTGCAACACGCGGCCCCCAACGGCGCGATCCTGTACACGACCGAAGGCCCCGCCAAGCTCGACCACCTCGTTGATGCCGTTTCCCGAATCGCCGCTTGAGGACTTCCCATGCCCAACATCGTGACCGAATCTCTGCTCAGCAAGTACGGCGGCGCTCACCTCTGGCGGCTGGGCGGCTCGGCTGGCCTGACCAACCTGATCGGGGCGACGGCGCTCACCTCAACCGGATCGCCGGACACGACGGCGGTGGGCGACTCGTGGGATGAAGTGAACACCGCCGACGGAACGACCATCGGCGGGGATGCCGTGAAGTTCACCGGCACCACAGGAAGCCCGAAATACATCTCGGTGCCCGCGTCGATCATCACGGCGTTCTTTGCGGCCACCAACGCCTTCCTGCTCTTTGTGGCAAAGCGGAACACGGCGGGAAGTTCATCGGCGATCGAATCGTGCGGCGGCTGGGATGCCAGCACCGCGAACAACTGCTTCGCCTTCAACTTCAACCAGCAGACCACCGGCGCGAGATCGGACAACTACATCTCCGTTCGCATGCGCGGCCCCGCGGGCGCGGAGACCTGGACCCATTACAACACCAGTGGGCAACACTACGACGGCGAGTACAACGTCTTCGGCGTCCACAAGGCCGGCTCGAACATCGGCCTGTTCTTCAACGGCCTGCTCATCGCCACGACTCCGATCATCGCCAACTCCACACCCACCACCGCCAACATCTTCGATCTGGGCCGCACTCGCAACGGCGCGAGTATCTCCGGCGATGACTACGTAGCCCCGTGGACAATGCAGTATCTTTTCATGGGCACTCCGTCCGTCGCGCCCACGCAGGCCCTACTCTCGGCATGGTCGAGAGTGCTGATTGGGCGAACTGGCGCAATGGCGTACGGCAGCCGCGCCGAGACCGGGCGAGCCCGCGCGGCCCGCCTGATTGTGGACATCAGGAACGGCGTGGATTGGGAAACTTCCGGCGACTCGATCGAACTCCGGACATCCACGGATGACTCCGCGTACTCCGGCCTGGGCAAAAACCGCACAATGGGCAACGGCGTGGCGACCGTTGGTCTGATGCAACGGCTCACGGGCCGACCGCTCAAAGCCATGCACGTCGGGGCGAACGTCAACTCGGCCAGCACCCTTGCGTATGTGCTGGGCGTGCGCAATGTCCTGGTCAACTCGCCGTCGGGCACGCTCACCGTTGGCGATTCACTCGACGAGGATCTGAAGGCCTTCAACGCCGCAAACACGGGGTTTGTTGGTAGTGCAACGGTGTACACGGGCTTCCAGCAGGATCTCCAGTGCCTGCTTTCTGGCAGCATGTCCGACAACTCCTCAACCGGAATCTCGCTCGACCCACGCGCGCCCAAATACCCCTTCGCGCTCACCGCGACAATCCGATTCCGCTATGGATATCGCCGGTTTGCGACCGGCGGCGGGACGATCTATCCCCAGGTCGTTCGCGTCAGCGATGGTGTGGTGATCGCTGGCGGGGATCCGGTTTCCTGCACGGGCGGAGACTCATGGGCCGAGGGCTACCTCGACGTTGGCCGGATCGACACCCACGGCGAAGTTCGGTTCACCTTCGCCGGGGCCAGCGCGATGACATCAAAATCCGCCCTCAGCTTCGTGACAATCGAAGACACCTCCGGTGCCGGAGTCGGAACCTATGCGCGTGGCTGGGCATGGGGTGGACAGGGTGAACAGCTCCAGATGTACGCGCTCACGGATGCCAATACCAGGGCACGCTTGACCCGCATCCTCGCACGCCGACGATCTCGCACGGGCAACACCGTCGCCGTGGTTCAGCTCCGGCAAAACGGCCACCTTGCTCCGTACTCGGACTCGCGATTGGACCTTGCGTACAACGATGACCGGACGCAGAACGCGCTGGTCGCGTATCGCCGCGGCGGCGTGAAGAGCAACATGCACGCGCTGCTCTACAACCTCGAAGCCCTGTACCTCGCGGCTGGTTACACGAAGGTCTGGTTCATTCTGGGGAGCTACCACCAAAACAACTCGACGGCGGACTGGCAGATGGAGAGCCACGCAATCCGCGCGAACCTGGAAGTTGCCGACGGCTGGCCCTCAGGCAACGTGATCGTGATCGACGGCGTGGAGAGTGGCCAGACCTACAACGAGAACCACATTCAACAGGGCTTCTACATCAACACCGGATCGGAAGAGGCCGTGCACCTCTCCCTTCGCGGTGAGGAACTCAAAGAAGTCTGCGAGACGATGGCACTCACGAGTGGGCAGGATGCCGGATTGATCGGGATTGGACCGCGACGGATTTTGGTGATCCCTGCGTGATGGTTCGTGATTGCGAGTCGCCGAGTTGTTTTTCGCGCAAGACGTGCCGCAATAAAACGGAGAATGCGATCTTTACATTTTGGGCCGACGCTGGCCAAAATTCCAGAACCGTTCTCATCTCAGAGCGGTACAGGAAGCCCAGCCGGTCGCAACTTGGACGCGATCAAGGATCAATATGCACCTCCGCCTTGTGGGCGGGGGGGGCAGGGATGACGGCCATGAACGCTGTCATGAGTCTGATGCCAATCTGTTGTGGGCGAAAATCGATGAGCTGATGGCGCGGATTGGTCCGGTAACCGGCCATGTCCACCTGCATCTGCCGGAATCGTTTGACGCGCTCCCGCTTTTGCTGGCGTTCGCCCGGTTTCTGGGGGATGGTTCACACACCATGCCCGCCCCCGCCGCGACACCCGGGGAGATGGGCGCACGTGCTCATACGGGTTCAGCAACGCCGGGGGCGCACGCGCCCGCCCCAAACGAATCGACCGCGAACGAATCGCTGGATGGGATCGTCTCGCGCTGGCGCGACGAGATGACGGCGCGTGGCGTTCGGCCCGGCTCGATTCAACGCATGATCTCGACGGTTGAACGAGTGGCGCACTCGCAGGGATGGAAACGCGCGGAACACGTTGACTACACGGGCGCGGTTGCGTTCCTTGCGGCGCGCAGGCGGCAGGACAAGCCGTGGAGCGGGCCGACGTACGACCAGGCGGTAAGCACCTTGCGCACGTTCGGCGAGTTTCTACGGCGATCAGGATTGCGCCACTCGAATCCGCTGATGGATCTGCAAGCGTGCGGAGAGCAAGGGGAAGCGGGATCACGCGCTCTCACACCGGAGGACGCGCGGAGGATTCTGATTGCGAGCATTGATCGACATCTCAAATCGCGCCGGGCCAAAGGATGCGCCCCGCTCTACTGGCTCACTCTGTTCTACACGGGCCTGCGATATTCAGAAGCCGAGGCGATGCGATGGAAGGACATCGACTTCACCGGAGAAACGGCGTTCATCTACACCGATCCGAAGTGGAAGGGGAACAAGGGCGGTCGGCGCGATCGGATTCCGCTCCACCCGCGATTGGCCGAGATGCTTCGCGCGCATCGCTCGACCGTTCCCGACTCCTCCAGCGCGCTCGTGTTCCCGATCGTGCCAAGCCGGCGAACGTGGCAACTCGACCGTGAGCGTGCGGGCATCCCCGAGCGCGACGGTAGAAATCGCCCGGCGACCCCCCACTCATGCCGCAAATCGTTCTGTACATGGCTGGACGCGATGGTGATCCCACGCGGATTGGTGTCCCGACTTGCGCGGCACGCAACGACGCTGACCGAGGCCAAGTACATCGACCACGACCCGGCGGAGGAGATGAAAGCGATCGCCGGACTCCCCCTGATCTGGCCAGATGGGGTCAAAATATTTTCGGATAAATCTTGGAAAACCGTGGAATCGGTCCCGGGAAATGCCAATATCTGTGTAGCGACCCCTTCGGATTCACCCTCAATGGCCCCCACCCTCACACAAACTTCCCGCCCCGAGACCATCGAGGTCGAAGGTGTCGCTACCCAAGCCGCAAGGCGCGGGGCGGGTTTTTCACCATCACCCCGCGATCCGGCTTTTGACGGCCAGAACGTGCGGGAATCAGCCCGATTGAGCGCGTCGAGCGTTTCAATCGGTCTCGGAAATGGGCATTTCCTGAATGAAAAACAGGATGCGCCCAATACGGACCCCCTTTCGGGGGTGATTCACGCGCTGACTCTGTACGTCTGAAGCCGGATCGCGGGGCAGGAGCCCCGACATGACGACGACGACCGTTCGCAGCGTTGAAGAGATCGCCCGCGCCCTTGGCTATCGCGGAGCCGTTGCCCCCCGGCAAGCCCTCCGGTTGGTCCGCGACATCGCAGCCGCCGAGGAAGCCACCGCCCGCAACCCGGAGGGCTCACCCGCCCCCCTGACCCTCCGGGCCTATCGGATGGTCAATCGCCGGATGATGACCGCCGAGGCGAATCTCCGGAAGTGCGCGGAACTTTCCAAGACGATCCCCGCCGACCTGACCAACCGGAGCCGTGGGCTTTTGGAGTTCCGGTGGAGCGCGGCGCGGGGCGATATCCGCCAGCTCACTCCCAAGCTGGCGCGATTGAACGCGCGTCTTGCCCGTCTGGGCATCCCCCGGTTTATGTCGGACCTGACGGCAGCCAAGGTAGACGCGCCGGCACCGGATGCCCCGACCGATCACCGCGCGGAGTTCCTTGCCGACTTCAACGCAAAAGCGGCGGGCAACTTCTCCGCCGCTGGATTCGAGAACGTCCCCGCGCACGCGGATGAACACGTTGACATCATCGCGGCCAAGAACGAGCAGCACAAATCCCTGCGCCGCGAGCGAATCAAACTGGACCTGTGCCCGGCGTGCGGCGAATCCATGACCGCATGGGAACAGGCGTTTGACACGCGCGGCCATGAGATTCACGGCAGGCAACTCCGGTGCTGCTCGGAGGGTTGCGGATTCGACGAGGAACGCCCGACCCCCGCCCGCGCTTGGAGGTAGGCAACGACCCCACCCGGAGGAGCCAAGCCGCCGTGGCAGTGCGGCGGGCTCCGACGGGCGCGGCCGTTTTTGTCCACGCATTTTCAGGAGACGACGATGACGACGACGAACAGCAATCAATCCAGCGAGATGCCCAAGTGCGGCCCGTGCGGATCGGACCTCTCGCATGACAACGGCGGGTGGTTCTGTGGAACGTGCGGAGCGCGGCCGGAAGTTTCGGACCAGCAAGCGGGCAAGGAACCGCCGCCCGAGATGGAGATTGTCGAGTATTTCCGACTCCGATCCGAGCGCGATTGGCACGCGATTGCGATCCGTTTCGTTGGCCTGCAAGCGGAATGGGATCGTCGGGCCGCAGCCGCCATTGCGAACCTTTTGGCACAGCGTTCCGATTTGTTGGAAGCGTGCAAGCTGGCGGTGTGCGCTCTGGGTGGCGCGGAATCTGGAATGGAGATGAAGCCCGGATCGTTGACCGGACTTCCTTCGATGGCCCCCGTTCATTCGGCGATCGCCAAGGCGGAGGGATCGCGATGATCCCCAACACCTTCCCCACCATGCCGACCGAATGCCCGGCGCAAGGGGTCTACTACGACGTTGCCCCGACCGAGTATTTCCGCTGGGCCGCGTGGAATCAGTCCACCCTCAAGAACTTCGGCAAGTGGGATGATCTGTCCCGCACGATCATTCCGGCACCGGACAAGAACGGCGGCGGACGATCCCCGGCGCATGCGCTGGCCGAACTGAACGACCCGAGCCCCGCGACCGAATCGCAGGACTTCGGCACGGCGTACCACCGCTTGATCCTTGAACCATCGCGATTCCTCAAGACCTGCATCCAGGTCGATGACATCAACAAGCGCACGAACGAAGGGAAAGCACGCTGGGCCTCTCTGGTGGCGCAGTACGGCGAGGATTGCATTCTCACCCCCGAGAAGTGGGAACTGTTCCACGCGATGGCGCGAACCGCCGCCGCCGATCCGAACGCGCGGAAACTGATTGGAGCGATCGGCCACACCGAAGTATCGGTCGCGTGGACGGATGCCAAGACCGGCGCGCAGTGCAAGACCCGCATCGACAAGGTGATCGCGCACAACCGCCACGTTCTCGTGGATCTGAAAACCGCACGGTGCTCGCATTGGGATCGGTTCCAGTGGGATGCCGCCGACTACGGGTATGACGTTCAGGGCGCGGCCAACGTGGACGGGTACGCGGCGGCTACGGGTGTTGATCCCGACCTGATTGACTTCTTCCTGATCGTTCAGGAAAAGTCCAGACCGTTCGAGGTGGTGGTGTACAAGATGCCGCCCGCGTGGATCGACTCGGGGCGGGTGAAGTTCTACGCCGCCCTGCGCTTGGCCGAGAAGTGCCTGAAAACAAACAACTGGCCGGGCTACGCGAGCGGTCGGATCGTGGACCTGCACTTGCCTGATCGTGATATGGCGATTGACGAAGCCGCAGCGTGACGCGCTGGCGGTAGTGACTCACATTTTTTCTAGGAGCAAGACAATGACGACGACACAGACGACGCAAACCGATACGCTGATGAGTGCGCTTATCAAGGCACAGAACGATCTTCCCGCGTTTGCCAAAGACTCGAACAACAAGTTCGCGGACTACGACTACTCAAGCGCCGACGCGATCATCGACCAGAGCCGCACGGTGCTTCACAGGCACGGGCTGATGGCTTGGGTCTACGACATCTCCCACGAGATCATTCCGGGCGAGCCGGTGAAGGCGAATCTCACGATCACGCTGGAACTTCGGCACGTCCCCACGAACGAAGCGATCCGAGTGAAGCGTTCGGCGTTCGCGGAACCAGCCAAGGGCAAGCCGCTGGACAAGGCGATGCTTGGCGCGGAAACCAGCGCACTCGGCTACTGGCTTCGTGGCCTGCTCATGGCCCCGCGTCTGGACACGCAGGAAGTATCCGCGCGGGACGACATGAAGTACGACCCGAGCCAGATCGGAACCCCGTGGGTTGACAAGTGGCTCACGCCGACGCTCAAGGCGATGGAACTGTCCCCGGACTTCCTTCGCGCCCAGCTCATCAAGAACGGAAAGGATGCGGACACCGTTGCCATGAAGCCGTGGCACTGGCCGATCGAGTGGAAGGCCCAAATCAAACTCGGACTGTCGCGCCACCCCAAAGCATCCGGCATTGAGCCGGTGCGCGATCCAGATGATGATCTTGACGGCCTTCCGCAAATCGAATCACCACCAACAAACGGCGCAGCGCGAGCGGCCCCGGGCGTGGACTCGTCATCCACTGCAAACGGAACGGGGATTTCGTCGTCTCCCGTTCCTCCCGGGGCCGCTTCCTCGCCGGTAGTGAGTGCGCCGACGAATAACGGGCGCGGAAAGGGGGTGGGCAAGTGATCGACCTCCCCTCTCAAACCTACGGCAACGGCGGCAGGCCGATACCAAATCCATCGCAGGAATCCACCATCCGGCGCAAGGCCGAGAAGCGCGCAGGCGTGGAGAAGTTGAAGAAGCAAGCGGCGAAAGACGCGGGCTTGATCGTCCAGGACAAACCGATCCCGGCGAAAACCGAAACGCTCGTCCGCGAGCGCGACAACAACACCTGCAAGGTCTGCGGCCTGACACTGGGCGAGATTCGCCCGGACGGATCGGTTGTGAAGTCGATCCACGTAGACCACATCGTTCCCCGCGCTTCAGGCGGCACGAACTGCGACACCAACCTCCGGTGCGCGTGTGACAAGTGCAATCTGGGACGCGGCGCCCGCCGCGCGATCGTGATCGAACCACCACCACCCAAGCCGGAAGTCTCACCGGAAGACAAAGCGTTACTCGCCGAGAAGTCGGCGCATCTGCGCGATGAGCTGGCGGACAAGCCCAAGCGATCGACCTGACTCTTTCTTTCCTCCCCACGCGGGAGGCCTCACCCCCGGCTTGTTTTCGTCGCGTGAGCGGCGGGCCGGGATTTCAAAGACCATGAACGAAACCACTCCCAACCCAACGCCCCACTATGTGATGAGCAATCAGCCCATCACGCGGGTTGAGTTTGCACAGGCCGAACCCGGCTACCCGTGGTACCCGGTTCACGCTTGGCTGCACCGGAGCGGGTTGTATCCACTGCTCACCCCCGGCGCTCGTTCCCTGCTCGATGTGATGCTCTGGCAAGCATGGGAGCAAGAGAAGGCCGAGAACAGCGCGGGCGGATTGGTCATCGCCAGCATCGAACAGTTCGCCGCATGGTGCGGTGACACAACACGGACGACGTATCGCGCGGTTGGGTTCCTTCTTGAACCCCCGGACAGCGTTCTCGTCATCACCGGGAATCCCGCTCGCCTTCTTGCGAAGCGCGGACCCACCGTTTGGGAGCCGCTACCCGGACGGTCGATTGCGCGGCGGAAGGGCGGCAAACCAGAGCCCCCACCGATTGACACCGGATTGACACGGTTGTCACAAAACTGTCACGAAACTAGTGCGCCGTCTAGGGATCGCGCGCGCCCATCCCATCCCAAAGAAAGAGAGATAAAGACAGAGAACCAAAACCAGATGCGCGGCGGCGCGCAGTTGCCCGTGAGCGCGATTCATTCGCGCGGGTTTGGGATGGGATGGCCGGAATGGACCCTCTTTGGCCAACGTGCGATCGCAGCCGGCGACGTGCGCGGGATGCTCGCCGACATGGGCCTTGGTGATCCGCTCCTCTCGGCAACCACGGCCCTCCCAGCGCTCTCATGCGAGGAGATTCAGCGCGTTGCGTCCGACGTTGGCGCGGATCGTTCGATCGTGAACCCCCGCCGCCGCCCCGTGGCGGTCGCGTGGCGCTTGCATCGGGCGCGGGGCATGGCGATGCCCCAATCCAACGCGGGCGGCAAAGCGAAGGGCGTGGGGCAAGTCCTGGGCAACCCCGCGACGAATCCCGAGAGCGTTCGCGCGTCGGTGGATGCGCTGGGCGTGGCGGCGAGTCTGGAGCAACTTCGCAAACTTCGGCGGGTGGGATCGTGATCGGTAACAGCCGGAAGCAACCGGCAGAAACGGAGCGGACGATGGGCAAGTCAAGCAAGACCGACAAAGAGAATCAGATCGCCGTGTGGCAGGCATCGCGGCTTCGTGCTCTGAGCGATTCGCTTCGCAAGCTCGAAACCGAACTGGCGGACCTCAAAGGCCAGCGCAAGACGATCATCGAGAAGATCAGGGAAACCAACGTGGAGATGCGCACCGTGATAGACGAGGGGCCGGGCCTGTACGACGGGACCACCGACAACGGCAATCCGGTGAACACCGACACCGGAGAGGTGTTGACCTGATTCGGATTCTCGCGCCATGGTGATGCACGTTCCCAACCCCGCCCGCACGCAACCCGGTCTATTCGACCGACCGGAAGCAACCGCGCTTGATGCGATGTTCGACGCGGCGAATCCCGGCATGTTCGAGCTTTATGCGCAGCTCGCGGATCAGGTGCGCAAAGCCGGTCGCACCCGCTACTCGTCCGATGCTCTCCTCCACCGGATTCGTTGGCATCATCAGATCGAACGCGGGGACTCGGAATGGAAATGCAACGACCACGCCACGAGCTACCTCGCTCGGCGCTTGATGCGAGAGCGACCCGAGTACGCCGGTTTCTTCGAGCTACGCCGTTTGACAAGCGGTGGTGATGGATGAGCAAGCCAGATCCACCACCCACCGACCACGACCACCACGCCCGCCTCTACAGAGCGTTGCGAGACACGGGCACGATGATCTGGCGAGCGGGCTGGGCTG